>Ga0123342_1001958_pt1 | contig 34543 bp, 27 predicted proteins | sample Turbeawhitnodule_FD_89960 | JGI IMG/M metagenome (GOLD analysis project Ga0123342, IMG submission 89960) | Root nodule microbial communities of legume samples collected from Mexico - Turtle bean Mexico white nodule | ecosystem: Host-associated > Plants > Roots > Nodule | place: Mexico: Nepantla... | reverse complement strand
TATGTAAGGCCTTTTAAATGCGCATTTATGTAATTATTAAATCATGAAAGTATTATAACTCATATGAGTCAAGTGGGAGAATGTAAGAAATTATGTAAATTAATTTCTATAAAGTGACTCACACGACTAAGGGTTTGGGCTTTGGGCCCGAATATGATTTAATAATAATAATAGAATTAAAGGGCCTATTGGTTAATGTGAGAAATTTATATCTGATGATATACCTAATGAAAACCTACATCTGATGGGGATTGGGAACTAAAGGCTATAGGGTTCTGTCTCTGCAAATAATAGTTGTCTCACTGATAACCATCACGAAAGTGTGTGACAAGAACGAAATTGCTAAGAGATAGATTGGGACAAAGGTGATAAAGTAACTGCTCAAGTAGATCACTCATGGATTCAAGGTAAGTGTTTATTCCTTCTTGAATGTATGATTGTGTGAGAATCATGATATGATAAGATCTGTATGTGAACATTATTGTATGCGTTCATAATCATGTTTAATCATGTCTTAACTTACATGCATCACTATATTGCATATAAGATTGGTAAAACAAAACACTATTCTTCCAATAAAGTACTCAAGGAGTACCACATTGTCATTTCTTATATTTTTCACTTTGTTCAGCTTAACAAAATTTCCCGTCTCAAACAAAATATTTAGTTTTGTGAGGAGAAATTATCATAATGTAAGGTTGATGATCCATATGTTCTTATTGGTTTTTTCTTAACTTTGTCATGAGCCTTAGAATGGTGAGTTGAAAGTACCAATTCCTGATTTCAGCAGGATATCACACCATACTTACGTGTAAGTTTAAGTATTTAATTTTCTTTTAAATTATTTTATGCATTAATTTAATTGGACTTTTATAAAAAAGAAGTGGTGCGTGCTGGGCATGGGGCGGCCCATTCTGAAGGTCGTGTTTGGGAGTCTTTGGTGGTGGACAGGGGTGCAGGTAGCAGTGCTAATGTGGCTCATTTCGCACCTGTTGCGGTTATGTGCGCAAAGCCCAGCCCATTGCTGGTCTACCCACTTGGTTCGGTATTGGAGAGGCTAGGGTTGGCCCAACTCGATGGTGTGTGGTTGGTGGATTCGGTGGAGGGTTGAGGCGCTGGCTGCAGCGGCAACGTCGCGCGCTCCGTTTCCGACGTGGACATGAATGACAAGCATCCATTGCAAGCCGGTGATGATTCAGGTGCAATGGTCATGAGCGCCGGCCACTGCCATGTGTCTCCACACGGCTCGGTGGAGGAGAGGCTCTCTTGGCCTGGACCGGTTAGTGTCACGGAATGACGGGGTGCCGTGAACGAAGTGGAACAGTCCGGTTTGGTAGTGTTTGGTCGTCACTCTCCACAGATGATTCACACCAAGGTAGCCACGGTGAGGGACCAATTGTTGTCCATGGGGGGTTCTGCGGTGAGCGTGAAGAATGGTAATCCATCCTTGGAGACTGCGGAGATGGATTCGAGTATGTCAGACGTAAGATAGCGCGGCGAATACGATTGTGGAGGATTTACTGGTTTTGGGGAATTCATTTCCTTTGAAGGCCAACTGTCTTCATGGTAGAGGGCATAATAGGATGAGGTGTTTGGGTGGTGTTTGACTGCAACTTGCTTCCTTAACACAAGTGTAACGTTAGAACCCTTCATTAATATTAATAATTTTAAATTTTAATAGTACAGTTAAAAATTGCAATAGACTTTTTTTTGGATGAAGAATGAGAACTTTGAGGCAGGGAAACTTTGAAATTTGGGTAAGGAGATGGGGTTTATATTTGATGGGGAGGAAGAAGTGGTTATTGAATGTATTGAGAATTTGGAGGTAAGGGATCAAAGAGTATTTAATGATGAAAATAATTAGTATTAATATTAGGGGTTTGGGAATAAGTGTTAAACGTCCGTATTTAAAGGATATTACTTGGAAAGAGCATATTGGTATGATTTAGGGTTTAAGGTTTTTGAGGAAGTGTTAAACGTCAGTATTTAAAGGATATTATCTAGAAAGAGCAGGTTGGTATGATGTGCATTCACGAAACTAAAAGCAAGAATTTGGAGTTGTTTTTTATTTCTTCTTTATGGGGAACTAATGAAGTTGGGTGGGTGGAAAACGAGGAACACCAAAGTGCATGGGGATCTTGTAACTATGTGGCGATGTAGTAGTTTTGAATTGACCAGTTTTACTAATGGGACAAATTATAGGATCATCGAATGTATGTGGAAGGAGGGGGGAAGAAAACCAATTACAGTGGTAAATGTGTACGAATTTGGAACTTTATGCGATAAGACAAAGGTGTGGCAAGAAATTGTGGATGTCATGGTTAATCAAGTTTTGAAACCATGGTGTGTTTTTGATGGATTTTAACACAATTCGTTCAAATGAGGAAAGAATAAAAGTAGGTACTCAAACAAATTATGGATCTGAAATCACAGTTTAATTCATTCATATGACAGGCAGGGTTATTAAATATACCCATGGTCGGTAGGAAATTTACGTGGTACAAGCCGAATGCAACGAGCAAAAGGAGAATGGATAGAATTATGGTTTCAAGAGAATTGTTGGATTGTTGGTCGGAGTCTAAACAACAGGTGTTGGGGACGTGTTAGATTATTGTATGTTGATTCTGAAGAACATGGTTGTTGATTGAGGTCCAAAGCCTTTTAGAACACTAGATGTCTGGTAACAAGAAGCAAGTTTTAAGGACTTTGTCAGGTCAAAATGGAAGAGTTGAGATATCCAGCTCTGGGATGATCGTTCTCAAGGAAAAGTTGAAAAGGCTCAAAGTAGAGATAACAATTGGAATAAAAAGGTGTTTGGTAATGTGAATCATGAAGTGGAGGAGTTGAGTAAGAGAGTGCAAGAGTTAGATGACAAGGATGATGAGAGTGGGTTGAGTGAAGGTGGAAGGTCAGAGAGGAAAACCCTATTGGCTAATCTTAACAAGAGTAGGCTTAAACAAAATGATATAGCATTTCAAAAGGCAAAGTTTAAATGGGTGAAGCAGGACGATTTGAACACGAAATATTTTTATGCAGTGACTAGATGGAGAAGAATTAAGAATGGTAGGGAATGGACTGCTAGAAAATGATGTTTGGGTGGAGGAACCGACAACGGCAAAAAAGAATATTAAGGACTTCTTTGAGGCTAGATTCATGGAAGGGGAAAACATTCAAGTTAGATTAGACAATATTCCCTTTAATTGCATTTCGGAGGAGGGTAATGTTAATATTTCAAGGGCGTTCTCTGAAGAGAAGATTAAGGATGCGATTTGGGACTGTGAAGGTTTGAAAAGCCTAGAACCTGATGGGTACAATTTTGAGTTTATAAAGTTTACCTGGGACATTGTAAAGGCAGATTTTGTGAGGGCTATTCAGAATTTTGAGAATTCTGAAGTTTGGCCTATGGGTCTTAATGTGTCCTTCATTGCCCTCATCCCAAAGGTAAATAATCCTTCAAACTTAAATGAGTTTAGACCGATTTCTTTGATTGGGTGTATTTATAAAATTGTATCCAAGTTGCCATAAAAAAAGACTTAAAAGAGTGCGACAGGGGGTTATTGACGTTAGACAAGTTGTTGTTTTAGAAGGAAGGGGCCTCTTTGACAGTGTGTTGATAACAAATGAGATCTTGGAGGAAGCGAAAAGGAAGAAATCCTCGTGTTTATTCCTAAAGGTTGACTATGAAAAATTTTATGACTCGGTGCGTTGGGATTTTCTTTACTATATGTAATACAGACTTAGGTTTGGGGGTAAATGGATTAGATGGGTGAACGCATATCTTGAGTTAGTGTCTGTCTCCATCCTTGTGAATGGGAGTCCAACAAAGGAATCCAAACTTGGGAAGGGTCTTAGACAAGGTGACTGATGTGAGTTGATTTTAGATGGTTCCATTTTAGACGTGACACTTATGATTGAGATTTTAACAAGTATATAATGAGACCTAGGGAAGATCCCTACTGGACACAAATTTAATCAAGTGGTTAAGTAAGTGTGAAGGTTCACTTCCAAAGGCAAAGAGGAAAAATCAAGATAAGGTGATACTGATGATGCATTGCGGAAATTGAAAGACATGAAAGGAAACAACTAAGATGGTCATAGCCGAATGCTAAATGAAATAACAACACAAGAACACAAAGGAAAACTGAATTATAACAAGTATAGGAACACAAAATAAAGTGTCGTAAATGGAAATGAAAGAAAATGATGGAAGAAGAAAGCTTATGGTGTGGGTTGAGAATGGACACGCCACTTTGAGTATGGTTGCCTTCATGATGAGTGTAGAGGGCCGCCACTTGAGAGCTCTCAAACTCACTCAAGATAAGATCTATTGCTAGAGCAAACAATCCTCACACAAATTGTGCAGAGTTTTCTTTCTTATATAAAATTCAACATGAAAATACAAGGAGGAAGATACCCTATTTATAGAAGATGGTGCCTTGGAAAACAAGAAGCAAGGGTAGGATGAGAAACCTAAAAGTGGGGCGGCCTTAAGCATTGACTAAGGTCAATGCCACACCCTATGCCACTTCTTCTAGAAACTTGGTCAAAAACAAACTAAAGTGATAAGCACACCTCCCCTATTATGCTAAAGGAAACTTATTCTATTGAAATTACAAATAAAGACATGCTCAGCCCCCAAGGCCTATGCTCTACTCCTTGTGATCCTCTAGGGCAGGATAGGTGTTAAGGCATTGGCTAGAGAAGAATCTTGACCTAGCCATGTGTCTTGAGTCATACTCCTAGTCATCATCTAGGAAGGTTGAGCTTGGTTAGTGGGCGCACTCTCTTCTATGTCCTCATCATGTTCTCTGGGTGGGAGAGAATTCGTCCACAAATTTGGAAGACCTGCAGAGAAAGGAGTCAGATTGCTAACATCGAAAGAATTACTTCCTATATATGTTTCAGGTAGATCTAACTCATAAGCATAGCCATTGATCCTTTTAATGACTTGGAAAGGGCCATCACCACGTGGTAGAAGTTTGGACTTCCTTTGAGTAGGAAAGTGATCATTTCTCAAGTGAAATCAAACCTAGTCCCCTTGTTTAAAGATCAATGCCTTGCGCCCTCTATTGGCATGCTGAACATACTTGTGTACCTTCATTTCAATTTGAAGCTTGATGTGATGGTGTAAGTTTTTAATAAAGGAAGTTTTTCCAAAACCATCATTGCACAACACCTCATCAAGTATAAGAATAGGAAGTAGGTCAAAGGGTGTGAGGGGATTGAACCCGTACACTACCTCAAAAGGGGTGTGAGAAGTAGTAGAATTAACTACCTGATTATAGGCAAACTCAATGTGAGGAATCAAGTTTTCCCACACCCTTGAGTTCACGAAAATAAGGCATCTCAACATTTGAGTCAAAGTCCTATTGATCACTTCTGTTTGACAATCAATTTGGGGGTGACAAGTAGTAGAAAACAAGAGTTTAGTGTCAAGTTTTTCCCACAATGTCCTCCAGATGTGACTTAAGAACTTAGAGTCTCTCTTAGATATTATACTTCTAAGAAGCCCATGCAATCTAACAACTTCCTTGAAGAAGAGATTTGCAATATAACAAGAATCATCTACTTTGTGACATGGTATAAAATGAGCCATTTTTTAAAAGCGATCAACCACCACAAAGATAAAATCCATACCCTTAGATTTTTTGGGAAGACCTAAAATGAAATCCTTAAAGATGTTTACCTAAGACATGTCCGGGATGGGAATTGGGGTATATAAGTCATGGGGTTGCACCTTAGACTTAGCCTTCCTACATGTTATGCATTTATCAAAGAAGCTATGTATGGATTTGCGCATGTGAGGCCAAAAGAAATGCTCATGTAATATATCTAAGGTTTTAGCTACCCCAAAATGTCCCATAAGACCACCCTCATGTTCCTCTCTAACAAGAGATTGTCTCAAAGACCCTTGAGGGGCACAAAGTCTTTTCCCTTTAAAGAGAAAACCATCATCTAGGAAAACGTCTGTTTGTCCTCCCTTTGAGAACTATTGATAGATGTGAGAAAAATCAAGGTCATCTTTGTAGATTTCCTTTATGTGATCAAAGCCTAAGTATTTAGTATCCAAAACATTTAGCAAGGTGTGCCTTCTTGCAAGAGCATCCACAACCACATTATCTTTTCCTTGCTTATGTTTGATCACATAAGGAAATTGTTCAATGAATTCTACCCATTTGGCATGTCTCTTGTTAAGCTTGCTTTGGCCTTTCAAATATTTAAGGGATTCATGATCACTATGTATCACAAATTCCTTTGGAAAAAATAATGTTGCCAATTTTGCAAGGCCCTTACAAGAGCATAAAGTTTCTTATCATAGGTTGAGTAATTGAGATGACTCCCATTGAGTTTCTCACTAAAATAAGTTATGGGGTGACCCTTTTGAAGGAGGATAGCCCCAATGCCTATGTTAGAGGCATTACATTCAATTTCAAATGTCTTAATAAAGTTGGGAAGTGCCAAAATGGGTGTCTTTGTCAATTTATCTTTCAAAGTTTCAAAAGTTATTTCTTGTTGTTTGCCTTATTTAAACATCACATCCTTCTTTACTATCAAATTGAGAGGTGTGACAATGATACTAAAGTCTTTCACTAACCTCCTATAAAAACTAGCAAGGCCACAAAAGCTCTGTACCTCACTAACATTGGTGGGTGTTGGCAAATGTCTAATTGTTGCAACCTTTTCTTCATCCACATGCACCCCTTTTGAACTCACAACAAACCCTAGGAAGTCTATGTCATCTATTGAAAACACACATTTTTCTAGATTAGCATACAATTTTTCCTTCCTAAGGGTTTCTAATACTTGCCTAACATGTTCCTTATGGTCCTCTAAAGACAAGCTATAGATGAGGATGTCATCAAAATAGATCACTACAAACTTGCCAATGAAAGGTCTTAAGACATGGTGCAAAAGTCGCATGAAGGTGCTTGAAGCATTGGTTAAGCCAAAGGGCATGACTAACTACTCATATAAACCAAATTTGTCCTTAAAGGCGGTTTTTCATTCATCTCCCGGTTTAATCCGGATTTGGTTATAACCACTCTAAAGATCAATTTTGGTAAATATTTGAAACCAATGTAACTCATCCAACAAGTCATCTAACCTAAGGATGAGATGCCTATACTTAATGGTGATATTGTTTATGGCTTGGCAATCCGTACACATCCTCCAACTCTCATCCTTTTTAGGGACAAGAATCACAAGCATAACACAAAGACTCGTGCTATCTTGGACCCACCCTTTAGCTATTAATGCCTCCATTTGTTGTTGAATTTCCTTGCTCTTGGTTGAATTGGTCCTATATGCAAGTCTATTTGGTAAAGAAGCCCCTGATATGAAGTTTATTTGGTGCTCAATTCCCCTTAGAGGAGGTAATCCTTTAGGGGGGATCATGAAACACATCTTCAAACTCTTTTACCAAAGGATCCAAGCACATAACTATCTACCGCCAACTCACTCTTAAGGTTTTTCTTTGGATATGTTGTGAAGATAGCCTTTTGAGAAAGCATTACCTTTTTAACCTCTTTTGATGAAATGAGAAAGCTTCTCTGAAAACTCTTTTTTTCTTTTTCATGTTCTCTCTTTTCTTTCATTTTGATTTGGTCCTCATGGACCTCTTTTGGTGAGAGAGATTTTAGTGTGACCTTATGCCCATGGAAGATAAAAGAATGTGTATGGCTTTCACAGGTACAACATCACACAAGAACTCATCCTTATATTTACCATTTGAGAAGGCTATGAGGACTTCTTTACTTACTATTATTTCCCCCTTTTCACTTAGCCAATGGAGCTTGTAGGGCTTTGCATGAGAGATGGTGGGTAACCCAAGTTTTTTCCACCACTTTTGTACTTGCCACATTTGTACAACTACCCTCGTCCACAATTAAGGAACATAATTTGTCATTAATGAGGCACCTTGTATAAAAAATGTTTTCTCTTTAACTTTCATCAAAGGGTGTTTGAAGTTGACCAAGCATGCGCCTCACTACTAACATATATCTCCCTCACATGGCATTTCATACTCTTCCTCACTTTGGCTCCTAGAAGAGGTAGGGAACCTAAACCTTTGGGAGCTATGATCACTCATGACAACCCCCCATTTGACCATCATGGTTCTTTTTTAAGGACAATTGATTACTTTGTGCCCAAAACCTAGACATTTAAAACATTTTTTACTTGAAGTTTTGGTGGGTGACTTAGGTGTAAAAGTTGAGGGTTTAGAAACTTTAGGATTGTAAGTGGAATCTTTTACAAAATTGGAAGGAAATGTTTTTGAAGAAGTTTGATTTTTGTCCTTCCATGATGATTTGTAGAAATCATCATTATGAGTAGTTTTGAAATGGGTTTTCTTTAAAAGTTGTGATTCAACCTTGATGGCTAGGTGAACCAATTTTTCCAAAGAGAAATACTCATATAACTCTACCACATCTTGGATTTCTCTTCTTAAGCCACTTACAAATCTAGCTATCTTTGACTCCTCATTTTCATGCATGTCAATTTTAGTCATAGTAGTTTCAAGATCTTTAAAGTACTCATCTACACTTCTAGGTCCTTGTTGAAGTCGTTGGAGCTTCAACAAGAGTTCCTTCCTATAATGAAGAGGAACAAATCACGCGCATACATTCTTTCAAATCATACTAAGAGACCACGGCTGACCTCTTGTTTAGCACAATGTCCATTACAGTCTGGTGCCACCATTGCATGTCATACTCTAAGAATTCTAGGGAGGCTAGTTTTACCTTTTGGTCCTCTTGGACCTCATACACATTGAAAATTTGCTCAACCTTAGCCTCCCATCCTAAGTAAATATTGGGATCACTTTCCCCACTAAAGCTAGGCAATTTTACATAGGGAAAATAAATTTTAGAAAGATGGTGTTGGGTGGCTCCTTTCATCATATTGGTGAATTCTCCAATCTTCATCTTCCTCTTGGCTGCCAAAATGGTTGTAGCTCCTAGAAGTCCTCCTTTGCTCCCACCTCCTTCCTCTGGTTGTCTTTCACGTGCCATTTCAAGTCTTTGAAGTCTTTTCTCCAAAAGTCTCATTTCTTCCTCTTTTTGGGCTAAATATGTCTTTGTTGTCGCAAGCTCTCCCATAAGGAAAGTCTTTTGGGGAGATTGAGGTTTTGATGATTCCCCTGAAGAAAGAAGAGCCATAAAATTGCACAAAGAGACAAACAATTTGTGAAAGAAAAAGTTAATAAAAAATACACATAAAAAGACTCTAAGATACTTACTTAACCTTTAACAATGAAGTTTTTCTCTTACTAAAAATTGTAAAAGCAAAAGGATCAAATTCCACAATGTTAAAAATCAATTTGTCAAATAAAATGAATCCACTCTTTAGAAATGTTGGTCTTGCAAAAGAAGTTTGCGCAACTTGTCCTTTCCTCTTTTTTTTTTTTTTTATCCTTGTTTATGGTTTATGGAAATAAGATGTCCATAATTCTTTTCATGCATATTGTCATTCATTTCCAATTTTTTTCACAAAAAAAAAAGTTTGAGATTCAAATTAAACAAAAACTTGAAATTTATGTTTGGAACTAAAATCTACTTCCACTTAAACAAATTTCTAGTGACTTTTTATACATTCACAATTAAAAGTAAAATAAGTATAAGCAAAATAAAGACTCCTAGAAGCACTAAGAACATATGACTCAAAAAAAGGTAAGAACAAAAATTGGACACAAAATAACATTCAAAAGCGAATTAAAAGTTATTGAATAAAGAGAATGCCGAATTGAAAAAGCAAGAAAGTAAAGGCTGAATTTAAATTTGCTTGAATGTAAAGGCAAGAATTTAAAGGTGCAAGAAAAGTAAAGTGCCAAATCAACTCAAAGCAAATATGCTCAAAAAACCAAAGCTCTGATAACCACATGATGTGAGTTGATTTTAGATGGTTCCATTTTAGAGGTGACATTTTACTTATGATTGAGATTTTAACAAGTATATGGTGAGAACTAGGGAAGATCCCCACTGGACACGAACTTAACTAAGTGGTTAAGTAAGTGTGAAGGTTCACTTCCAAAGGCAAAGAGGAAAAATCAAGATAAGGTGATAATGTGGGTTGGAAGAAGAAAGTTTATGGTGTGGGTTAAGAATGGACACACCACTTTGAGTATGGTTGCCTCCAAAATGAGTGTAAAAGGCCACTTGAAAGCTCTCAAACTCACTTAAGATAAGACCTATTGCTAGAGCAAACAATCCTCACACAAATTGTTCAAAGTTTTCCTTCTTCTATAAAATTCAACATGAAAATACGAGGAAGGTATCCTATTTATAGGAGATAGAGCCTTGGAAAACAATAAGCAAGGGTAGGATGGTAAACCTAAAAGTGGAGCGACCTTAAGCATTGACTGAGGTCAATGCCACACCCTATGCCACTTCTTCTAGAAACTAGGTTAAAAACAAGCTAAAGTGGTAAGCACACCTCTCTTATTATGCTAAAGGAAACCTATTCTACTGAAATTACAAATAAAGATACTAGCTCATGCTCAACCCCCAAGGTCTGTGCTCTACTCCTCGTGATCCTCTAGGGCTGGCTAGGTGATGAGGCATTGGCTAGAGATGAAGCCTGACCTAGCCCTATATGTCTTGAGTTATGCTCCTAGTCATCCTTTGGGAAGGTTGTGCTTGGTCAGTGGGCACACTCTCTTCTAGGTCCTCATCAGTGACTCCCTTGCTCCTTTTGTATTCCTGATTTTGGCTAAGGGCTTGATAGGAGTGGTCAAGGAAGTGGTCGTCAAGGATTTGTTACAGAGCGTGGAGGTGGGATCTAAAGGAGCAAAGGTCAACATGTTGCACTTTGTAGACTATACTCTTTTCTTTTGTAAGGATAGCCCACAAAAAATAGAATGGTGGTCAAATCTATATTGTGTTGCTTTGAATTAGCCTTTAGGCTCAAGGTTAATTTCTCAAAGAGCAGGCTTGGAGGGGTAGGTATAAGTCATTCTCAAATGTGAATTTATTCGTTTATCTTAAATTGTGAGATTATGAAAGCCCCTTTCAAGTATTTGGGTAGAGAGGTGGGTGGTAATCATCGGAGAGCGTGTTTTTGGGAGAATGTAGTTGATATGATTCGGCAAAGGTTGGATAGATAGAAAGGGAAGTTTTTATCTGTGGCCGACAGAGTGTGTTTGTTTAGGTCATTTATATCTTTTATTCCCTTTTTTACATGTCATTTTTCAAAATGCCAATGTTTGTGATTATCTCTATCAAGAAAATTCAAAGGAACTTTCTCTGGGGTTGGGGGAATGATGGTAAGAAAGTTGCTTGGGTGGCATGGAAGAAAGTGTGTGGTCCCAAAGAGAAAGGTGGTTTAGGTATAAAACACATAAGGCTTTTCAATTAGGCGCTTTTAGGGAAATGGATTTGGTGGTTATAGTCAATAGAGGGTGGGTTGTGGAAAGAGATTATTGAGTCTAAATACGACGACTGGAGGGAGCTTCGAATGGCTGCGAGTAACTCTAAGGTGTCAAGCTGGTGGAAAGACCTGAAGAAATTTTGGGCTTCGGAGGAGTGAGGGCTTAACTTTGAGGATAACGTTGCATGGAGACTTGGGCATGGGAACCATATTAAGTTTTGGGAAGATAAATGGCTTGGTAACAAGGCTTTAAACGTAAGATTTCCAAGGTTGTACTCGATTGCTAGGGATAAAAGTGTTGTTGTGTCACAAGTTGGGGTCTGGGTCAACAACTTGTGGTCATGGAAGGTGGAGTGGAGGCGTATCCTGTTTGTGTGGGAAGTGGATGAAGAACTTCGCATATTGTCTCTGTTAGAGGACAAAGCTCTATAAGTCGGTTCTAAGGATCATTGGGTATGGAAGCCGGATGAAGGTTTTGGTTACACAATTAGTTCGACATACAGTCAGTTAAGATGGTTGAAGTTGGAAATTTTGGTTCGTTATTTGAGGGTTTTTGGAGCATTAAGGCATTACCATCAGCTATGATTACTGCTTGGAGAATTCTAGTAGATAGGCTACCGACACAAGTGAACTTGGAAAAGAGAGGGATTGTTTTGGAAAGCAGTACGTGTGTCTTCTGTGGGGAAGAGGAGGAATCTGGGAGTCATGTTTTCTTCAAATGTAAGGTTGCTTTGAGGGTTTGGAGTTTGTGCAGTAAGTGGGTTGGGTAAGTCATAGTTTACCATTGGGATGCTTGTTCCCATTTTATACAGTTTTATCTTGGCTGGGCTTCACAGAAGATAAACAGTATTGGGGGTGTATGTGGATTGTTGTAGTTGGGGAAATTTGGAAGGAGAGGAACCTCATCATATTTAAGAATGGTAGAGTGGACTGTTATGATATTTTCACTTTAGCCCAACTCAAGGTGTGGTCATGGCTTACGAGTAAAGTAAATGGCGCTTCGTTTACTTATGTACAATGGTGTTTGGATCCGAAGGCTTGTTTGATGTCAATTAAAAAGTAAGGGGTTGGACGGTTTTAGTGGGGGGAAGGTCCTGAGGGTTTGGTAGGTAAGTGTGTATTCTTGTTGGTTGTTTCTATTGTCTTTAGCCCTGTTTTGGGTGCTACTAATGTTAATCTTTGGCCAACAAAAGGGATTTGATGTTTGTTGCAGGTTTTTTTGAGTTGGACCTTAGGTTTTGAAGGAAATAAGGTTGGGTGTTGACATTCTTTTACATTGTTTTTCTTTGATCTATTTGGGTGTGTAATTTCTGCAATTATGCTCGTTTGGTCGTTTTCGTTTTTTGGGATTTGTAATTTCTGGTCCATTGTATAGTTGCGTGACAGTATTTATTTTTTTATCATAACCTATTTAGAGGGCTTTGAACATCTTGTATACGGCTTAGGACATCTATAAAGTATTCCATTTTATTTTATTTATTCATTGTTAAGAAAAAAAATTAAATGAAAAAGGAAAGAAAAAAAAAATCCCTACCTTTATTTGTCTGTAAACCAGAAAGCTCCTGCCATGGGATGCTGGCAAAATCTCAGGCAATACTGACAACATGTCGAAGCCAATGAATGGGTGAAACCTACAATAACCACAATTGGCAAAGGGCATGATCATATTTTAGTTCGTCTATGTTTTGAGACTGTGATGCAACTGCCAACCACCAATCTCCTTCTCCTCCCAATGAGTGGCCACTCTTCACTATCACTGTTATATAAACCAGTTTTTCTGTGATCACGCATCTGTGCTAACATACTTACACGTGGTTTCGTATATACCTCATTTTTATACCTATATAGTCAAGATAATATATCTATCCAAATTTGAATTTGGATATAAAGATATATTTCACAAAGTTTTTATTAGTTCTAGTTTTAAATGATTTTATTTTTATTTCAATAAACTCTTCTATGAAAGATAAATTTAAACTTATTTCAGTTTTATAATAACTATTTTTTCAATATACTTACTTACTAGTGTGATAATAGAGACGGTGTTATGAATTTGAATTAGATTTTTTTTAAATATTATAATTAATATAAAATATTATTTTTCAAAATATATTTTTAACTATTTTATTAAACATAAACTAATTCAATTTTTCAAAATTATATTATATGAGAAAATCATCCTAACTGTTAATACTTAGCTTTCAACATAATTATCTGATATAAAAAATGAATTAAGCATGTACTTTACAATCACTAGAATAGACTTGATAATATCGTCTCATAATTTAGATTTTAATCTAAATTAACTATTTAAAATTTAGATGTAACGTGGGTTTGAAACAATATTTTCAAGCAACAAGCATATATTTACAATAAATTACCAAAATATATTTACTCTACCAACACAGAATCCGAAACTTTATCTACTTTTTTTCTTTTGTAGTTCATTATGGAGTAGCAGCACTAGATAAATTGAAAACAAGTACCCCAAACAATCATAATGTTAACTATAAGTACAACAATGTTGAGTAATTGAAAAAGGGAAATTAGAGAGAAATTGTGGAAATGATGAAAAGAGAAGAGAGATGAAAGGTAAAGAGAACTCTCACTAAAAAAATACACCTAAATGGAGAGAAAATTTCACTCTCAATTATGAAAGGTGAAAAGCCTTTATCATGGATGGAAGAAACCCTCGCTGGGGCACCTGCTTTAATGCATTTTAGGGTTTAAAAGTCTCTCCATAATGCATTTATCATTTTCAAATAACGTGTAAGAGAAGGAAAAAACGACAAAAAAAATAAAATTGACCAGGTTTTCTAATAGAACAATATCTACAAATATTACGCATATATGATACAATTAAAAAAACAAATTGAAAGAAAGCCTTTATTTTCCTAAGAAATAGCGTATATGATATATTTTCAATGAAAAAATTCTCGTTGATTTATTGAAGATATTGCAGAGTCCAAATTAAATGGGTTTCATGTTCCCATAAACATGGAAATCATACTCATTTTCAATGTAATAAATTCTCTATACCAATATGCAATTCCTTAGTGATACTTTGAGCCACAAAGTTGAAAAGTGAGGAAATGACCACATGATACATAAAGAAATTCCATGAGGGTGATGTGATGGTGGCGACAACATAATTTCATTGAGCAGTAGGGCAGCATAGAGTAACAGTTAAACTGCACACATGCTTTGGAACCTCACTACACCATTGCATGTGAATGTTTCTACAATTCATTTCTGTCACTCTCACCAATGATCCTACCATTCTACTGTTTTTTTTTCTCAAGTCTGAACCCTTTGTTTGATCGGGAACTTGGTGGTTGACATTTGCTGCATGCAGGAAGAAAGAAAAGGACTGCTCACAGCAGTGGATACCCATAGTTTCCATTTTTGTATGAATATTATTAATACAAAAAGACTAGTTTATTAAAAAATCTGTATATATATATTTCATTCAAGATAATTTAAAACTACAAATTTATATATAATATATATTTCATTCAAGATAATTTAAAACTACAAATTTATATATTAGGGATAGAGTTTGTAATAACTGATTTTATTACCTAAAAAGATAGTTGCCTACCTTTTCACCTAGCCAACCTCTTCTTTATTTTCTACTATCATTTTCTCCATAGTCATTTCTAAGAAATTAAAGGGCGTACTCATGGGGCTACGCTTTAGAGTTTGTAAGAATCTTTCCAATCTATTTTTGTATAACCACACTCCTCTAATTTTACTTCTAAAAATATTAAACTTGAGACCTCATATGACCTCAAAGCATCTCAATATATTTTTGATGATCACAAACACTTCCTTCACAAAGAAAAATGTAACCCTAAGAAAGTTGTAGCATATTCACCACAACCTTTTTCTTTCCTATTATCACTCCTTCTAACATGTGTTTCTTAATAACCTGTCTAGCTATCCCAATTAACTCCTCAGACGCAATAAAAAATGGAAACGGTGTTAAAGGGTCTCTTGTCTCAATCCTTTACTGGATGTGAACTCTCAGGTTTTACTACAAAGATTGTGAATTATTTCAAACATCCTTTCATCCATCTAATCCACTTCTTACAAAAACATAATCTCTTCATCATGTACCACAACTATTTTCATCTCACATAGCTATATATTTTTTCAAAATCTACCTTAACTATTACACATGACTTTTTTTTACACTTATACTCCTCTATAACTGTTGGGTATGAAGTCAGGACCAATTGGGTTGGGCTGACTAGACACATGTTTAGTGAGTGGGCTTAATCATTGTGTCCCTTTATTATCTCTATTTAAAAAATCATTGTGCTTGTAATTTTGTACGCAACAGGAAATTAATAAAACTTAATAGTTGCTCGTGAGGATGTAGGTTGTAGTTGGCGATCGAACCACGTTAAATCTTGCTTTGTTTATTTTCTGCAGTTGATTTGTGATTGTGTGTGTTGCTTCCGCGTGCATTTTTCACATCAATAACCTCATTGGTTACTAATACACTATCCATCAACCATCAGACTTCAATGAATGCTAGTCGAGATTGATCAATGATGTTAGGTAGAATTAATTTCAACTTTTTAGCTAATACTTTAGTTATTATCTTATACATACGGTCAATCAACGATATAGGTATATATTCTTCTAAGCTAATGGGATCGTCCTTCTTAGATATTAATGTTATAAATGTTGTGTTACGCCCCTTTGATATATTTCACACAATAATGGAAGGTTTTTAAAGCATATATCACATCCATGCTTTTTCATTACTTCTTAGTAAAACCAAAGTTGAATCCATCATGACCTAGGCTTTTTATACTCACATAGTTATATCGCTTTCTTAATCTCTACTTTCGTGAATGAAAATGTCAGTTCTTTACTATTTTCCAAATTAATAGTTGGAAATTATGTGTTCCTAAGATTAATCTTGAAATCATCCCCTTGTGAGTTCATCCTCAAAATGTTCTCCAACCTTTCCTTCCACCTTGTTGGATTCCTCACACCACTCACCTTGAATCTCTATCCCTTTAATCTCATTTTCCAGTCTTCTCCAATTTATTAGAGTGTGAAAATACTTTATATTAGAATTACCCTGATTGATCCATTTGGTATTTGCCTTTTTCTCTCCATCCTTCCCTCTCATCTAAACTACTCTCATCATTCCCCTTGTCCAAAGCACTTATTTCCTTTATTATGCTTTGATTATATTGATTCGCATTCCCAAACTCCTCCCTCTTCCAGAACGTACCATTCACCATATAGTTACCATTTAGCCTTTTAACTAGGTCTCCAAATTCATTATAGTTCTGCCACACATCTAATCCCAACTAATCTGTTTTATTTTTAGAATTGAAGTACAATGATTTGATATTACTCTATCTACATATTGTTCACTCAAAGGCTATTGAACCACCCATTCACACGACACTAGAATTCTATTAAACCTACTTTTTTAAGTTCCATTTAATATATATTGTGTGCACTATTTCCCCTCTATTGGTAAGTCCCTAAAATTCATATTTTTTATAGAATTATTAAAGCTTGTTATTTCCCTCCTACTATATCTTGTTTGATTAATTCCTCTTCCTTCTTCTATATTCCTTTATATATTAAAATCTCCAACAACACACCATTTTGTGAAAGCTTCCTTCTTTGTTATCTTAACAAATGCTTCCTACATCTCCCTTTTATCTTTGTCTTCAGATCTCGAGTATACATTAACTATAATTATTGGTATACTATCCTTTCCGAACTTACCTATAATTACTATGGACCCCTTATTCCTTATATATCTTTCACATGTAAACATATTTATCCTTTCGCCAAGGGCTTAGAGTCACCCCTCCACCATTCCCAGCTGCAAACTCCCTCACATTTCAAAACATTTTTCATGTTAATCAAGTTTGCTTTAAATTGGTAGCAATTAGACACCAATTTAGAAACTAGTTTATAAATTTTATTAATAATAGAAACTACTTTAGACACCAATAAATTTGTTAGTCTTTAAAATAGTATCTAATTTAGTTAATGTAATGACTAATTATTTTTTGTCTCTAAAACTAGTTTCTATTTAATGATTTTCTTTTAATGAGTACTTAGATAGAATAAAAAGTGGAGGAAAAAATAAAATGAATCATATCAACCAGATCCCAGTGAAAAGGTTAAAGATGCCCCAAGTTACTCACAACTTTCACCTTCTATGACAAAAGCACACGAAGCTCACAGTAGTCAAAGAATCAAAACACAATGTCATGTTTTCGCCATCACATTAACATCCTTTTATGGATGATACCATGGAAACTCCTCTCTTAATAGTGGGAAGAGTCACACTATAGATAGGTGCGACAATACAGAGTTTCCATGCTCATGGTTGTTTACCAAAAGGTTGTAATGCTTCTTTCATCACTCTTATTCCTAAATCTTCTAATCCTCTATCTTTGGATGAGTATAGACTCATTTCTTTAGTTGGATGCATTTAGAAGGTCATTTCCAAGATTTTATCTATCAAAATCAAGAAAGTACTTGAGAATTTGATCGATATCTCACAATCAACTTTCTTATCCTAAATAGGTTTGTTAGACAGTGTTCTAGTTGCAAATGAGGTAGTGGACGAAATGAAAAGGAAAAAGAAGAGATGGGTGATTATAAAGATTGACTTTGAAAAAGCATATGACTCAGTCAGTTGGAAATTCTTGTATTATATGACGGCTAGGATGGGTTTTTGTGAAAAATGGGTACATTGGATCAAAAAGTGCCTAGAATCTTCTTCTATCTCTATTTTAGTCAATGGAAGCCCAACTAAGGAATTCAAACCATCTAGAGGTCTAAGACTAGGAGACCCAATTGCACCGTTCTTATTCCTAATTGCGGCTCAAGGCTTATCAGGTTTAGTAAATCAAGTGGCTAGAAAGGAAGTGTTTTCTGGATTGAAAGTCAACACAAAAAATGTGGAGGTGAAATTACTTCAGTTTGCAGATGACACTTTCATCATGTGTGAATCTAATATCCAAAATATTATAGTTATTAAAGTGATCCTTAGATGTTTTGAAATTTACTTTGGGCTTAGAATAAACTTCTTTAATAGCAAAATTGTAGTTGTAGAATCTTTCTTTGAGGTTCTCCATTGCAGCATTATGAATATTCCTTTTTTATATCTTGGTTTACCAATTGGGGGGAAATTCTACGAATTTTTCTTTTTGGGACTCGATGCTTACAAAGGTTAAGAAGAGGTTGTCTATGTGGAAAGGTAAAAATCTATCATTTGTTGGTCGTGTGTGCTTGATTCGTTCTATGTTGAATATAATCCCCCTGTATTATATCTCTTTCTTCAAAGCTTCATCATCTATATGCAAAAAGATTACCAAGTTAAACATAAGTTCTTGTGGGGCTGGGATACTGAGGGAAGGAAAATTGTTTTGATTAAATAATGGGATAATTTATGTAAACCTAAAGCGGAAAGTGGGTTACGAATCAGGCAAATAGATATTTTCAACAAAGATTTACTTGGCAACTGGAAATGGAGACTTGGGTCTCTTGAGAACAATTTATGGAAAGATATTCTTGCTTCTAAATATGGTTCTTGGAGAAATTTATCTGAATCTAGAATTTCAAAGAATGCTTCTAGATGGTGGTTCGATTTAAACAAAGCGTGTGAGGATGGACAGAGCACCAATTTGTTTGATTCTAATATGGAATGGGCGATTGGGTCTGGTGAAAAGTCAAGTTGTGCGAAGACATTTGGGTTGATAATTGTCAATTCAAAGTTAGATTCCCAAGGTTGTTTAATAACTCTCTCATCATATAATCCCTTGTGCCACTTTGGTAAATTGAACAAGGACAACTGGGTTTGGGAATTCGATTGGAGAAGAGAGTGGTTTGAATGGGAGAAAACCCAAAGTAGATGAATTTATAAAAAAATTAAACTTGAGACCTCACATGAGCTCTAAGTATCTCAATATACTTTTTTTGATGATAAAACACACTTCCTTCACAGAGAAATAGGGTACCCTAAGAAAGTTGTAGCATATTCACCGTAAGAAACCAGAGATTTCTCTTCATCAAATAGGGGGGATTGTTGAAGAAGAGTTTTGATGACTCCAAATCTCCATGGATTGCTTGGAGGTTGTTTGTAGCATAGTTGGGTGTGTTCTGGGTAGTTTGAATCCAAAAGCTGGTTTATTTCAAATCTTTTTGAAAAGAGTGTTTTATGAAGAAGTAGAAAAACAACCGGTTGTTTTATCGTTTCAATCAGTTGTTTCATACTTAAGGTTTTTGAAACTGGTTTTGGCATATTAGAATTTGGTTGACTTTGCTGTCAAACCAATTCAATCGGTTTTTTCGACAAAACAACTGACTATTTTTTTAACTACCTTAACAGAATTTTGTTAAATCTGCTTTAAATGATTTGAAACTGATTTGGCTTTTCCAATAAATGTTTTCAACTACTAATTGGAGTATAAATGTTTTGTTACACGCTCCAAGAATTAAGGTTACAAGATCAGTTTTTGAAATCAAGTTTTCTCCAAGATTGCGTAAAGCTTTGGATATTTCTCTAAGAGTGAAGTAGGACTTGCTGTGTACTTTGATTTGATTTGTAACAAGTGTGATCAATCCTATTTCTTCTTGATTTGTAATTCTGTTAGTACTCGTGTTGACAAAGTCAAAGGGTGTTCTGATCTGTGGTGTGTTTGTGGTGTGCCAAAGGAAGTGTGTGTTCTTGAGGGGATCAAGATCACTTCTTTGGTGGTTGTGTGTTTGTAATATGGTTTTTGATTACTTTGTAGATACCCAGAGGTTTTTGGAAACTGGATGTAGCTCTTGGAATAAGAGTGAACCAGTATAAAATTGCTTGTATGATTCTTTCTCTCTTTTAACTCTTGTATATCTGTTTTTAGTTGTTTTTACACTCTCCTGATAAAAACAACCGGTTGAATCGCAAAAAGAACTGGTTTTTCTTTGATTCCTTTGGTTGTGATTGTTCTTTGGCTTTTTTCATACCTTCAAAACATTCGAAAAACGTTTAAAACAATTCACCCCCCTCTTGTTTAAGGCCTACAATTCTAACAGTTTTTTTCTCTTAATCCTTTACTAGGTGTGAACTCTCGGGTTTTACTACAGTTTACTATAACAAAGATTGTGGATTATTCCAAACATCCTTTCATCCATCTAATCCACTTCTTATAAAAACATAATCTCTCCAACATGTACCAGAAGGAAGACTCGGAGCATGACCCAAGATTTAGGGCTAGGTCAGGATCCACCTCTAGCCAATGCTTCAGCGTCTGGTCTTCCTCATAAGATCACAAGAAGTAGAACCCAAGTCATGGGAGGTGAGCATTAGCTAGTTTCTTTATTTTTAATTTCAGTAGAGTAGGGTTCTTTTTGCATAACAGGGGGTGTGCTTATCATTTTAGCTTGTGCCTAGCTCTTTAGGAGGAAGGTTGCCCTACCTTGTACAAAACCTAGCCAAAGGGGCAGTTTTGACCTTAGTCAACCCCTTTTGGCTGCCCCTCCCCTTTTCCCTTTCTACCCTTGCTCAATTTGCCCATCAAGGCACCCTTTCCTATAAATAAGGTGCATTGCCTCATGTATTGACACATTGAAATTTGAAGTAAAGAAACTCTGGTTGAGTGAATTTGTGAGTCTGAGTACTCTAGTTTATCTGGGTCTTATCTTGGGTGAGTAACATCTCAAGTGGCGGCTCTTTGCACCACTCATCTTGGAGCCTTCTCTTCTCCAAGTGGCATGACTTCCTTTTTCTTCATAAGTTCTACTCATCTCTTCCTTTTTTTAATATTCCTTTGCGGCTCCATTCCTTCATGTTCTTTATTGTTATTTTCATTCGGTCATCTTTATTATTCTTGTCTTGTTTCTTTCCATCTTTTATGTTTTCTTCAATTCCGCACCATTGCATCAATGTCACCATATTATTGTGTTTTATCTTTGCCCTTCTGAAGTCAACCTTCACACTTACTTAACCACTTGGTTAAGTTCGTGTCCAGTGGGAATCATCTTAGGGCTCTCACCTTAAATTGCTAAACCCAAAAATCATAAACAAAGTGAAACCTTTAAAATGTGAAATCCTAAAATCAACTCACATCATGTGGTAATCAGAGAATGGCTTTAATTGTGCTTATCTTTCTGATTTGATATTTTGTCTTTAATTTTCTGCACATTTTAAAGTCTCGCTTTTATATTCAAGCAATTTAAATTTTGCCTTTAAATTCTTGTCATTTACAATTCTGCCATTTCATTCGTTAAGAACTTTAAATTCCGCATTTTGAATTTCGTTTTGTGTCAAAAAAAGTTTTCTTACTGCTTTTACTTGTGTTTGATGTTCTTAGTGTTCTAGGAGTCTTACTATTATTCTGCTTATTTTCATTTTAATTGTGAAGAACTAAAATCACATTAGAAGTTGTTTGAGTAACTGTTGACTTAATTCCAAACATAGAATACAAGCGTTCATATGAATTGAATCCCAACGTCTTTTCTTTTTCAAAAAATTGAAAAGTGCATTCCAATTGCATGAACAAAATCATCTCAAAATTTGAATCCATCAAATCAAAACAAAAAAAAAAAAAACAACAAATTTTTTTAGTGCAGTCACTTTCCAAATTTCAATTTCGAAACGGGGTTTTAAGTATATGACAAAATGTTTTCATAATTGTGGAGTTTAATCCCACTTTCTTTCTCAATTTCTAAGAACTTTCAAATCTTCATAATTAAAGTTTAAGTAAGTTTTTTTTGCGTCTTTTTCGTTCTTTTCTTGTTTGTTGTTCAAAGTTTTGTCTTCACCTTAATTCCTTTTGGTTTTGCTTTCTTTGTTTTAAAGCTTTTCTTGCTTGTCTTTCATTGTTTCTTAAGTTTTGTTTTGGGGGTACGGTTGTGAGCAAGTGTAAGAGTTTTGTCATCTTTCACTTGAGGTGTTGCTACAAGTGTAGACCCTTTTGAGGGAATATCTTTTTTGAGTGATACACGTGAGTTAAGGTTTAAAATGTTTGTTTCCACTAACCCTTTGCTTTCTTTGTGCAAATTTTAAATGGCTAATTTCTCTTCCGGGGAGTCTTCCAAGCCCCAGTCCCCTCAAAAGGCATGTCTTATGGGGGAATTAGTCGAAGCCCAAGGAACTTTAGCCCAAAAAGAAGAGGAGAATAGATAACTGCTAGAGAAAATACAGAGTTTAGAAGCCAACCAAGAAAGCATGGCCCGAGAAAGGAGGCGGGAGCCTAAGTGCCAAACATGACATCACATGCACTACGAGAGTTATGAAGACGAAGACGAAGAGTGGAGAGTGCATCATGCGGATAATAGGCGTCTCCAACACCACCACCAAAAACCTTCTTTTCCTTTTATTAAGTTACCAAGTTTTAAAGGGGAAAGGGACACCGATGTATATCTAGGATGGAAAGCTAAAGTAGATCAGATTTTTAATGTGTATGAGGTCGATGAAGACCAAAAAGTTAAGTTAGCTTCCCTAGAATTTTGTAGATGATGCCATGTAGTAGTGGCATCAAGTTGTAATGGACATTGGTTTGAACAAGAGGTCAATCGTGGTCTCTTGGTATGATTTAAAAAAATGCATGCTCGCGTGGTTTGTTCCTCCTCATTATAGGATGAAACTTTTGTTGAAGCTTCAACGGCTTCATTAAGGACCTAGATCGGTAGATGAATATTTTAAAGATTTGGAAACAACTTTGACTAAGATAAATATGCATGATAGTGAGGAGTCAAAGATAGTTAGGTTTGTTAGTGGCTTACGGAGATAAATTCAAGATGTTGTCGAATTATATGAGTATTCAATATGTACAGTGGGAATATTCTTAGGGTTCTTACCTTAAATTGCTAAACCCAAAAATCATAAACAAAGTGAAACCTTTAAAATGTTCAATGTTAAAATAAACTCACATCACTGATGATGGTACCATCTATTTGTTTTCATAGTTTCTTCTTTCAATTTGCTTTCTTCTTTCAATTGCTTTCTTCTTTTGTTTATTTGATTATATTAGTGAATTAATAAAATAATTTATTTCTCTGACTATTGGTGATTCTGATTGAAGACCTTGCTCTGTGCAAGAGTTGAATTGTTTGAAACTTGAATTATTTCAATGGAATGATAGTTTTTGTAATTGATGATGATGATGATGGAATTGGAATTTCCAGCATGTGTTTAATTGTATAATGCTTGTTATTTTGAAAATAAACGAAGAGTTTGTCTGGGTTTTCCGCTTTGGGTTTTATTTCAATTGCAGATAATGGTTCTTTAATTCCATTGTGACAATTTTTCCATGTACAAGCTTGTGGGTGATGGGGTGAAACTATTTTTGATATACTATCAATGTTTCCTTATCATAAGCACTACAAGTATGATTAGAGTGTGTTTTAGGCTTTGTTTATGCTATTGTCCTTATCTTTCATAAACATATACTTTAGATATTAAGAATCAGAGCTCTGAGAACCTTTTGTGCTTTCATTCTTTGGTTTGGAGACTAAATCACATAGCATTGTGTAAGCTTCTTCATGCATCAAAAATTCTAGAAAAATGTATTATTTAATATATTAAACTTGCTAGTAGAAGCTTGGTATTATGGCTTAGTGTAAGGACAATTTAATCAATAAACCTAGGAAAAAGATGGTGATTATTACAATGTTCCCTAAGTGTTTTCAGGACCCAAAACAAGTACCTTTTTTTATGTTCTACGAAGTGAGCAGTTTCAGTGGAACCCATTTTCGCTCATCGGCTGTTTGATGAAATGTCTGGAACAGAAAGTCAAACTTTTCTTTCTGTTTCATTGCATTTTGCTTTATATAATTATCTTCGAATGTAGGTTTTCATATGTTGAGTTCAATGAATTCCAAGAAATACTTGAAAACTATTGGGTTGGAAAGAGAATAATACTACTTTTTGAAACATGTTGGGAAGGGCTTGTTGCATATGCCTTACTTTGGGCTCTATGGCTCTATACTGAGAATTAATAGTGGTGTAAACTGAAGCCAAGGTTGAAGGAGCACGAAGAAACAGTGAAGGATTTCATTGGCAAGGGAAGGATGAGGAAGCTCAAAGTTGTGGTTGAGGCTGAAGAATGAGATTGAAACTAAACTAAAGGAGAAGGGTTTTGATGTTGAATAACTGTACGCTTTACAATGAATGACTGTAGTGAAATTCCCATGATACATAAACTGATTGTGAGATTGTAGTTGTTGTACATACTAGGAATCTTATGTATGCTACATAGTAAACAAAAGTAACAATTTATTGACAAGGCAGGTCTAAATTCTCTTTCAAACATTAAAAATTCATTGATATACTATTAACATTTGTGTTGACAAATTTTATTACTAGCTTCCTTATAAAATAAAAATATTGAAACATAAACTATTAAATTCATATGTTACAATCCAAACCTATTTAATGTGTATAATTTTCTGATGAAATAATTTATTAAATATTTTTATGTAATATTTTTATAATATTATTTTTTATTAAAAAAATTTAGTAACATTTTTTAATGTCATTTCTTTATTAAAAAAATCACTACAAATTTTAGTAACATTTTTGTATTGTTATTTTCTACTATAAAATGTTACCAAAACAATTTATCAACTAACATTTTTCAAATGTCGCTTCTTTATTAAAAAAAATATTAGTAATATTTTATAATATTATTTTTTTTTAAAAATATTATTAAAAAATTTAGTAATATTTTAAAATTTTATTTATTTATTAAAAAAATACTAAAAATATTTAGTAACATTTTTTTATTAAAAAAAATATTATTAAAAAATTTAGTAATATTTTTACAATTTTATTTATTCATTAAATAAAATACTAAAAAATTTTAGTAACATTTTAATTTTTTTTATTAAAAAAATATTATTAAAAAATTTAGTAATATTTTTATTAAATAAATGTAAAAAATAATTAATAATATATTTAAAATATTATTTTTCTATTAAATAAATGTTACTAAAATATTTAGTAGTACTTTTATAAATATTATTAAAAATATTTAATAATATTGACTATAAATAATATATAATAAAATAAAATGTTACTAAATCATATTAATAACATTTTATTTGATTTAGTAATATTTTTTTTTTCTAATTTTTTTATATGTAGTAATGTATAATAAGTTTAAAAAAACTTTATAATAATATTAAAGTCAAATAATAAATCTGTATGATATACGAATGCCCAAACATAAAGAAATGAATCCTAAAGCAATAAATGTCATCACAAATCCTATAGCGGTTCTGATGTCAGTGTTGCATATCTCTTGCAATCTATATGAATTAAAAAAAAATGTTTTTAAAGAGCATAAAATTTTATAATAAATACTATTCTTTTGTTCTTTTATAATGGACATTTTTAATAACAAAATTGTTGGGTTTTATTTTTTATTTTTAAAATTTTAAGATAATATACTGTTTCAATAATATTATTATTTATATTTTTATAATACATTAAAAATTGTTTGAACATTAAAGAAAAAACTGAACAAGGTATAATAGATTATTTATTTTAAAGTGTATTTAAAATATAAAAGTAAAAAAAAAAAATTAGTTGCTGAAAAACCTTAATTATATATAAAAAAAAAAAAAAGAGGTGGTGTGGTATTTGGTAGCTGTTGTATAGCATACTCTTTAGACAAAGATGGCATGCTTGGCGTTCACGATACTTATAAGCTGAATAGCCAAAAAAGAAAGTGTTGTTGATATGAATGTTTCCTTGTTTTTTATTGGTATCAACTAAATTAACATTATTTTCTTTTGTAAATCTTCAAAACTTTAATTCTTTGATATTCAGTTGAGTTAGTTTCTTAATCTTGAAAGTTAGGTTACAGCACGATCATCGAGGAATTTAAAGTTGATGATTACAAAAGCAATGATCATTTAGCATGGCATTAAAAAAAGGAAACGAATAATTTGATTTTAGATCATTCATCTTTTTCAGAGAAATGTAATGAGGTCAAAAGACTTTTGGATAAATTTGAGTTAAGTTGAGCATCAATATGTTTCGTCCCTTTTCGAAATGAATAGAAGGACAAATCCAATAGTTATAGGCAGCAACAAAATTAAATCATTGTAGTAAGAAGTCATTATTAAAGTATTAGAATAATTTGAGTTGCAAAACACCAAAAAGGAGATAACTAGTTTCTATATTAATCTTTACATTCATGCTATTTCGTCACTATCTCGCAATCGTTTATGCATTCGCTACAAAAGGATCCATATAATCTTACCTTTTTCAAAAACACCATAATCAAAGTGTTTTACAATCCTATTCCCAAACCCAACTATCAATTTTCTATCTGTTAGTTTATTCACAATTTTTATACATCATTGTAAACGTCTTTTTTTTTAATTTTTTAAATAATTCAAATCCGTTTTTTAGATTGAATTAGATTTAATTTAAAAAATTTATAAAATTATTTGTGAGCATATAATATCTATCTAACAAAATTATTTAAATATATAATGTTTACTATTAGTGAGTTTCTTTATATTCCACAGAAAAGGTTGTATTAGATATTCCATGTCATCTAAAAATATTATCAAATTATAATATATAAATCTCACTTTATCAAATTAATCAATTTTATGTGTAGTTATACCTCTCTATCATGGAACTGAAAGGAGAAGATAGAAACATCAAGTTCAATCCATCAATAAAAAATATTTAAAATTAATTAAATAAATAAATGTTTTAATAAAATATTAATTAAAAATATATAAGTCACTTGAAAGTTACATAAACCTAATAATTATATTAATTTTGTGAGATATATAATAAAATAATATTATTTAATTATATAAAAAAAATACTCGTTTGCCATGATATAGGTGTTTACCATATTTATTAAAATAAGCAAAAATTAGTTGGAGTCTAGTGGGCCCCAGGTCTCGAACATAGACAATCGTGAAAGGGAAACAAGTTCCCCGTCATGGGACCCATGCAGCGACCCAACACACACTTTCATCTCACTGTCACACACAGGCACACCTCTCTCTATCTCCCTCTGTGTGTTTTGTTATAGAAGAATTGTTGGAATCTATGATTATTTTCTCTCTCTTTGTTTATCAATGAACAAAACACATACATGTATTAAGTACCAAGACGTAGAAGAAGCAAGAGATGGATTATTTTGATGTTGATATTGATGCTTGTGATGATGAACGACAACGTGGAACAATGATTCCACACGCCTTGCACAGTGCTGCCACCGTTAATTTCCACTTCTTAGCTTTGCTTCCAACCTATCTCCTCCTGCATTGAATTCCTCATCCAATCACCTTTCGATATTCCTCGGGATCTCCGAAGCCTGTTCCTCTCCCACTTTGCCGCCATAACATACCCACGTGGAGGATTTCCCTCTCCCATTTGCCAAATTTTCTTCCTTTTCACTCTTGGTTCTCTGGGTTGGTAAGTTCCTCTGAAAACTGAGATTCAGCTAGATGCTCCATCTTTGTATCAGCTTCTTCTTCTCCTGCGAATTATCTTTGTTGTTTGCTTTTTCTTGAAAACTTTAATCCAGGGTTGAAAAGGAACTTTTTGATCATTGTGTTTGGTTTGTTTCATTGAAAATGTGGGTTTTGTTGGTCCTGATTTTCCAGAAAGACGGTGTTTGACTTTCATTTTACTTTTGGTGACTGCATCTTTTTTTTTTTTTCTCTGCAGGAAAAACAGGAATAAATTTTCTGATGTCATTCATAAATTTGGGTTCTGTTTCCAATTGTTGACTCATGTTGTGTATTACTAAATTAGCTACTCCATCGTCTTACAAATTAATTGGTTCTGATGTTATAGTCTAAGTTTTGCCTAAGTATTAGGATATGCTTACTTCTATGGTTTTTGTGTTTGTGTTCAGATTTGGGTTCACACCAGAGGTTTATGTCATGATATTGATGCGCATTTATGTGAAATTAATTAGCATTTAATTCAGAAGCATCGTTTTCATAGGTTAATGTATGGTAATGCATTCATTGTTGTTTTCTTGAGTAAGGAGTGGTGGATATCCATCGTTTTTGCGCACTGAATTAAGACGTGGATGGTTACAGTAAACTCAATCACTTCCCTTTCACGTAGCTTTCTGTCTCAACTCCCAATTCATTCTTCTCAGCGTCAAAACTAAATTTCTGTGTTTCAAGGAACAATTAACTATTTGCGTTTGGTACCAAAATATACTAAAAGAAAGAAAGCAATGACCCATTTTAAATGACGATTCTTTTCTCCTCTAATATCATTTAATTGTTGAATACCATGGCTTCAATTGTTGAATACCCTGTAATATGTAGTACGTATATGATATTATAAATTGTAATATGTGTTACATGTTGTTCTGTTTATGCACACTTACTATTGTTGTGTTGTAAAATGTAATTTGATTTCATTGTTGAATTGCTTTGGATGTCATCTAGGTTCCTTCTGCGAAATCCTTATTCTTTGAATTTAATATTTGCGCCATGTCTTTTAGAATTCTTTTTTTCTACAAATTGATCTAAATGTAAACATGTCCAGATCAAGTGGAGTAACTCCTCTGCAGCATGAGTTTACGGGACAAACTTTTCAAAGTGAAATCTTAGCATATATTAAATCATATGATTGATCATCCTTCAATATAATGAGTTGTTGAATCCCTCTGAAGAGATGGGGTTTGGCTTAACCCTTAGAAAGAAAAGCTCAAAACAGCAAAGCAGGTCAGAGTCAGCAAAGGATGGTTCTAATTTGCTCCAACCAAATCCATCTCCAAAGGACTCACTTAAGTTAAAATCAAAGATTATTGTTGGTCAAGCAAGCAGTGATTCTGGTTATAAAGCAAAGCATAATGTAGTAAGAAAGGTTCAGCACTTGGATAGTGCAAAGGGAAGTTCAACTCCACCTGATGAACTTGTTAAGTACATGTCTAGTTTGCCTGAATTTCTCAAGCGTTCTGATGGAGGAGAAAGCATTCAAGGGAAGGCTTTAAATGTTGGGGTTCTTGATTGGTCAAAACTTGAAAAATGGAAGAACAAGCAAACGCATACAAAGGCAGAAGCTAGCAATTTCACATCTTTCAACAGCAGTGAAGAAGCATCATCAACGGCAGCCACAACATCATCTACCATTTCTGTTGGCCATAATAAAAAGCTTGATGGTAAAAAAGGTTTGAGTTCTTCGAGAAGCAAGGGACCTTATAAAGAAGACCTTGGTATGAGTTCTAAAATGTCTTCTCAGAATGTCAAACAGGATCAGCATTCTGAAATCAAAACAAAGACCATTGGAGATGAGCTCGGGATGTCACCCTCGGAATTTGGCAAAACTCAGTCAGTTACATCTCTTCAAAGGGTGAAAGTTAATGACTATGATGAAATAACTTCGGTAGTTGGAAGCTCTGCATCTAAATCCAGGCATCATGGGGTCTCAGTAGTTTCAAATGAAAATTCTAGTGGTAGGAATGTTGAAGATGATAAGAGAATGGAGGGTTTGCATCCACAGAGCCTCAAGAAAAAGGAGAGAAATCGGAAGTCTAGTTCTGATAAGGGATTTTCATCATTAGAATCAAAAAATAAAGGTGTGTCATTTCGTTCTCAGAAGAAAATGAGTTCAGGCGGCAGTGAACTCAAGAACAAGATGGATCAGTGGCAGGAATCAGATATTGATGCTGGTCATAAACAAAGTCATAGGATGCCTAGTAATATTGTGTTGCTTCGTCCCCGAAGAGTTCTGCAATTGAAATCTGAAGACTATTTTCAGCATTCTCAATCAAGAACCTCATCCGATGAAGACCTTGGGGAATCAAGCCGGAGTAGTGTGTCATATATGTCCATTCCTGAGGAGATTTACACTGAAGATTTACATTCTGAAATTCCACATTCAAAGTTACTGCCTTCTGTGGCTGAGCTAGTTTCCTCTGAAAGATTGCAACAAAGTAATAATACTAATCTAGATATTGGTCGGTCTTCTGGAGTACATAAGAAAGCATCTTGCTCAAATAACACATCTAGTCTCAAATCTGAATATACTTGCATTGAAAAGGATGTGTTAGATATAAAGCTAAAGAATCAGTGTGCTTTCAGTAATTCGCTGGAACCGCGGGACCATGGAATTCCTGAGCCGACACCAGTGAATCCCTCATCTAATCGTCGACTTAGCGTAAGCTTAAGTCGGATTGGGAGAAGTTTCAGTTTCAAGGAAGGTTCTATTCCAAAACTTAGCTCCGTGTATGTGAGTTCAAAGTCTGGTTCAGTGACACCAGAATCTTCTGCTTGTTTGGAAAACCATAGCAAATACAAAGTAAAAGGTCATAACAGAACCAGGTCCAGCCCCTTGCTGAGGTTATTAGACCCCATATTAAAGCATAAGACATCAAGCATACACTTATCAGATGAACACAGTGTGACATCAAAAGGAAGCATAGATTCGATCAGCTTGAGGACAATTAGTCTGCCGGAAGGAAAGAGTAAAAAGGAATCATCGTTCCAAGCTCTTTTGCAGCTTACTATAAGAAATGGAGTACCTTTGTTTAAATTTGTGATCAACAGTGAAAGAAAGGTTCTTGCCGCTACCACGAAAAGTTTAGCATTGGAGGAGAAGGATGATTTAGACTGCTATTTTACATTCTACCTTGTTAATGAAATAAAGAAAAAGAGTAGCAAATGGATGAGTCATTGGAGTAAAGAAAAAAGCTGCGGATATGCCTACAATATCGTTGGTAAGATGAGGGTTTCTAACTCTAAAATCGACGAATCAAACAATGAGAACTCCAAGAGAGAGAGAGTGGTGAAAGAATATGTCCTAATGGGAGTTGAAGTTGACCAGGTAGATCGAGAAACATCACAGTTCTTCATGAGCAAGGAGCTTGCAGCTGTTGTTATTGAGATTCCTTGTGAAAACATAAATCATGAAGAACTACTATATAGTCATAATTTGCCGAGGAAGATATGCCTAAAGTGCTTGGCAGATGAAAAATGTTTTTGCAGCGCACAAGAAAATGATATCTATGGCAGCATTAAAGTTATACTTCCTGGTGGATTACACAGTTCACCAAACACTGGAGAACCTTCACCATTGATCCAAAGATGGAAGTTGGGGGGATTATGTGATTGTGGTGGTTGGGATGTTGGTTGCAAATTGCTTGTTCTCTCTAACCAAAACATTAGTTCAAATATTCCAAGGAGTTCAAAATCTTACCTTGAGAGATTTCATCTTTTTGTTCAGGTATGCTTTTATTTTTCTTCCTGTGGCCATGAGTATATAAAATTATAGATATAACGGCTAGCCAGTTAATATCATCTATGCCATAACTTTCAGGAAGGAGCTGAGGGAAACACTCCCCTGTTCACTTTACTGCCATTGAAGGATGGATTCTATTCTGTCGAATACAGTTCAACTATCAATCATTTACAAGCATTCTTCATTTCTCTGGTAGTTTTAGGCAACCAGAAATTACCAAGTTCCTTGGAAATGAATAACATACAAGAAGCAATCGATAAGGAATTCAGTTCCAAGAACAACAATGAACTTCAGGGTAAAGCACCTTCTTATTATAATCCAATTCCTCCATACTCCCCTGCTGGCAGAGTTTAATTCAGAAAGTGAAGGCTTTTCCACCATTATAGATAGCTGTTGTATATTTCCACGAAGCTAGGGATTTACAACTTATTGCACTGCTAAATATTTCTCCATAAATACGTGTTGTGGCAGAAAATGGCATTCTCATTGTATTCTTGTACTCACTGTACAACATCTTACAAAATACAACATGAATGAATAAGAATAGTATAGTATTCATTGTACATCTTGAGCACTGTGAATGTGAACAGATGAAACTATAATTTGATCAACCATAGTATAAGCCCGTGCTTTCAGAAGTCCTCTTAACTATTCTGTATTCTAGGGATATGTGATAATATTGTTGTGGTGTAAATCAATTAAGCATTATTCCATGACTCTCAGTTTTGGCATCATTGTAATATCTCCTATAGGAAATTTTTGCTTTCTACTTTGTCCTCGAGAATTGCAATAAACTTTTGTATATATGGTTTACTGTTTCAAGGTGGTGATTACTATACAATTATGAAAACCAAAGATTGTTACTTGATGTTAATTGGAATACAGAATGCTTAGTAGTTTTGAAAGAAAATATATAATTTAGGATAGAGGAAAGCAACTTTTCATAGTTTCTAATTATCATTAGTACTTCTGTATAACAATAATTAGCATGTACTTGGTATGCTTCAGAGTTGCACTGCATTATACAGTTAAACTTGTGTCTCGTATATAAGAGATTTGTACGTAAGAGTTTCATTCATAAGAGTGTGATTGTGCTCAAATCGGTTAGGTGTGAAAGATGCATTGATGTAAAAGTTCAAGGTTATTAAACTCAAACAATTTGTAGATTCAATTCATAATAGTTTACCTTTAAGAAATCTATTAATAACATATGCATGGTATAATACTCGTAATACAATAATAATTCAATATTTCCATTACATATATTAAAGAAAAAGAGAAAATTAAAAAATAATAAAATATGATAGTACATTATTGCTAAACAAGATTCAAATACATAAATGACCAAATCAAATATAAACTCATGAAATTGAAGTTCTTATTGTGAACACAATTTTAAAAAGCAATCAATTTCTTCGAAGTCCTAATAAAGCATTGTATTGTGGGAGAAATATTGGGTTTCATTTGATTTCAAACTCACTGACTCTGTTTTTTTTTTTTTTTTTTAATTCAAGTATTAATTACGTGAATTTATCAGAGTTTATTAAAAAAGGATTCATGACAAGTTAACTTATTTTATCAAACTAGGACCATAAAAACTCATAAAAGTTTATCGATTAACTTAGAGTTTGACAATCTTGCATATATGGTCGCATAGGTACTTAATAATAAAAAATAATTGTTTTTAAATCATACAAAAGCCTCTATTTTGAAATTAAATTCCTCCTAAACGCGAAAAATTACGTAATTTTATTCAACAGAAAAGGAGGCAACCATGAAGCAGAGAAAATTTTCTATTTTTAAGATCTACATACAGGAACAAAATTCAAAATGAAAATAAAAATAAAAATATGCATATTTTACAACTTAATCATCATCACTTTGCAAATACTATCATGAAAAATAATTTGCACATTTTAGCATCAAAATTTTCAATTGTCAAGCATTTTACGGTTCTGTTAAACTTCTGGCGAAGTGATAAGATGTCGCCAAAATAAATTCAAAAAAATCAATATAAGTGTTTTATAACTAATTTTCGCAAAAGCAAACCTGTTTTATATTTTAGAACCCTTTCATTAAGTATTTGTATCGATTGAAATTATTAAATATCATTAAACAAAAAAAAGGGCATTGGTCAACTCACTGATCCATACACAGGCAAATTCTTTGTGCATCTTTTGATTCCTTCCTTTTCATTTCGATATGTTTTTTAATTTCAATAGTACATTTTTTTTAAGAAATTCTGTAAATTAATTTCTATAAAGTGACTCACATGACTTAGAGTTTGGGCTTTGGACCCAAATATGATTTAATAATAATAGAATAAAGGGTTTATTGGTTAATGTGAGAAATATATATATATATATATATATATATATGATGATATACCTAATGATAACCTATATCTGATGGAGATTGGGAACTAAAGGCTATAGGGTTCTGTCTCTGCAAATAATAGTTGTCTCACGGTTAACCATCACGAAAGTGTGTGACAATAACGGAATTGCTAAGAGATAGATTGGGACAAAAGAGATAAAGTAATTGCTCAAGTAGGATCACTCATGGATCAAGGTAAGTGTCTATTCCTTCTTGATTATGTTGTATGGATATATGTGAGAATCATAATATGATAAGATTTGTATGAGAACATCATTATATGTGTTCAATTTACGTTTATTCATGTTTAAATATGATTATGTTGTATGGATATATGTGAGAATCATAATATGATAAGATTTGTATGAGAACATCATTGTATGTGTTCAATTTACGTTTATTCATGTTTAAATTTTACATGTGGTATCATAGCCTCGTTGCTCATGTTGTGATTCTCCATTAATGCTTTTCCAAAATCAAAGAACCCTAATTTTAAAATATTCCCAATTTAAGAACTCTAATTTTAAAATTAGGATTTATAGATTAAGGTTTCCATTCCTCTATAATAGATCCCTAATTGTCCTA
>Ga0123342_1001957_pt1 | contig 34547 bp, 15 predicted proteins | sample Turbeawhitnodule_FD_89960 | JGI IMG/M metagenome (GOLD analysis project Ga0123342, IMG submission 89960) | Root nodule microbial communities of legume samples collected from Mexico - Turtle bean Mexico white nodule | ecosystem: Host-associated > Plants > Roots > Nodule | place: Mexico: Nepantla... | reverse complement strand
TTATTACCTATTATTTCCTTCCTTAAGTAGATTGTAAAACAGTCTATAAATAGAGACTGTAATCACATTTGTAAGACACATCAGAAATACATTCCTTCTATTTCTTTCTATTCCTTTCAACTGATAGATTACCGACTAGAGTTTACCTGATGAGAAGAGGAGTAATGGTTCCTTCACCCTTATGTGTGATGTGCTGCAGTGACAATGAGTCGACACAACATCTCTTCATGGCATGTAAAGTTGCCCAATGTGTATGGGACCGCTGTCTTAGATGGGTGGGAGTCCAATCTGTCCAACATAATGACTTGCAATGTCACTTTGAACAATTCTGCCTGCCCCGGATCAACCAGAAACAGAATTATGTCTGGAAAGGCATGTGGGTGGCGATAGTAAGGTGCTTATGGGAGCAAAGGAATATAATAGTCTTCAAACAAGGGGTAGTTGATGAGGAAGAAATTTTCCACTTGGCCCAAATCAAAGCGTGGTTGTGGATGAAACACAAACTACATTCGTTCAACTATTCTTTAGCAGAATGACACATTAACCCAGTTCAGTGTCTAGTTAGTTAATTGTATCAAGAATAGTGAGGTGAGGAGCACGGGGCTACTAAAAGGCAAAGCAGATTTAAGTTTGGGGGATCCCAATAGAAGGGTATCTTTTAAGCAGCGTGAACAGGGATAAAAAAACATCCAGCACAAGGTTATATTATCATAAAATAGATGTTACGAGGCAATGAAATGTGGAAAGGAAAGTGACAGTATTAAGCTAAGAGCTGGGGGTGGAAACAACTTGGCCAAGGTGAATGTAATACTGGGATGATCTTGCTATGTCTATGTTGTGTTGAGCTGGTTTTTATGCAGGTATAAACTAAATGTGCAGTGCAAAACGAAAAAACGTATAGGTAGTAGTTGGAGGGAGTGGGAACCTGTGAGAGGTTATGCAGAGTTGGTGGGAAACATGAAGAAAATCTGTTAAAACAGATAAGGGATATTGGGTCGTGATTATAAGAATTGAGTTGTGTAGGATCGTATAAGGGGAGACTGAAGTGCACTAAGGTTCTAAGGAATTGGGTAAATCATGAAGTGGGAGGTGGTGGTTGGAAACTGTTAAAGTGAAAAAATTAAATTAATGCACTATGGGTGAGGGCTGAGATGCAGAACACGGCTTGGGGGTCTGGGACTTGTGTCAGCCTAATGGTAGTGGTTTGGAAGTATATGATTTAGATATGCTATGCCCAAGTGTGTGCTCTTGATGTTGTATCTTTTGTATAAGGGTTTTGGGACACCCTTTAAGTGTCCCGTTAATATTAATTAATTCTTGGCTGATAAAAAAAATGTAGGCTCTTCTTCCTTTTCCTTCTTTATCAAATTTCATGTCATATTCTTTCTCTTTGTTTGTAGCATTGGGACATTCAATCTTGATATGTCCTTGCTTTCCACATCCAAAACAAGAATAGTTAGAATAATTAGAATAAGTTGATTTCTTGAAGTTATACCTTTTTGATGATTGAGTTTTGTCTTTTCCTTTCTTTTTCAAGAACTTACTGAAATTCTTAGTCAACAAATTCAGTATTACTGCAATCACTTGACTCTACTTTAGTTTTCTGAATTCCAGACTTTAGAACTATCCCTTTGATTTGTTTTTCTCCAATTTCTTGCTCATTCAATCGGTTCATTTTTATCTCATGTTCTCTGAGTTTGCCTAACAGTGAAGCAGTGGTCAGATCCTTTGACTCTGATATTCCTGTAACTTTTGGTTGCCACATTCTATCAAGACATTTCAGAATCTTGATGTTGAACTCTTCTTTATCAAGAGTTTTTAATCTAGCTAGAGCCACAACTTTCAAAACAGATTACAAGCCTTGAGCAATCACGTTCCTTTGGAAATTTAGTGAATGCTTACATGCAAATTTCCCAACATCCCAACATTTAGAATGACGTTTATAGGAGATAATCCAAATCTTTTACGAGTTTACAAAATATGTTAAAAGTTCGAACAGTTAAAAACACTCTTTCAACATATTCTTTCAAATTCATTTTTTATTACCTGAAATTTATAGTTTTTTTTATAATTTTCAATAAACTTGAATCAGTATAAAAATGTACCTAACATCAAATATTAAAGAATATGTTTCATGCATAATTCGGTTTGATACTGAATGGCCATCACTTTTTTCTTTCCCTTTCGTCCCAAACTTGCAATAAAAAAACACTATTTACAAAGTTGAGTGAACAAAATTTGCTTTGAAACCATTAAATTACCTAGTGTCATACATTGATCTTTTGATCAACTAAAACAAGTGGTTCAAATATATATTATATATAAGAAAAAGGGTTCACTCAAAACATATGTATAGATATATATATTTACATGTTCCCATTTTCATCTACTGATGAATCAGATGCAGAGTCATCAAGTGTTGAATTTGATGTGGTCTCCAATTGACTCCCACTCTCATTATCTGAACTTCCCACACTTGCTTCCTCTTGAGGATGCTTTAGGCACCAAGACATTATACTAGCTGTTAGTGTCAGAATCATTTTTTGATTCACCTGAAATTATTATGTACCACCATTGTCATCATAAAGTAAGCAATGCATATATTTAATCACAATATATTCATGATTGTAGGAGTTTTTTCTTATGCTGTCATTCAACAGTATTATCTATGATTGGATTACAAAGCAAAAGAGTTTACATACATTCAAATCTATGTGCTATAAAAGAAATTAGATTGTCTTCTGAAATCATCATCATTAGTATGAATTTTAATATAGTTATTCTGAATGTCAACAAATTTATCTTACAAAGCTGTGTTGGATGATATTATGTGTAAAAATGATTATATTATTTACTTTCAAACTCATCTAAGATGATTTCTGATCTGTTGTTGACAATGTAAAGAATTCTTTACACATATACTGCATTAAAACTAGACTAAAATAAAACAGTCAAAACTAGTTAGAAATGTTCTTTGCTATTTTTAATGAAAAAGCACAACATTAGGATTGATTCTAAACTACCTCGGTTATGTCTTCAGGAAGCAGGAATATAGAACATCCAAGCTTTCTTGCAATACTGATAATGTAGGTTGCATTCATCCTTTTCTCTTGATCTGCAAGAACCAGTTAATACAAAAGTTATAGGAATGTAAACCAAGATAAAAGTCAAGGATTTTGCATTGAAAGTGGAGACACTTGAAGTTCATTCCTTGTGGCAGACATGAGATAACTTCAGCTTAAGGCAATTCCATGTCTAACATAGATCAAGTCAAGAACATAAGATATATTGCACAAAACCAAAGGATATTATTCTATTTGCCCATCAAAATTTTCAAAAATGCATGCATGATACTCAATCACAATAAATGATTCAAGCTTGTTAACTGTTGATCCACCCCTTTATCATAAATCATGCTTGACCAAAATTTTAAGAACTTTCACATTCATGCCTAATGGAGCTGCAGTCCAAACTTAATTTCAAATATAACGGGCATGCATGGATACCCTTTTTAAATTGAACCACATAGTCTGCAATTTGATTTCAGGGACTTTGGCTCTAACTTGTGAAACCATATTTTCAAACAAAGGAAATGAATGATAAAAAAAAATACGATAAAAGCTTGCATATGTTTTAATTTCATATGGATATGACTCTGTTCAGTTCTAGCTTTTGCAAAAGTTTGTTATATATGTAAGGAATGTGGAGTTGAGAGTCCCACATTCAGAGTAGATAAGCAAGATAGACAATATATAAAGAGAAAGACCCACAAATTTGTTGCCTTAAGAATTTGGGTTGGAGGTGACTTCAGGTCTCTTATATGGTTGACTCATAATTCATCGGATCGAAATTTCACGAGTTAGGCATTGACTTTTCCCGTTATTACTTTTTGTACATGAACTTCACAAATGATAATTTGCAAAAGGTGAACGATGGAAGTTTTTTTTTTATATTTCAAATGCATCCAATACCTCTCATCAAAACTTATACCACCAATTTCACATGATATGCAGCCAGTAATAATACTGCTTTAAGAATGTAAATAGAAATTGAAAGTGTAAAGAGAAAACATAACATACCTGTCACTCCTTTTGTTACAAGTCCCCAATTTACTGCTCTGTGCTGCACTGAACTTAGAAGCTCAAGGAAAAATATTCCATCTGATAAACTTTTATCCTGAAATTTGAAATTTTAATAATTAGTTAATGAACTTATTCTGTAATCATTTAAACACATTCTACAAGTAAAAAATGAAAAATGCAATATAGCTGCTACAATATTTACAAGAAAGGAACTATAATAGTTAAACAAAATTATTTTGAACACTAGGCAAGGCTATCATGTGATTTTCAAAATTATGCTGGTTATATTAATCTGAGAGATTAGATCACAGTATTGTGAAGGCTAAAAAACTGTTTGTGGAAAGTTCAGATTCTTTACAAGAAATAACAATATCTAAAGCAGTATTTCATTGTTCGCTACAAAACACAGATAAAATCACAAGCTTAAGCAATTTTTGTTTATTGCAATATGCTAAAAGAAGCTGTTTTTGGCAATTTACCAATCCCAGTATTCTCAAGGTATTTTTGGTACCAATTTACGTATGTGGGAATGCTTCTTCACAAAGCCAGCACCAAATTCAAAACTTCACATTCAACATTAACAAAATGTCCTGATAGTATTCTCAAAAGTTAAATAATTTGCATTGTGCTGGTTACATATTGATCATTGTGCTGCCCCAGTTAAATATTTGCTGTCAATAAAAGCATCTTCCCAAAGTTTCCATGTTTATTTATACATAAACTAAACTAGCTTATGGAGAAACTTGTTTCATTATTTTCTTTTTATTTGCATCTCTTAAGTTAGAAGTACTTATAGAGAAGTTTATCCAAACAGACCCTATGATTATGTTGTTTGATGAATGTAGCAGAATGAGAAAAGGGTAGGTAGTTATTGTATGGATCAGTAAATACATTTTTCAACCTTTCCACATGAAAATTAAAATTAGCATTATGAACAAAGATTTTAATACCTTAAAACTGTCCATGCGGCTTTGACTTCCGGAGCTGCTAACCTTGCTGTTGGCCCATTCTAAAATATCAGCATCAGTTATCTCCTTCCCACGAGAGTGAAATCTCAAGTTCTTGAGAAGTTGTAGGATGTTGTATCGCATCAATTGCCACAAATAAGCTAAAAATACCATCAAGTAGAGTTTGATTTAGATTCTATGTGTGATCATTGAATTGAATGGAGTAATTGCTTTACTACAAGGTATATGTAGGTAATAACTCATAACTTGGAAATCAACCTACCTAGTATTAGCTTTTTATTTCCCTGCACAATGTCGTTTCCAGCAACATTTACCAGTGAAAATTTAATCTGTTTCCCTATTTTCACAACTTGGTTGCAGTTCTCTACTTTTCTAAATGGCATCTTAATTGGAGGCTTGTTGGCAATCTTCCAATTAACAATCCCTGGTGACACCTTGTCAAGAGTCTCAAGAAGAACCCACCTGCAAAGAAACAACATCATTCCAACTCCATGGATAGTTAAAGTTCAAAAGAAAAATTGAAAAAAGACAAACTATATTGAAATGAAACACAAATTCTTAGTACAACACACAACTCGAACCCGGATACAAGGATAAGAGTTTCTTTGAAATTTAGGATATACATTTGCAAAATGGTAAAAATATTTTATATAGATGCATAATATCAATAAACAAGGAGATGTTGATCATTTCTCATTGATTCATAACTATGAAGATAAGCATTTTAACTTGAGATATTTGTGTCCATAGCAAAAAAAATATAGTTTCTACCTAGATCATAATCATTCTTGGCTAATTGTACCAACAAAAGAACTCAAAACAAGTACTGACTTTATATAATAGCCAATAAGTCCAACCATTATCAACTATATCATGCCTCACTATGTCCCATTACCTTATCTCCTTTTTTTATACTATTACACCTTTCATCTATTTTAGACAAAAGTTCATCTTTTTTAGACATGCACACAAACCCAATATTCATCACCTTTTTTTGTATCCATTTTGTTTTTCTTTAAAGAATGAATAGAGGAGTATGTAGTTCAATTCATCTCACATCGCCAGGAAGAACATCAGAAATTAAAAATGAAATGAAAAAAATTGGATACTTTTCCAATAAGTATCCAGAAGTATTCAAGAAATATGAGAAATATCTTGGAAAAAGTTAAAAAATTTAATAAAAAGGATTGAATAGACATGCTGAAGGAAATATATGAGGAGTGTCCATATCCGACATGGGTATGACTCCTATACTTTTTCATTTTTGGAATATCTATGCTTCATAGATTGAAAACAAGAAGTATGACACTGTTTTCTGCATGCCGGAATAATTTCAACAGAAAAGAAATTACACTAACTAACTAATATATGAACTGTTTAGTGAATAAAAATTATAATAAAGTAAAAAAAATATTCCATCTATTGTATTTTATTAGTAGTTTCAATTCTATACAAGAGATTTTAACAAAACCAGTTCAAGCATATAGTATAACATAAACAAGAGAACTTGTAAAAATGCAAAAGATATTCCACCCGTTTCGAAGATCCTCAAAGACATTGTTGACATATGTTGAATTTCCAAGGCTATTCATCCATAGGCGAAATGCTCTTTCTTCTCTAGAGTCTTGAGTATCATCTGGAAATGTTTCAAGGAGAGACATCTGTTGTTTTGTCTGAGCTGAAAGTCCATTTCTACAAGAGAGAAATTGAGTTAGCTAACATATTTCTCAAAAACCAAAAAGAAAAATTGTGTATGCTATTGAAACTTGTAAGGTGTAGAAAGGATAGCAGACAGGTAATCAATTCATAGTCAAAAGTGGATATGAAAATAAGAGAAACAGATGAATAAGGAGGACCACAATGAAAAATAGTTAGTACACCTATTCACAAGCATATGAGCTGTGGAATCTTTAGTAAGTGATCTTTTGAGAAAACAAACAAGCAGTCATTATCTAAATTCTAAAAATTTACTTTCGTATGCAAAATTTAGTTAGATCCCATTTGAAAAAGCTTATTTACAACTTATTTGGACTTATCTTATGCCAGACACTTAAGTAAGTGTTAGGGAGAAAATATGATATATGCATGCATTCATTGTTTTAGCTTATTTCATTAAGATCTCAAGTATAGTTGCTTATTGCACATGTTTGGCTTATTTCAATAAGTGCTTATATTCTAAGAGCTTATGACCTTAGTTAATTTCTTTAACCACACAGGTCCTAAGGACTTAAAATTCCTGTTTGGGGTACTCCAGACTTAATTTAGGGAATAAACTCGGTTTGGTTATCCTCAGAAATACATTTGCATACTCATTTAATGTGAAACCAAGTTTCCACAAAAGCAAGACCAAGGTTCCTTTCTGCAAACTCAATGAGCAAAATGGAAACTAATCCCAAATTAAGTTTGCTAACTTTAATCCAAACATACACATAATTCTACTAAGTATACAGTGATAGAATAATAGACATTAGTCAATAACAAAAAACAACTTTATAAAAACAAATAGTCGATGAAAGCCAGGAATTAAGTTCCATTTCTTTTGGCCTTATTCACAAAATAACCCAAAAATGAAACGCTTAAAATGTACAACAATATAAGGTTTGTTAAGAGGATGGTTATTCTCACTCACCTGTGCTGGAAAATATGTGCAACAAAGGCAAGATTAAGATTTGGAGATCCTTCCACAATGTCTCTGGCAGTTAAGTATCTTTTGCAACCCATCTTATCAGCATGTTCTAGAACTAACTTTGCTCTCTCAAAGGGATTTTTAACTGCCAAAGTGGAGGGATTGATGTATTCAGGTGCAAGAACATTTAGAAGGTGTGCATAAGCCTCAGCATCCTACAAGGTCAGAACCATAGAAGTTCAATAAGCAGCTATTTTGCATTGAGATAGTACTGAATGAACAGTGGTGCTAATTGTCCAAAGCAAAAGATAGTATTTTTCACCAAAATAAGAAAAACTCAGTTACCTTCACATCAGAGGAGAAGTTAGTGACAATCTTCTTGTACCCTGATTTCTTCAAATGGAAATTCATCCACCTTAACAAGATCTTTTCTGGTGGTAGATTCATCAACTCTTCCATATCCTGTTAATTTGAAAAATATGAAGGCAACATATACAAATAAATAAGAAAATATGAGAAGACAATGAAAGAAAGTAGTTACCTTACTATCATCAAGCAACTCAAGAAGCTGAGGAGTTTTCTTCAGATCAAGGTCCGCCAATAATTGAATCTAATTTATCACCACCATTAGGAATGTCAAAAGCAGGCACCACAAAATGTAACATGCATTATGCAGTCACCATTATTGCACTACTAAAAAATTAGAATGCATAATTAAACAACAACATTCCAGAATGCATTCATAATTAGAATGCAAATGTTTTACATACATAAACCAAATGAGATCATAAAATTATGTACAATCAACGATTGTTCACCTTAATAATCTGAGAAATCACCCCAAGCACCAGATGACGCTGAAATGTGAACAAAAATATAATTAGATACCACTTCACTGTGAAATTCACTACTATGATCAAATACTAATCCAGAAATATGACAAAAAGTTAACAAAAAAATCTTGGTAAACTCACTTATCAAACAGATAATGTTGACCCTATTCTTTTCACATCCATCATGTTTTTCAGTTGGCAAACATCTTACACAATTGGTTATTATTATCTACCAGTTCAACATAGGTTAGACACATGGGCCTCCTAAAAGAGTTTTTAAGCTCTTTGATTCAAGAAAGCTTCATTTCATATAGACCAGCAGAACATGAATCTACAGCTGGTGTGAATCTAAGGCAAACATAGATTATGCTAGCTAGTAAAGCAGATGTATGTCAAAATGAGATTAAATCTAATAATGCAGAAACTTTCTGAGTCCAATATAACAAAATAGTTTTAGTAATTAATCATCATAATGTCCATTTTTCTGTGTAACACTAAAAAAATATAAAGGCTTTGACTGTAAAAAAAGTGTAGCTTATCATAAAGATACATTGCCTGTGTTTAGAATCATTAAAATAAAGGGAAAACTTGTTTGAGAATTACTTTTTTCTAGAAAAGATTTGATAGAAAATCTAATAAATCTGATCAGATTTCGTCAAATTTCAATTTGAACACAACTAAAACTTAAAGAAAGAAAATATTTTTCATAACTTTCTGAAAAAGGAAATTGGTTCCAAATAAAAAAATCATATTTCAAATTTTCAAGCAAAGGAATTCATTTGTTAATCAAATCTAAACTTAAATTTTTGTGGTTCTGCATTGTACACAGCCACAATAGTGCTGCTTTAGAGGGTGAAAACTAAAAGGCATACAAACATACCCTTCCTTCAATGAAGTCCTGAGTGCCAATGTTGACCACTGTGCATCCAATTGCTTTAGCAGAGTTGAGGCAAAGTGTGTGATTTTCATTCCTTTCCCATGGATTGAGTATTCTTTTTGTGTTGATTGCCCGTTCATCAATGGTCCCTGGAACTGCCACATTGATAAGCTTGCTGCAACAGCATGTAACTCTTTAAAAACAAAACTTCCATGAACAGTTAAAATAGTAAAGCAAGTGAGAATATGTGCAGTACCAAAGAAGAACACCATCTTTTGCAATTTCAAAGAGCTCATTGGTTGAAGGGTCAATAGGAAGATATTTCTTAAGGAACTCATCCTTTGCAACATAGTGATTTATATGTGCTACATATGATGCTTTCTCAGATTCACTAATTGTGTGAAGCAATGTCGTTGTAGCTGTCTTGAGGAATGCTGAGGAGTTCTTTGGACTACTTCCAGTTCTAGAATTTGCAAAAGTTTGGAGTTTCAAGTAGACCTGTCATCATGACATCATTATTCCAGAGAATCTCTTGGGTCAAAATTTGAATTCACCACAATAACTGAAATTGTTCCAGTAGTACGCTTCTAATGTTTTTCTACTCTATATGAGATGAACCAGTTCTAAACTCAATCAATGTAAGTACTCCACAAGATAGTTAGGCTACACATTTACATAAAATGCAGCCAGTAAAATTGGAAACTGTAATGCAAAATATCTCTGCAAAAGGAAGGAAGAAAAAATGAAAATTGGTGAAAAAAATAATAGAAATGAAAGTGTCTTTGGATTAGATTTATATCAATACCAAAGTGCGTTGAGGAAGATTTTCCTTTTTATTCTTGCAATTGGTGTTTGGATTGTCGAACAAACATGCTATAAATGAAGGATTCAAACAAGGAATATCAAGACCATACATACTTTTCTATGTAATCTTCATTTTATTATTTTACTTCATTATTTTTTATTGTACTTAAAAAAAATGAATAAGCTGGTGTTCTATCATCATCAGGGTTCTAACGCAACTAGAAACATTAGTTCAAAGTAATTTTCTTTCTTTCTTACCATTTCAGTGATATTGAATAGATTTAAGGTTGGAAACAACGAAAACAGAAAGTGGATCAGATAAAAAATGAAAGGGAATAAGGCGATGCATAGTGTAGATACAGAATTAAAAAAGAAGCCACAAGATCCATCACCTCAAAAGATGATTAACAAATCAAAATGACAAAATAAAACTCACCTTAAGAAACAATTCAAAATCAACCTCCTCCTCAGTGTTTTGATACAAATCCTTCACACAAGAAGCTCTCTCTTCCTCACTCAGATTCTCTTCCACCACCTTCAACCTTGACATCTTGGAAGCCAAATCCGCAATCACAAGCCTCCCACTCTCCCTCCTCATGCTCATGAACTACACAAACACACACACTGATCATCAGATGACCCAGAAGCCCAATCAACACAACAACATAAAAACTCCAATATTCCAACAAAAACATGAGATTCAAATATTTTCTTGCACACCCCACAATGGGATTTCAACCAAGATCAAGGTTTTAAAACACGGTTAGTGAACACGATTGTGGCCACGACTTTAAGGCTTTTGGCGTACTCATAGCTGCCATATTTGTCTACAATTCTCTACAATATCAAAAACCGTGACAAAACTACAACCGTGACCACAATTTAAAACCTTAACCAAGATGAACTTACATGCGATTTTAAGCTGCGAAGTTCAACTTGTGTGAACTGGTTCTGAAGCCATGGATCTGAAACAAGAATCCCCCAGTGGCCAGACATGTCTTCAGCTTCTGTTTTATGGGAAATGAAGAATCACTGAATGAGAAGAAGAGAGAAAGAGAAAGTGTTATTCAATGTCATGCAACAGAGTAGTACCTATTTAATCTAACACTTGCTTTATTTTTTATTTTTGCTATCTCTAATTTTCTCTCTCACTTTATTCAAGTGTGGTGGTGGGAATGAAGAAAGAAAGTAAGGTGTGTGTGCTAAGTGAAAGAGTTGCCAATGCCAACACCATGGGACAGTTCAGAGCTGTCAGAGTTCAAAGTTGTTCTGAGAGAGAGAAAATGTGAGAAAATTCAAATTATTATTACTCTAATCTCGTAAGTTTGAACCTCCAAACATTTGGGGTGGGACCCTTTGTGGTGTTGCCCGTTAAAAAAGACTCCTTTTTTAAAAAACATTTCATGTCTAAGTTTAAACGTGGTATTGGCTTGCCCTTTGTCCAGTTACATCAGTGTAAGTTGTTGTATTAATCTCAACTGTTCCGAACTGTTCAAAGTTATGTTTTTTAAGTGAAGTTATCGACTCTTCAAAGTTGGAAATGTTGCTTTTTTAAGTTTAGTTTCCTATTTAATGATATGAACTGAAATGCTTCACACTTCTCACCGTTAGTTCTTGGGTTTTATGTTTGACTTTATTCATGTTCATGTTTTCTTGTGGCAAAATTAGAGTTTGAATTATTTATAAGAGTATTATTGTTTTATGAAAACAAAGCTATGAAACGGTTTAAATTTGGTTTTTTTCATAATGGAGTTTTGTTTTTGTTTTTTTTTACTATTTTGTCTTGTTAGTAAGATGTTTTTTTTAGTTTAGTCTCATTATTTTGAACATTTTTAATTTTGTTTTATTTTAAAAAATGAATTAATATATAATGTTTTACTTATTTTTTTAATTTTATTTCATTATTTTGAACGTTTCTAATTTATTTTTATTTAAAATAAATAACTAACGTCATCTCATATATTAAACTAATAGTGATCAAAGATAATTTTAGTGAACAAATCAATTTTATCACCTGTGGTTCTTCGTGTCACATATAAATATTGTAAAACTTTTATCATCAATTTAATGAAAAAAAAGAGAGAAAATTTATTCATTCTTTTATATAATAGAAAACTAGTGTATATATTTGATCAACTAGATTTATTGGAAAATAGTGTATATTAATTATATTAGTAATAATGTATCGAAATGCTAATAAAAATATATTTCAAAAATAGATTTTGTTGTAAGAGTTCATCTTGAAAGAATAAGATTACTAGTTTCATTTCAAAATAATAAACTTCATGAATTTATAATAAAAATTGGCATACAAATAAGTGATAAGAATGCACAATAGTTATTTTTTATGCTTAAAACACAAATAGTTATTTTGATAAACAGTATTTAATTCGAAAATTCATTATCAGATTAACATAAAAAAAATTAATTGTAAACACACTCATTTATGAATTAAAAAGAATAATACTTAAAAAACTAAAAAATATTAAAGAAACAAATATTCTTCAATTATTTTCTCTATAAATAAATTATCTTCACAACAAAGATAATAAAACAGAAATAAAATATTTATATATAAGATAAAATAATATCACTACATTTATGATAAAAACTAAAAAATAAAAATAAGTATATTATACAAAAAAACATAAACAAAACTTAAAAATTATTATTTCCATAATAAACTTAAATGCTTTAAATAAAAAGAGGGGGTAAGAAATAAACTTTAAGTTTAATAAAAACTGAGTTAAAACTATCTTTATTGTTTGAAAAACTTTTCATTTATGACATAATGGCAGCACTTATTATTGTGAGTTGTTTTTAATAATTAAGTGTTGTGTTTATTTCTGTGTGTTGCTTTTCCTTTGTACCACTTATTTATTGTTTATTGTTGCAATTAATGTACTTATTTTTTTCTATTATTATGTATTGTATTGTATTAAATTAAAATATAAATAACAACCTATATTATTATTATTATTATTTTAGTTCATAGTAATAAAAAAAATAACTCATTATTACCCTTTTATATAAAATTTAACTGTTTTTATTATTTTTAATTTGTTATGCTTAAAAAAAGTGAATGACTCATGAACCAATTTGTCTACCCTACAAGCTATCAATAATTAGGCTCACCTAGTAAAATTTGAATAGATCATTTAATTGATTTTTCCTAACTCTATAATGAATTGATCTTGATGGACTAGCCCAATTGAGTTAGACCGATCCATTTCAATGAGTATTGATTATCTATTTTTGGAGTGAATACTATTATTGCACATCATCATTTTAATATATATATATATATATATGAAAATTTAATTATTATATAGTTTGTTACAAGGTATAATAGCTAACTCCCTAGGAATAGGTGAGATGCTCTTTAGATAATAAAACATATTCTGAAAATATGTTTGTAGGTCAATATTATGGTTAGCCAAGATTATTGTTATTGGTGAAAAAGTAACTCAAAAAAGGTTAAATTGTATTTTTTTTAAATTATATTTAATTTTTTTGAGAAAATAAAAAATTTATAATAATTTATCTTTATTGTTAAGACCATGTCTAGTTGGATCTCCAAGTCCACTAATAATCAATTCATTCAAGATTTTAAATATTGTTTTCTTTTAATTCTAGCATATCTATTCAAATATTCTTTTTACTTATTTTTCTAAGAAATTACTTTAACTATTATTTATACAATAACTTTTTCAAAATTTATATTCATTTATAAGCATAAATAATTTGACTAAAAAAACTTCTTAAAAAGAAGGATGGAAGGATATGTGATTTAGTGTTTAGTTTAATCTAATTATCATATATACACTCTTAGGATATTACAAAAGATATTAAAACTTTTAGAAGTTTTATATTCATAAAAAACTTCACAAATATGTATGGATATGTAGATAATATTTTTTTTATGTTTGGAAATACTTTAAATATGAGTTTTCGAAAAGTTAATCATTACAAGACCCTAAAAGATATTTTGAGGTATCATCTACCTTGTATAAGGATAGAGAAGACCACCTCTATGTATTAAATGTTATTTAATGCGTTTCACCAACTTGTTTCCTTGATAAAATAACATAGTCTACTTATCTATCTTATAGTGGGCGAGTTATCTTTGACTTACATAATAGATTAACGTTTAACTTAGGGGATATGTTTTTTTTCATGCCTTTATGCTCAAAGTATGTATTTTGATGGATCTTTATGTAACTCATGATCTCTATTTTATTGTTGCAAATGAACTATTTCTTTCATAAATAATGAAAAGAAAACATAGAAAACTTTGAAGAATAATAATAAATAACATTTATAATTGTAATGACATATGAGTATTAAAAGATATGGTTTAAAGTTGATGATGACAGGTTATTGTGTTTTAAGTTAAAATGGTTATATATAAAAATTAAAATAATTTTATTCTTCATTTCTTTAAAATTATTATCTCTTTAAAATCTAATTTTTCTCTTAGTTTTCTTGATAATGTTTTACCTTTTTTCCTTTTCGAAGTCATAAGCTAAGAGACAATTGAGAGACAATTGAGAGTAGACCTAACTTAACCGAACAAAACTCAAAAGATTCTATTTAGTTTCATGTTTCTTCTCTTTTTTTTCTTAATGTGGGTGGTCCTTTAGTTACCATATGTATAATCACCTAACAAAAAAAGTCGTTAATGGTATGATTATATTTTAGGTTTGAATTCTTACAAACATTCCAGAGGATCTTTGAGCAACCTCGACTCATTTTCTATAAAGTTTAATGGAAGGCAGGGCATTTATAGGTAGATGTTAACCTATAATTGCATTATGATATATAACTATGTAAATTTTAAAAGAGATTAGGTATACTGGAATTTGAGTATTGACAAAGTTTCTATGATTGAAAATATTTAGAATATACATTTGATTTGAACTAAGAAAACTGGATTGTTTTAAATTGGGCATTTTCTTTAGTAAATTGTAATTAAGTTAAACTAATGGAATTTGAGATAATATTAATTATTCAAACCAAATGTTATGGTGGTAATGGATGTGAAAATATTGAAATGTTTGATAAATTTTAGTTTGAAGTATAAAAGTTATATATGTTTTATGAAATTGAAATTTTGCAATTTGAACTTTTTTTTTTTTTGGATCAAATTAGGTTTGATTTAGAGTAGAATTTGTATGGTAATGGATTGAATTGGAAAGAAAAAAGATGTATGTGAATCTTTTGAAACTCATTTTTTGGCTTTTAATATATGCATCTATCACTCAAATGATGTGTTGCCCGCTTAAGCAATATATATGCAATAAATATTCATATTTATAGAGTGCTTCCTCATTCAAGCATCCAAATGATGCTCAAACGATGTGGTTGATCGTTTCAACGAGGATTTGTAGTTTGGCTAAATAAGAAGTTGTATTCAATTCTCTCTATTTTGGGAAAAATGTCACCCAAGCTACAATCACTTGTTTGAGCTAGGGAAAAGTTTTATTAATTATCTATTTTACTTAAGAATATCGTTCAAGCAAGTAGCTTGATGACTCTTTTAGCGCAAGTGTACGAGTCAGAAGTAATAATTTGTTCCTAAGGACGGATATCGAACCCGAGATGAACAGTTATTTAAAATCTTAATAGTAACATTCACTAAGTATAAAAATATGTATAATAATTTGATTTGATTTGATATTGACAATAGTTTGAATGAAAATTAAATAAAACCAAAGAAAAAAGTTTTTATAAAATTGAGAAAATTGGGATCGGGGTTCATCCTTCTTACTCTTTTGTATTTTGAAAAACATTGTAATATTCTATCATTTGATTAATATTGATGCCCATATAAATTTCATCTATATTGATTTCTCGCATATAAAATTATTAAGAGAGTCTCCTAAATATCAATTCCTCGCATATTTATAAAAATTCTTTATTATTACGATTAGATGTTGATAGAAAATAATATTTCAAATCTATTCCTGGCATTCAAATATGCTAAGCATTATCATTTAGGTCAGCAAGTTAGAAGTACTTTTCAGTCAAATCTAAGGATCAAAATCATGATAAACAAGCATTACAAATAAAATGACAATACCAATCATCAATCAAGAAAACAAATATTATATTTAGATATCACATCAATACATAAGAGTTTGAACATTTTACTCTCAATCCAAAAGGTAGAATTAGTCACTCATGTTGACCATTACAAGCATGGATAGCAAGAAAGGAAGATCCAGGATGTTTCTCCTTGATGACTACCTCCTCTAGGGTTTTCTACCACCTCCTATTCTCCCAAAAAATGTTTAGGGCCTCACACCTCGTATTTAACCTAGTTGGGCTTGGGCTAACTGACTTCTTGCCTAGGAGTGATTGGACCCGCCTGGGTGAGTTGGACGAAAACAAGCTTAACATCTCTGAAATGAATTTGCCTGGGCGAGATTGGGCTCACTTGGGTGAGATCCTCTAGGAGGATTTTGGCTTAAGTGAGTGTTGGAGCGTTCCAACTTTCCCTTTTTATCTTTTATATTTTCCTTTTGCCCTTTCATCTCAATTTTTCCCTAAAATCCTGAAATTAACACAAATTTGAGAATAAATCGTTCTTATTCATAGTATAATCATAAAATATGTAAAAAGGTTTAAATTCATAAATTAAGCATTAAATTATAGTTATTTTATCAATAAATATCTATAAGTGTCTGTATTTTAACATGAAATATTACTAAAATATGACACTTATCATAACCTCATAATGTTCTCATATATACATATTCATCTCCGTTCTCATATTCTATTAAAAAAAATGAATATTTCTCATGTTCATATCCATACCTAATAAATAAAGGAATTTTCCATTAAAATGTGAATGAGATAATACTACAAGAAAATCATTAAATAAAAACTAATTTTAGAGACCAAATAGTTAGTTATTATTTGACTAAACTAGAGACCATTTTATAAACTAAAAAAACTATTGGTATCTAAAGTAATTTCTATTATTAATAAAAAAATTATAAAATAGTTTCTAAATTGATATTTAATCATTAGCTACTAAAAATTTGGCTACTAAGTAATTTATATTCTAAATTAATCTCTATTAGTCTTTTAGAAACTAGATTACCTAAGAATATGTTGATGTTTTTCATAATAACGCACTTTAATCTATTAAACGTTGCACACTCAAGAGAGTGATCACAAAGTAGGAATTGGACCTACAACAAGTCACGTTAAAGGACGAGTGATGCAAATATGATTCGTCCTACACACTCTTAGAGTTAAGTTTTTTTTGTTTTTTCAATACTAATTAATATATAATATTGGAAAGTTTGTTCTTAGATGTTGAAGAATTGAGTGATCAAACTTAACTAATAGAATCCAAATTTTCTATGGACTAAGTAGTAATGCATTATTAGATGTCAATTACTATTTATAACATTTAGCATTATATTAGAATAGTGACATGTAGAGCTATTAATTGTTGTAGATAAATAAATTAAATGATTTTAATTAATTAAATACAATTTAAGATTATCAATATACTTGGTTAAATGAGAATTAATTAAATAAATAATATAATTTCAACTCCTAGTAGACAAATCCAATAAAATTCTTGGATGAAGTCGTAATTTTATTGAATTATTGTACTTGTATTCAATTAATTATTGTTATCTTATAGTTGTTAGTAACTCCACATCACATCCATATATATGGTCTCAACAATAGATCATTCACCTCTAAAGCACAGATTTAATTGAAGTTCTAATTGATGTTGAAAGTGTTCTTTTTTTGTGTAATGTAATTGATGTTAACAACATTATTTAAAGAAGAGATACATATAGTAATTTAGCTTGGTAAAATCATTTTAGAAAGATGTTTTTAAAGTTTTATTGCTTTATTAATGTTTAATAATTTACTAGGTAAATACTAATAATGATTAATTCTCAAGTTAACTAAGACTTTTGCTGAATGATAATAATTCTAACTATTGCGTATAAACTTTATCCAAGACATTCCCAAGAAGTATTCTTTAAAATAAAATATATAAATGTCATGTAAACTAGATTTAAATATAAATAAATCTAACTAATTTTACCTTATTTAACAATTTATATTTTTTTTATTTAATTGTGATTCTATTTTCAATTATTTAATTTCTAAGGGTATTCTAGAAACAAAGATGATTTTCAATTGAAACTAAATAATTACTACAAGAAAATTATTAAATAAAAATAATTAATTACTATATTAAAAAAATTAGATATTATTTTATAGATTAAATAATTATTAATATGCACAGTAATTTTTATTATTAATAAAGTTTCTAAATTGATATCTAATTAACCACCAATGTTTTAGCTACTAATTTTAGCTATCAACTTTAGAATATAAAGTAGTTGATAACTAAAACTTTGATAACTAATTAGATACCAATTTAAAAATTATTTTATAAATTTTATTAATAATTAAAATTTGAATAATTTCTAAAGTAGTATATAATTTAGTCAATATTAAAATTATATTTTTTAAAGTATTTTTTATTTAATGATTTTTGTTTTAATGTATATTAATTGGGTTTCTTTTAATTAGTATGAAATCATTATTTTTTCTTATATTGAAGTTGATACAAAGTATAGTTACTTGTTTAAGAAGAGTAATATGGTTTCAATGTAAGTTGACTAATGGGTGAGGGACCATGGTGTGATTTCCTATACCAAGCTTATCTATAATGCACCTTGTTAGTTATTTTTTATTTTTTTGGATTTTGTTCCAATCATTCTTCATGCATTAAGATTAAGTTTATCTAAAAGGTGTTAACTCACTTGAGCTCAAATAGTAAGCAAACCAGACTCCTAAGAAATCATCACTAAAATCTTTCACTTGTGAATTGAAATTGTAAAGTAATTGTGTAAAAAAATATTTTTTTATGTTTCGTTTTTCAATGGAGAATACAATTTCTTCACTATGTGAATTATTTCCAAAAAATGTCTAATCACTAAATTGGTCAATCCAATAATATCAAAGTTAGTTAATAATGTCTTAGGGCATGTGTTTTTTAGTACAATAATTACTTTTTTTTTCTCTTCACTTTGGGAGAAGGAAACAAGTATCTGAATTTTTGGACAAAGGTAGGAGAAATGAAGATCGTATGCAATGGCTCTCTTCAGTGATGACAATGACCAGCTTCTATTGGCTAAGCAACATGCATGCATTTGTTTTTATATATTACACCTTAGACTTTCAAACTTATTTGGTACTGTACCAAAAAGGAACTCAATTTTCTTTTTTCAAGTGAATGTCTCTTTCTCCGAATTATAGGTGAATTATAGGTGCATGCATGTTGAGAATGACTTTTTTTTTTTAAGAAATATTGATTTTGAAAAAGTATTTGACTTCAAGTTTTGCATTTAACATATTTCAGTTTACACAATTTCACACTCTAATGATTTGTTTGTTTAAGGTATAATTATTTGTTTAAGTAGCTAGTATTATTGTGAAAAAGAGAACACAATGAATAGGATGAAATTGTGTGTTAGAGTAAAGTTTAATAGACTTTATTTGGTTTTGATTATGTGTTTAATAATAAAATATAAAACATGATTTTTTATCAGATCTTGAAATAGTGTTTCATATGATGGAACAAATACATAATATTTTGTTTATATGACTTTTTATAATAAGTTTTTGTTTAGACATATATACACATAGTTTGAAATATTTTATGGTGCACGTTTAACACTTATAAATGGTTATTCTATGTATGCAAAAAAAATGTTCATCTCTTTGTTTCTTCTAAGAGGGTCTCGCAATGAATTGTTTACATAAAAGATCTCTTGAAGAACGAACTTAAAGTTGTTTCATGCAAACAAAAAGGAAAAATGTTATTTATGTAAAATAAATAGTCTTATTAGGTCTTATGCTTTACTTCTATTTTGAGAAAACTATCTAACTCAGGCCTCATAAGTCATGTCGTGTATTAGAGAGTTACATAAAGAAGATATATCAATTTCCTATTACATGAAGAACATTTAATGCATCTTCAAGCTTGAACGTGGATTGCATATTAGTAATCAAAAACTAACTAAAGGAGAGTTTTTCTTAAATGATTTTTTAAAATTATTTTTTTATATCACGTTTGTTAACTTGAAGTTGCATCTAACGATCTTTATCAACGCTACCCTTACAAAAATTACTTGGTAGTATATCTATCAAGTTAAAACTTCATCTGATAAATTTTATAGATGCAGATTTGAGTAAACTTTCAAAAGTTTTTAAATACACAATTCAATCATCCCTTCTTGTATATTTTTGCTTGTTTTCACCGTGTAAATGTTTGAGTATGGATCAATACATTTGTTGAAAAAAATATAAAACACCCTAAATGTTTTGATTGTATGCTTAAACAAAACAAGTTGAGAGCTTGAAAGACATGAAGAAGTTGTGTGTGGAAAACATTGTGTCTAATAGACATTGATCAGATCGCAAATGCATATGCTTCGTTTGACAGACGATAGACCACTATGCCAAGTTCCACTTTGTTTGATAAGTTAATTGAATATCATTAAAATGATAAGTATAGACCAAGAATTCAAGGTGACATATGAAGAATATTGCAAAGCTTGAGTCTGAAGAAATAGAGAATGTCTTTTATTTCTGTCCCAAAAAGATCCATGACAAACAACAACGTTAAAAAAAACTATTGGATATGAGCTAAAGCTACAATGACCATCAACTTCTCTGACACAATTATTTTCAACTTTGGCTTAGATTTATCTTGTATGGTGTTCAATTTTAATCATTGTTTGGTGTAAAATGATCTACTATCGACGAATATAAGTATTATAATCTATCAGAGGGTTTGCATGAAGAAGATAATTTAATGTTACATGTCATGCATTTAATACTTGATCGATGTCATTTTCAATTAAATAAAAGAGTATGATTGTAGATCATCTAATGTAGTGTCTTGGATCATCTGGTGCTCAACATAAACCATATATTGCATGAAGAGTCAACAAAACTAGAGCATAGATAAGTTTAGTCAACTCAAGTTGTCTCCCAACTAGAGCATTTATTATTATCGGTATATTCTAAGTAGCATTTTGGAGTATTTATGTATAGTATTAAGTATTGGAAGTAAAATTTGTATAGTTTGTTCTTGAAAATATGTTCTCTGGTGTGTTATCACTCTAGTGGTAGCATACCTCTCAAGCAACGTCCAAGTGGTGAGTTATGAAGCTTTAAGCGTTAGGGTGTATAACTCAAGAGAGAGAGAGGCCAAGACAAAATCTCTCTCATTTAGAGCAGATGAAGCTCAAATGACAACATGGTCACTCAAGCATTGAATCTTGATGATGATGCATAAGTTTTGGAACATATAAGACTATGCAACTACATGTTGGGACTTAACCAATGGTATGATCATTCGTTCAAGGGCTAGTGGAGTGGTGTACTTTGTGTTTTTGGAACTTGTTATAGGTGACAAACAGGTGCATTGCTCAAGAATTGCGAGGACACTTAAGCAATGGGCGCTCAAGTATGGAATGAGCATTTGACCGAGTGAAAGATATAACTAATTATGCTCCCTGGAGTCATATCACTTAAGAAGTGTAATATTGCTCAAGCAAGAAGGTCTTCCTCAAGTAGGAAGCAATGCCATCAAAGCGAGAGGAACTCACTCAAATGACACCTAGTTAATGGTGATGAAGATATTATTGTTTTAGATGTGATGTTAATTTTATATATATATATATATATATATATATTTTGATGTTTGTATTGCATTTTACCATTCATGTGTGTGGCCCTTTATGGATGTGTTCTTCGTCATGATGTGTTTCCCTTTTATGAGTGTGTCGTAAGAATATCTAGGATGGTATTAGGCCCAAGATTCATAGTATTAAGTACAAAACTCTTGAGAAAAGGATATACCTCATGCTCCAGTGATGATATGATAACATAAATAGACTTCAAGTAGCGAGAAAATGAAGTATATTATTGTATCACTACTTTCTACAACAAATACAAGTAGTCACCTTGACATAAGAAACTGAGGTTGATTTTTTATCAATGGTGTTTGTGATGAGTCAAGTATTAGTCTCTAGTAGGACATGTTTAATTTGATACAATGTGATTATTATATGTATAAGGGTGTATATTGTGTTGCATGGTATTTCTTTTTAAATTAGTTTATCCTTATGTGTTTGTACAAATTCATATGATTATACTTTGTACAAAAATAGATGAGGTTGTTAGTAAAGTATGAAAAAACATTATTTGTTGATTTGATGATCCCTACACCTTTTATTGATGGTTTCTTTCTCCATTTCTCATATTCAATCAGGTCATATTAAACTTGATCGTCATTTTTTGAAATTGAAACAAAAGCTTGAAGAGAATAAGGAAGCAAATAAATATCATAAGAAGAAAAAAGTTATATTGACAATATTTCCAGTTTTTCAAGTGGATCCAATGAATGTAAAGAAGAAGAGGTCAATATTTTTTTATGGCAGATGTAGAATAATCAAGTAAAAACAATGTGAGTAGTTCTAATTTTGAAATTGACGAAAACTATGATCAATTGCTTGATGCATTTAATGGTATTGTCCGGTTTGGAGCTCAAAGTTTCGTCACGGTTTTGTCCTTAAAAGATGTCTCAAAGGGTTAAGGGACGAAAATGTATTTAAAGTGTTATTGGCCTCGTGACTCCTAAGTGATGTGAGACTATTGGGTGTATCGGAACAAGCCCCCGAGTGTCAATTATTGCATCTGATGTATTGTCCTTTATTAAGCTCGAAGCTCTATCATAATTTTGTCCTTAAAAGGTGTCTCACAAGGTTCAGGGAGGAAGATGTATTTGAAATTTGTTTGGCATGGACTTCTAAGCTATGTGAGTCTATTGGACATACCGAAATAGTTGGTATTGATTGTTATTATGCCATCAAGTTTGCTTTGTAATTCCTTATACTTAAATTGAAATAACGTTTCTACTTTTATATTATTTTTCCCGTGTCACATACTTGTTTTTTTTTTACTTTACTTTTTTCTCATGTTCAAAGGGGGGGAAAGATACTTATGTTAATTGTTTCAAGAACCAATGTCATGAATTAACAACATAAAACTGATTTTGGTTGACCATCATAAAAAAATGGGGAGATTGTTAGCAAAACATGATGTGTTAATTTGATAGTGATTTTGATGATGTCTGCATCTTTTATTGATGATTCCTTTCTTCATTATTCATTATCTTATTAAGATGATTAAAATATAAAGCATGAATCAATATCTAAGATAATTTTAAGCAATTTTGCATTTAAAAAATGAGTTTCTATATTTTTTAACATAATAATCGATTGTGTTAAGTTTATAACATAATAAGTTTGGATTAACTCGATGTAGATTTGAGAAGAATCGAACAATCATAAAATTGTGCGTGTTTTTTTTTACATCTTACTCGTGTTATCTTGATTTTTTTTCATAATATTCATTAATTAACGCATTTAATTACACCATCAACAAAAGTTGCAAGAAGATATTTTTAAAATCTCTATAAATTACTTTTTAAACCACTAATTCTCTCCCATTTGGTTATGTTGGCAGTGATTATTGTTTTATTGAGGTTACATACATCAATATCAATAATAGATTCCATACAATTTAAGGTATATTTTAGTTTTTCTTGTCTTTTATATAGTGAATATTTTTTTTTTGGAAAAATAATATTCTAGTTATATAGAGGTAAAATAAAGTATATATAAAGTATGCATGTATGATTGAATTATATTATGATAGAGGGAGTTGTACATAAATGTGACGTTACAAATGAAGGAAACAAAATGTTTTGTACCTAAAATAAATTTCTATTTTCTTTATCTGATGGCCATTGATGTTCACCTAAACTTGTGTCCTTCTCAATTGTTTGTGAGTGATTTAAGATCACATGAAACATAAACACACAGTTGTGATGTAATAATTTGAAAAGATGGCTCACGTGAGTCTCTTAACTTTTTCTTATTGAGATTTTGCCATACCACCAAATACCAAAAAACAAATAAAGCTACACTCAATTACTTTAGGGTTAGGGTTCTTTAATTGCCCTAATTTGCATCATTTTTCTATCATAAGCTTCATTATTATTGTTCTTCATTCTTTGTTTAAGGTTTAATAACTTACTTATCTCCACAATTTTGAAGGTTTAGTTACTATATTTAAACATTTTTCATCATAATACTATACACACTTTTCTTAATTTGTTTTGTTATATATATATATATGTATGTATTAATTAGTTTGTGTGTCTATTTTTTAGATAACAAAAAGTATAGTTTAAAAATTAATTATAAGAATAATTATTAAAATTAAAAAATATAAAATTTTATAGTAAAATTTTAAAATATGTGTACATATAAAAAAAACAATCATAAAAGTAAATACTTTTTTATTAATTTTTACAATTTATAGTTACGTAATAAAAGCTCTTGAAATTTTTCATCAGAATAACTACCACTCTTAAAAGTAATAAAGTTGACAGTGTTTATAAAAATATAAGTAAAACAGTCCAAAAAAATTATGTTATTAACTTTAAATATATTGGTTAAATTATAAATTTAATCCTTCTTATGAGACTTTGATCTTTCTATTTTTTTTTCTGAGATTTTATTTTATAGATTTTATAAAATTAATAATTTTGATCTAGTACTAAATTTTACTTTCATTTATTTTTATTTACACTACAATAAAATCATGAAATAAAAACTAATTTTAGAAACAAAATGATTAGTTGCTATAGTGACTAAATTAGATACCATTTTAGAAATTATATTTTTTAAAAAATAGTTTCTATTATTGTTAAATAGTTTTTAAATTGGTATCTAATTAGCTATCAAGGTTTTAACTACTAATTGATACCAATTTAAAAATCATTTAACAATAATAGAAACTAATTTAGAAATTAAAACTTTTTTTAGTCTCTAAAATGGTCTCGAATTTATTCACTATAACAATTAATTATTTTTTTTTTAAAATTGGTTTCTATTTCATTTTATTTTATTTTATTGTAGTGTTAACATTTCATTTAAGATACCATTTAAAAATAATTTATTAATCAAACATAAATATAGAAAATAAAATGTATACAAAATTGAACACTGAACTTTTTTTTTTTTCAAATTCTGAAGACTATGTTAAGGAATTAATTGATAGAGATTACTGATATATGCAAATTATTTTTTGTAAAGTAGGTTTAAAGTAATTATTATATTACATGTTTTGTGTTTTTCACAAAAAACAAAAAAAAAGATAAACCTTCAATTTAGGAGATGAGGTGGACCAAAACCAAAACCAAATGTGAGAATGTGGGTCTTCTCAAAGATAAAGGCATTCTTCTAAAATCCAAGTTGGTGCTGTGCAGTGTTTGCCTTCTTCACGCAATTTTTTCAATCCATTCTTTTCAGATTACTAGTCTTTGTCATTCTCCAAAAATGGAGTTTTTTTTTTTGTTACCCTTCTACTTTTAGAATCTCAAGCTTCAGTCTTTTTATAAAAATGACTTCAAACACTGCTGAAGAAGTGCTGTGTTTCAAATAAATAAAAAACAAGGAATAAAAATAGGATTAGATATCAAAAGGGGTGAAATTTTGAATTAAAAAAATGATTTTTTTGAAGGAAAAATAGGAGTATTATATTTTATTTATTTGCTTTAGGAAAAGGCAATGAGTGATAGGCATATGGGTGTTAGGAAAGGGAAGATTTTGGCAATAAATAATTGGGGGTTAGCTCAAGTCTTTGCTGGTTTGCTTCTACTCCCAACAACACTAAGAATCATCATTTAGGTCCACTTATGAATCATACCTTAATAGTGAAAAAAAACACTAAATTTTTCTATTGCATAGTGAATCACAATGGGGCCTTCCAACACATGCTTTTCCTGTGCTGCAAAAAGGACATGGAAGCTTCATGTTGCTTCTTCATTTGGGGTGTCACTAAAGCTTGATTTGGGTCACTCTTGGGTTTCATCACATCCATCATTAAACATGTGATTACCACTTTCTTATTGTTCTTCTTTCTTTGCTATTAGAAGTGCAAGTGTGATGAATTTGATTTGTGAAGCTAGATGAGAGCATAGTGTAAAAGGGAGAAGAGTTTGTATTTGTATCAAGATTTTATGTCTATTTTTGTTCATTTTTATTTTACAACTTCTATTCAATTTAGTGGAAAGTGTAATTTGTCCAATGTGTAGTTCTTTTTAATTAAAAATATAATAATTTAATTATTAAGATTTGATTGTAACTTCCTCTTCTAGCACAAGATAATTATATAATCCAAAAAAATGTTTCTTTGATTAATAATCTTATTAGTTACTTTGTGCATCTAATACAACATGGAATAACTTCCTTCTTTGTTTTTGCTCTCATTAGGAAATGAATAGTTATTTTTTTCATCAACGATTGAAACTAAAGATTCATATTAAGTTGGGTTTGATTCGGATTTAATTTTATATTAAGAGCACAGAACGAAAAAATTCTTCATAAAAACTTTTAAGATATTAAAATAAAAAATGAAAATGAAAATATTTTTTTCATATAAAATTAGTTTATACACAAATAAAAAAATTCATATAAAAATTTTACAAAGAAAAAAAAAACTCATTTTACTAAAACTCGTACAGTTGAATAACAATATATATTACAAAATATGGAGACTTTTCATTAGCTATTTGGGCCTCAAATGAATAGTGATGAATTCAGCCCATCCAAAAAGAAATGGACCAAGAGTTTGCAATTTCTTCCTACACCATATCATTTAAGACATGCACCCAACACAAAAATTAAAATCCAACATTATCTTTGACTTCATTTTTGCTTATGGATGCAAATATCCAGAACTGATTGTTATAAACTCTGGATTTCGAAGATAATTTTTGTACTTCATTTAAGCTTTTGAATGGCCATATCCGGAAGTGAGTTATGAATTTCAGATTTTTATATTCATAATGGTGTGTTGTAAATGATGCTGAGGATTGAGATCTAGAACTCATTTATGTTTTCTTAAGGGTCTTGGCATTCAAAAGGTCATTTATGTTGTCCAAGTAAGCTTCTGGATGGCAAAATTCGGAGGTGACATATTAGTTTCGGACTTCTATATCCAGAACTTTGTGATTTAACTTATGGATATGAATATTCGAAAGGCAAAAAATTTTAAATCATTAAGAGAAAAACAAATATTTCACGTCAGTGTGTTGGTTGCGGATTTGAATTGATATGGTGCAGGAAAAATCAACCACAAGAGTTTCTCATACCATAAGATGGTATTTCTTTTAGGGTGTTTCTTCCTGCACCACAACAATTTTCTCCCTGCACCCATCATTTTCGGAAAAGACAATGACTTCTGATTTTTTTTTTCTCAAATATTTCCATAACATACTTTTCAAAACACATTGAATTCTGGATTTACCATTTAAGAATTAAAAAAAATGTTTTCTGAAAAAGATATTTTAAAATAATATTTTTTTTTCCAAATTTTCTATTCCAGAAATATTTTTTTCTTACGGAACATCCCTGTTCTGGAATTATCTAAAAATATATTATGAATTTTATAATTTAAATTTTATTTTTGGATTCAAAGTATTTTATTATTTAAAATTACATTCTGAATTATATAATCTAAAAATATATTTTAGATTATCCAATTAAAAAATATGAAAATATATTATATATCATGTAATCTAAAATTTATATATATGATAATGTAATCTGAAAATTTAGAAATATGTTTCAAATTATGTATTTTGAACTATATTTCTAGATAACATCCATAGAGTAATTTCATATCTAAAAATATATTATAGATTTTAGAACGGAGAACATGTTTTGAAATTTCACATTTAAAAAATCTAAAGCATGGATATTTTAAACCTTTTCAATATTCCATATAAATGTACGAAAATAATCATGTTGAGTGCAAAAAGTAATTATTGTCTATTGTAAATAAAGGTAACAATAAAAATTAAGGGATATGTTTGGATAAAGAGAAAAAAAAAAAGAGATAATTTCTTGTAAAAGTAAAACTTTCATATTAATTTTAGTATACAAACATTTTTTTTTTTTTACTTTTTCTATCAAATATTAAGAGATTTTGAAATTGATTTTTTTTAATATAGAATGTAAAAATTTCAATTATAATATTATTTAAACTAATGTTGTTTATATAGAATATTTTAATTGACATAAGTCAAAAAGTCAACTAAAAGAAACTCTAATCAATAATGCCAAAAAAATAACCTTAATTAATATACGTGTTTAAATGATATACTGATATCAGTTAAAAATAATATCAAATAATGTTAATAAGAAACATTACATACTAATATTTTTAAAGTATATTTAATATTAAAATAAAATTGTATATTTTTTCCTAATTATAATATTATATTTCAACAAGAAAATTAAATTAATAATTTAAATTATTTAATGCAATTGTAATAATAAAGAATTAAAAATAAAACTAGTTCAAATACATTATATATGAATTTTCTGAAAATTCTAAAATTTTCTATTTAAACATATTATTAGTGTTTTCTGGGTAGAACTTAGATTCATATATGCATGTTAAATATAGTTTGTCATGGTTTAATTAAAATAATTAAAAGATGACATCACTATTGTTTAAAAGACGCAAATAAAAAAAAAAGAGTCCACAAATAGTTGGTTCCAATAATACTCAATTTTTCTATTCAAATTTTGCCAATAAAAAATATGTTAGAATCTGTATTGTGATTCTTCTCTCCTCAAGGAGGGACTCAATTAAAAGTAATCTATTTGAAGATATTTTTAATTTAATTTATATAAATTAATAAACAATATATCCTTGCAATCAACATAATGGATATTTTTAATAATATTAAAGTGAAAAATTAATATGAAATCGTTTTATATAAGATGTAGAAAATAACTTTATTGAAGTGGTATATTTTAAATGATACCTTAATATTTTATTATTAAAATGAAAAGAACATATAAATAGAAGATTCGGTTATTTAGGTTTCATTTTAAAAGAACCATCCTCTCTACAAGTTTTTTTTTTTCCTTTTTTTTCCTTCTCTTTGAGATTTTGACTTCCTAGCTCATCAGTTTGACGATCGGAGTCCGCCATAGACTTGTTGGGAATTAATGCAAGCAATGTTATTTATAATTGTCAAAAACATTCTGACAACATAAATATCTAGCTTTAAGTTTTGGATAGTTAAAGTTAACAACCTAACTCTTTTATTTAGCTTATTCCAACACTCTTCCTTAAGCTAAATTCTGCAACACTTCTAACTCCTAACCACTCTCTTAGTTCTTCAAATATGTCTAATTTAAGTGGTTTGGTGAAAATATCAGTCACTTGCTCCTTGGTGTTGCAATGCTTCACTTCTAGTTTTCCTTTTCCAACTTGTTTCCTTAAGAAATTGACCTTGGTCTCTATGTGTTTACTCCTCCCATGGGAGATTGGATTCTTTGCAAGGTTGATGACTGATTGGTTGTCCACACAAAGCTGCACAAGCTTCACATGATCGAGCTTCAAATCATTAAGCACAAACTCAAGTCAAACACATTGACAAGTTACCTCTGCTGCAGCTATATACTTTGTCTCACAAGATGAGAGAGCAACTACAGTTTGCTTCTTAGAACACCAAGAAATTGGTGCTTTCAAATATTTAAAAAAATATCCATAGGTGCTTTTCCTTCCCACTTTATCACCATACCAATCTGAATCACTTCAAGCCTCCAAACAGTCTTCAAATTCATTCAAGCTTATTGAAAACAGTAAGTAATACCCTGTTGTCTCCTTAATATACCTCAATATGTATTTTGCTGCTACCATATGAGAGGCTCTTGGATTACACATGAATATGCTTATTAATCAAACTGCATAGCTTGTATCAGGCCTACTGTTGCAGATGAACCTCAAACTTCCAACAATATGTTTAAACAAAGTACTATCTGCTGCATTCTCCTCCAAGGCTTTTGTCAGTTTCAAATTTCCAACAACAAACACCCTAGCTCCATTGCATTGATCCGTACTGAATCTATTAAGTACTTTATTAATGTATTTCCTTTTATGCAGGTTAATACCTTGATTTCTATATACGAATTCCATTCCCAGAATATAGCTAAGCATTCCCAAATCTGTCATTTCAAAATTCAATTTATTTTTAAAATGCTCAATCTCTGTCATTGAGCTCTCTATGATTAACAAATCATCCACATATAGACATACATAGATTAGGCTTTGACTTTGTGACTCTTTTACATACACTCCATTTCTACTAAGCACTTTGTGAAGTCTAACTTGAGCATAAACAAATTTATCAGTTTATTCCATACTATAGGAGTTTGTTTGAGTCCATAAAGTGATTTCTTGAGTTTGAACACTTTGTGGCTGACATCCTTTACTTCAAAACCTGGTGGCTGAGTCACATAAACCTCTTATTCTAAAATGTCATTCAAGAATGCAGATTTAATATCCATTTGATAGATTTTCCAGTTTCTAGAACTGGCCACAACAATCACCAATATAATGGTTTCCAATCTGGCCACTGGTGCATAGACTTCAGTGTAGTCTATTCCATGTTTTTGCAGAAAACCCTTAGCGACTAGTCATGCTTTATGTTTGGCTATGCTGCCATCAGACTTGAGTTTTATGTTGAAAACCCATTTGATATTAATTGGTTTTTATCCCTTTGGCAAAGCCACTAATTCCCAGGTTTCATTTATCTCCAGTGATTCCAGTTCTTCAATCATGAAACTCTTCCATTCCTTGTCAGTTATTTCCTCCTTCCAAGTCATTGGCTCAATGTCTGCCAAAAATGCTAAGTGAACCAACTCTCCTTCATCAGTGATCAAATTATCACTGTAAATTTCATGACTTGTTAATCTAGAAGAGGGAAATCTTTGCCTTTGTGATCTTCTAGATTCTGGCTCAACTGTATTTTCATGCTCTTCGTCTTGTTGTTGCCCACTGTCTTCTAAAACACAATAAATTTGTTTTACAGGTTTGCTCCAATTCCAGGATGCATTCTCATCTACAATAACATCTCTGCTGTTGAGAATTTGCTGGTTTACTGGGCTGAACAACTTGTATGCACCTGTTGGATGATATCCAATTAGGATAAGAGCTTCACTCTTATCTTCCAACTTCTTCCTCTTCTTATCTGAAATATGCCTATAACACAAAGAACCAAATATTTTCAAATGACTAACATTTGGTTTAAGTCCAGTCCAAATTTTTTCTGGTACAACTGCCTCAAATTTTTTTGTAGGACACCTATTGAGAATATAGGTTGTAGAGGTGACAGCCTCTCCCCAAAAGCTATGAGGCAACCCATTTTCTTTCAGCATGCACCTTGCCATATCAAGGAAAGTTCTATTTCTTCTCTCTGCAATTCTATTATGTTGTGGAGTGTAAGGAGCTGTCTATTTCTTCCAAACACTTCACCTTCTCCTTTAATAGGTAAATCCAGATTTTTCTGGTGAATTCATCCACAAAAGTGAGAAAATACCTATTACCTCCAAGTGAGTTGCTGTCTAGAGGGCCACATACATCTAAATATACAACTTCCAAAGGCTTATTTGCTCTTTGCAGTCCAGAGTTCTTGAAATTTTTTCTTGATTGCTTTCCCAATAGGCAGCCTTCACATGTCTTATGAGATAGGTTGATTGGTGATAGCCTTGTGACCATTTATTTACTGTTTAGTCGGTTCAATCTCTTGAAATTCAAATGGCTGAAACTGTAGTGCGACAGTAGAAATTTGAAAAGAGTAATGTGGATGATAAACGTGATAGACACTTGATGAAATTGTGAAAATGTGTGAATGTTGATGGTTTATGTTGATATTTAAAGTTTTATATTTGAAGTTTTAAAATTAGCTAGCTTACCCTGCACTTTGTTTTGTGTTTGTTTTCTTTATTCTGTGATGATCATGTTAATTTACACGGGAGCAGATGAGGTTGTAGGTTATAAGGCTCATCACTGAGCAGTCAGAGAATAAGATGCTTTTATTTTTAATGTTTTGTTTATTTGTAAAAATTTTGTGTATATATTAAAATCCCTAACAAGAGGGATATATGTTAAGATACAATATGAGAATTAATATATGTTTATATGTTAATTAGATATTGCATGCATAATATATTATCAATTATAAGTAAAAATAGGGATATTACATTTTAACTATTTTAAATTTTCAAAAAAATTCTTTTAATTTAAGAGAAACAAAGTTAAAACCCTCTAAGAGAATTATTTTTCATAATTTTTTTCTTTCTCGATATTTAAGGAATATAATATGTAATCTACATTTTGATTATTAAATTTAAAAGAAAATAGAGATGGAGAAGGAATCTACTCAACCTACCTTACGACCATTTCTTTCTACACCTCATAGTTTTTATGGATCATTAAAAGATCAAAATACTCTTAATAAAATATATATTGTTATCCTACTTTTGTTTCTTTTTTTTCACTTAATTGTACACCTCCTTCGTTTTTGTTATCATTGCTCCTTCATTTGCAACACATTTCCCCTTAGTTGGTTTTGTAAAAAAAAAATCATTAGTTACTATTATTTACTCCATATTGATTGTTTGGGAAAATTATTAAACTGCACAATCTAAAATGTATTTTTTCAAAAAATTTACTAATTCTAGATTGTGTAATCTAGAAGACATTTCAAGATTCGGAATTGCATTTTAGATTTTGAAATCCATAAAACATTTATGGATTTGAAATTGCATTTCGGATTGCACAATTCAAAATGTATTCAATTTTTTAAAATGCATTTCGAATTGTACAATTCAAAATGTTTTTTTAAAAGAAAATATATGTATTAAAATTTTCTTCTGATTTTTTAAATAATTGATTGGTATAAAGCATTATTTATTTTAATATGCACAAATATGGCTATGAAAAAATGTGATGTCTCTCAAGGTGATGGTAGATAAAGACATATGACGTCACTCTGTAGGAGAGATTGTGAACCAGTTGTTGTTACTAGTGGTGCTAATGTAATGAAAGCACCTGCAAGAGGACTTGATCACCAAGACGAATTCCATGAAGGACTTGTTGATCTGTTTGTTTTAGTCCACTATGCTAATCATGTTTCCATGAGATTGTGGGATGGTGAGGTAAGAAACAAAGACTTCACTTAATTATGATAATTGTATTTGTGGTATTCTTTGTACTTACAAACACCCATATCTTTTTTTGTTAGGATGGAGGGAGCTGAAGTTGGTGTCCCACTGTCAAAATTTAAATAAACTTGGATCCCTCATCAACAGATCGAGGTTGTGGTGCTTAACTTTAGGTTGTTGTTGTTGTGCAACATCAGTTATGAGATGACTAACAAGAAATTTATATTTTTCTTTGTAGTGAGGTAAAGTTAAAGTTGTTTTTTGTTCACTTGCTAACAACATAAAAGCCACAGAGAATGTCAACCCTATGGATGTTACAATAATGATCTCAAGTAAATACAACCTATATTTGTTGTTTTTGTATGTGTTTCCTATCAACAATACAATGCTAAATGCATTCAACAGTTTCACTGAATTAGGATGTTCCAAAAAACATTTGTAACAACTTGTGAGTACTCATTAAACCTATTCAAGTGAATATACATTTTACGCTTTAAGAACATCATTAATTATTACATTTCAATTATGGATCCCCTTTGTGATCTCCTATATGCTTACCTAACATTGTACACTTGTTTGATTGTGGTCACATTGTTTTCATTGTTCTCCTTCAAAGTAAATAAAATGTTTGTCGATTTCACTAAACTTTTAGTCATGTCAAGGACTATGAAATGCTCATTAGGTTTTAATTTTTCACCAGAAGAGTGACTTACTAATGTATCAATCAATTCATGATTATGACTCCCACATATTACCTTCAAAACTCTCCCTCCTCCATTGTGAACTGATTTTCCCCATAATGTAAATAGACAATCACATTTTCTTGTAATAGTTACACTAACTTATAAATCATTTTTGTTTCATTTTTGATAACCCTAAACCCTAAACTTTCAGCAATCTCAGCTCTTTGAAAAACTCAGAAAACTCTATTAAAAAATCTTGTTTTTACAAATCTGTTTTTCTGAATATATTCAAAGATCTTGTTTGTTATCAAATCTTAACAAACTCTTAAATTGCATTAAAAGATTGGTCAAAGCATTTAATGACTGGAGCGTAAGCAGTTAAATCATTTAAAGCTCAATCAAAGATAAAACAGTTTTTCTGTTATGGTCCCAAAACAAACAATCGGTTGTTTCCTCGAATCAATCGGTTGTTTTGGTTTTAACAGCTTAACCATTTGAAAAACAGTTTTCAAATCTTTTCT
>Ga0123342_1001956_pt1 | contig 34547 bp, 22 predicted proteins | sample Turbeawhitnodule_FD_89960 | JGI IMG/M metagenome (GOLD analysis project Ga0123342, IMG submission 89960) | Root nodule microbial communities of legume samples collected from Mexico - Turtle bean Mexico white nodule | ecosystem: Host-associated > Plants > Roots > Nodule | place: Mexico: Nepantla... | reverse complement strand
TTAATGTTTATGTTTATGTTTAATGTTTTAGAATTAGGTATGTTTAATGTTTTGGAAGTGGAAGAATAGTGATATTTGATATTTATCTTAATGTTTAATTTTTTGATGTTTGACTATGTTTGAGAAGGAAGAAAAAAAAAAGTTGGATTTGATAGTAACAAATATATAGGTTTAATTTGACAATTTTTTAAGAACAAAATGTAAAAAAAATAATATTTAATTTTAAAAAAAAAGAAACGCAGGCTGACCCACAAACCTGCGGACCAGCTCTTATGTGAGGCGGGTCGGAAATTCTAACCCGCAATAACTTTGCGGGGCGGGCCAACCCACCCCACATTTTTGCGGGCCAAGTGCGAGATGGGCTGGCCCGCTTTGCTAGCGTAGTTGAAGTATCTCCACCTTGGTTGTGTCAGGTGATGGGATGTAGGAAGTGAGTGATAGTAGGACCCTATGGTCGGTCATAGATTTAGCATTTGACCCCACATCATACTTTAACTATCTCTTCTTTTCTCGTGTGTCAATCAAAAATATTATTTAATTAGAGGTGTTCTATATTTACCTAATTAGAAAAAAATAAAAATTTGAACACAGATTAAAATCGATTTTTATTCTTTATTTATTTTTTCGACTAAATGATTTAGTTGAATTAACAATTAAGGGACATAAATGTAATTATTGTTAAAAAGTGATTTTATATGTTAAAAAAAAAAGTTATTACAAATTAAACGGCAAAACATTAATTTAGTTTTAAATTTTATTGTAAATATTTTCACTTATAATTAGTTTTAAAATTATCTATACCTATATATAAAGGAATTCCCCTCTTAACCGCTCTTAATTTTTTTTTTATTCTTATATTAATATTTAATTTTATTATTGTATTATGGTCATTGTGTCATTTCTTATTCCCTCTTAACTGCTCTTAATTTTTTTTTCTATTTTATCCTTACTTAATAATTTATTGTATTAATTTATTTTGGTTATTTGGACATTTTATAATTTCAAAAATTAATAAAATAATTTTAAAATTTTAAATTTATTTTATTTGTTATTATTTAACTGGAGAGTGGAGAGAGTAGAGAGATTGATTAGATACTTTTCTGTTTTAAAGATCTTCTTCTCTATTAAATAAAAAATTAAAAATATTTGTAATATTTTGGGGACCACTTTAGCAAGAGAGTGGTTTTAAAATTGATTTAAGAAACGGATTTTATGATTCTCCACTACACACACGTAACCCACGTATCCTACTTCACACTTTCTCTCATATATAGGTACCTACTCCCCACTTTCTCTCTCCCCTACACATAATACATTATTTTTTTACCATACTTCTCACTTTCTTTTCTCTTTTCCTTTTCACTTTCATGTAAATAAATAATTTCATTCATTCTCTTTGCCATATGTAACTTTTAATTACCGCTTTCCACTATTTTATTAACCTACTATTTAACAGTATACTCTTTAACTTCTTATTTTAATGTTATTAAGAGAAATTGTTTTTGAAAAATAAAAAAATACTAAAGAAAGAGAAATAAAAAATGTGGATACACACTACTCTTTAATTGTATACTCTTTAACTTCTCATTTTAATTTTATTAAGAGAAATTGTTTTTGAAAAATAAAAAAAATACTAAAAAAACAAAAATAAAAAATGCGGATACACAGGCACTGTGCGCCTGTGTTCCCGCTAGTATTTATAATAGTTTTTAACTAATTAACCGTGTAGAACTATTATACAAGACCATTAAACTCAATAAAATTTCACTTCAACAATATTTACATTTTAAATGAAATTAATTCTTAGTAGTATTTTTATGTGAGGATATTTATTAGCACGCGTATATCTAAAGTAAACAAAAAAAAAAAAAACTTGGAACATATTTGTGTGTAAGATTTTCTTGAACCCTCCTTTCCCTTAACAAACTGTTTCTTGGATTTTCAATTTTTACTCCTATAATTAATTAAGCAATTAATAAGTTTCTAATTATATACATACAATTTCACACCCGTAATCTGTTGTGACTACTATTAATCAGTATCACCATGTTGAATATTGGAGTTGAAGGTAAATGGTTGAAAATTAATTATTGACTAAGGAACAATAAGCACTGTGGTTTCATATATGATTTTCCAATTTTCTTAGGATGTGCTGGATTTTGATCTATATGATTTGAATCCCAATATTAAATAGGAAATATCAAAATATAATAAATTAAATCAGTGTTTCATTTTTAGCATTAACCACTTTGGTGCTAATAGTAATGAGGGTTAAATTAGTATAAGTGGAATATATACTTTTATAGCAATATATTAAGTATAGCCTATACAGACGAAAAACAAAGAAAAACAATTCATAATTTCATGTGTCAAAACAAGGACGCCCAAGCCTTAATTAGATCTCATCTTCTCACAATAAAAATTCTAATACAGTTTGTCCCATGCAGCTCATAAATTTATATATATATATATATATATATATATTTATTTATTTTTTTAATTTTTTTCATATCCTAATTTATAGTACAACTTATTGAAAATAATACACATTTGAACACTTTTACTATAATAAAATTATGGTGTGACTTCTAATTATATATATATATATTTATTAACAAGAAAGAATAAATAAATAGAACGACTTCAAGGGTAATTTAATTAGCGTCTAACATAAAAAATCAAGAGAAATTGTCTTAACTTAAATCAACTAAATTAACAATCTAGTCCAACAAAAACAAAATAAAACGCACCACCAAACAATTACAAATTAGAAATTAGCAGACACAAATACAATTACAAATTATTTAAATATTACAAAAGATAATTGTATTGGGCAAAAGCTCGGTCTTCGGTCTTGGACGAGCTACTACTCAGTTCTCGGATAGGGTAGAAGTCAGCTCGGCCATGGACCTGGAGTCAAGGTAGCGGTGTTGGGTCTGTTTGGTTAATGAGCCTAATTTTCTAATGATGCGCTATGATTTAAATTCAAGTTGCATGTGCTTAAAGATAAAATATAAAGAAATATTTTATAAAGATATAAGATAAAATATAAAGAGTTATTTTATCTGATGCGTGTACATGTTTGTTGCACGTAAAATACTTGTTGATAGATGTTGCTAACCCTAAAAAGATAGGGAGGTGTATGTATAACGGAATGTGGCTTGCAGTTTAGCACCTAAAAGTCATTGGTACACGTGGCAGGTGATTTTCTGTTAGAGATATAAGATAATGTGCTTATTTTCAGTTAATATTTGGTTATCTCAAGTGCAATTGCTGCATGTGCGGTTATTAAAAGGGGTTGATACCCTATGTGAATGTACACTGTGTTTTAGACGCTATTTTTACACATTACACTGAGAATTATTGTTGCTTTTGTGAGCCCTTACTGACTTGAGCGTCAGAGTGCAAACGGCCCATAAGGACGCCCTCTGTCTCTACATGTAAAAGCATTCAACAACCAAGAAAAGTGGCAGATTCTAGAGGGGACAAACGGAGGTTGAACTAGTTGCCAGAGTCAACTGACGACCAAGTCAACCGACAAGAACAATAATATTGTTTATTATTATTTTATTAATACAAATTTATTTCAAAAAATATAAATATAAGTTAAATCATAAAAAAATATATAGTTTCATTTATATTAGAAAACATCTTAATCCAATTTTAATAAATGGATTTATTAAGTTGTATTCAGTTATAAGTTATAAAATATTTAATTTTATTTATAAATATTTTACACATGTTGATATTTTTATATCAATTAATTTTACTTATATTATTTTAATTTCATTTTAATAAATGGACTTGTATTTAGTTATATATTGAATTTTATTTAAAAATATTTTACACATGTTTATATTTTGATATCGATTACTTGAATGTTAGTGTGTTTTACACAAAGATATAATTAAAATTTGTGAAAGTGAAAAGAAAAAAATGAAAAGATGTATTCTTACTTACATTCCGATGGTTGGAGGTGTAGGAAGTGGGATTTGGAATGGGCCCCACGTGATTAGCATGGTAATTTTCTTGTTAGAAATGGATTGGTTGATCCAACAAAAGCAGAGACTAAAATCTTATCTTCAGCACCATACCTCACACTTATCATTCCACTGCACCCTTTTTCTTCCATGACACAAAGTACAACTAAAATCACCATCAGTGAAAAAAATCACAAAATAATAATAATAATTATTTTTATAAAAAAGAAAAGAAAAAGAAACTGTGTACCACACACACGTGTCAACTCCTCCTTCATTTGGAATCCCATGTGTCAACCTGTCAACGGCCAGAATTCCAGTTCACGTCATCATCACACACCCACCATTCTTCCATACACGCGCCGCCACCTCAGTCCACAGGTAAATCCATCTGGCGTGAAAGACAAAATTACCCCTGATTCTAGTCCATTGGATGGTACCATAAAGCCTTTCTCACTGGATCATTCCCTCTCCCGTACCAATATAAAAGATGGGCCTCACCCTTATGTGGGGTAGCAAAAACAAAACATTTCATCCCAACTAATAACATGTTTTCTGTGGAAGCCATAGCCATAACATAACCACCACTTGAAACAACCCATCCTAGTGAAAACAAAACAAAAATAAGAAACACAAACTCCAGCTTTGCGTGGCTGACCATGGAGAGCACCGACTCATCAACCGGTTCACAACAACAACCGCAATTGCCACCTGGGTTCCGCTTCCACCCCACTGACGAGGAGCTCGTCGTTCACTACCTCAAGAAAAAAACAGCTTCGGTTCCTCTTCCAGTCGCCATAATCGCTGAGGTTGATCTCTACAAGTTCGATCCATGGGAGCTACCCGGTAATTGCAATTCATCCAAGGAATAGAAAGACTCACACTTTACGTTCAAAACCCAAATGGGTTTCTATTGATTTTTTTTTTGTTTCTCTTGTGATTTTTTTTCTTTTTCTCTTATGGTTTGGCAGCTAAGGCGACGTTTGGGGAGCAGGAGTGGTACTTCTTTAGTCCAAGGGACAGGAAGTATCCGAACGGCGCGAGGCCAAACAGGGCGGCCACATCTGGGTATTGGAAGGCCACTGGGACTGATAAGCCTGTGTTGACCTCTGGGGGAACCCAGAAGGTTGGGGTGAAAAAGGCTTTGGTTTTCTATGGAGGGAAGCCCCCAAGAGGGATCAAAACTAATTGGATCATGCATGAGTATAGGCTTGCTGATAACAAGCCTAACAATAGGCCTCCTGGCTGTGACTTGGGCAACAAGAAAAACTCTCTAAGGGTAATTCACTACAATTTGATTTATTTATACATCTCACACCTTCAACAGAATTTCATCATTTTACCACATCATCTATTTGTTAATATGATATATAAGATGTGGTGATATGGTGGATTTGTCTTCAATGTCCGTGTAAAAATGTTTTACTATGATCGATACAGTTTTTTCAGATGTTGTTCTCCAATCATCAGTACTGGAGTTTTTTCTATATAATTTCTGTAAAACAAATGTTTTTCATTAAAATATTGCACATGTTATCCATGTAACAACGCTTAAGAAACTTCATCTATGTTTCTCTGTCCTTTTCTGGTGTTTCTGAATTTTGTGGTTTTGGATGTTGTGTTTGTTTAGCTCGATGATTGGGTGCTGTGCCGAATCTACAAGAAGAGCAACACGCACAGGTCTCCCATGGAGCATGACAGGGAAGATTCAATGGAAGACATGATTGGAGGGATTCCTCCTTCGATCAACGTGGGCCACATGAGTGGGAGGTATCATCTTTCAAAGATGTCCACAGGGTACAGCAGTGCATTGCTGGAAAATGACCAGAACTTGTTGGAAGGGATGATGATAGGGAACGGATCAGTGATGAACACGAGTACTGCTACTACTAATACTACACCTGGTGCCATGGCCTCAAACTCCAAGGCAGAGCTTTCTTTTGTGCCATCCATGACTCACTCTTCCAACACCTCTAAAAGAACACTCTCGTCGCTGTATTGGAATGATGAGGATGTGGCTGGCACCTCATCATCCAACAAGAGGTTCAATTTGGAAAGTGGGGACAACAATCATGGAAGTGTAGTGAGAACTGATCAAGATAATGGCACTGCCACCTCTATTGTCACTCTGCTTAACCAGCTCCCTCAAACCCCTTCATTGCACCAACAATCAATGTTGGGATCAATAGGCGATGGACTACTTAGGACAACATATCAAATACCAGGAATGAATTGGTATGCTTAGAAGAATTTCAGGTTTATTTAATTATTGATGAACAAGGAGATATTGAATTACTATAAAGAAGGATATGATATGATCCTCAGCTGGTGGAACCTTACACTATACACTCTCTTGATGCTGCCAATTTGATTGTAAAGATTTTAATGGGATATTGAGATTTTGGTTGTTAGGATCTTGGAAGCAGTTGTTAGAGTTTGATCAATTAGATGGGCCTCATAGAATGAAAGATCATCTTCAACCCCCCATTGGAGGTAGCTGCAGGCAATAACAACGCGAAAGGTGAGGCCATGGGATATTTTTAGCTAAAATTAAATATAGCTTTATACTCATATATAGATATTTGCTTGTGCTATTGGTATGTAAATAAAAATGGTGGTGTGCTCTTCATGTACAAATATTTCAAAAGAGAAGAAGATTTCAAATCAGCTGTTATATATATACCTTGATTTAGGATACAAATTAATGAGCTTTGTGTAGATCATATACTGTAGAACACGATCTATTCATATATATATGTGAATTAAAAGAACACAATAGTGACTACCTTGTTTATCAATGTATTCTGTATTGTTCTCAAGAGGTTGATATATACATATATATTTTGATTTCATTTTATCTGCGCTATGAAGGCGATGAAGGTTTTTTTTGGCTGAATAGTAGCAAGATTTTATTTTGTTCAAGTGTAATATATGGTAACGAATTCTCGATCACGTCTCTGCATGTAACCTAGCTAGAAGGTTGTTTGTCTCACTCACATCTTTATCCTTTTGCCCAGAATTATTCCCCACGAATCTTATTGAGTTGGAACATGTGCATAAGCAAATAAACACATATAAAGTATGCAATATTAATTTGTTTGTTATGAAATTATTTTCACCATGATGTGCAACTTATTAGCTACGGGCTTTTCTGATTTATACGCACCAAGTCAGTTTATGAATTTTGTTCCAACGTGATATATATCGTGCTCAAACGTAATTTCAAAGCCAAACTTTTCTCACAAAATATTCTACATGATGGTATCTGTCTTATATTACGTCAATTAAAAAGCAGTAATTATGATTAAAAAATTAATTATCATTAAGTTAATAATTATAATTCATTATTTTTATGATTGACACGTACAGAAAATAAATATGGTAATCAATTTAATCGTATCCCTTCACGTATTTGATTTAGTATATGATGTTATTACTGTCTTGGGAGAGCTATGATCAAAGGAGTCGTAGTGGATGTTGATGCATCGCCTATTTAATTGCTTAATCTTATCACATTATCTTAAATCTTAATGTTATTAAATGGATTTTTGGCTTGTGATGCCATGACTCCATGATTATCCGGGACTAGTTTTCGTGCTGTCAATTTTTGTTTCCTTATTTTCTCCCTTCTAAAAATGTCCTTGACTCGTACAACCCATATCTCAGGATAAGCTACCATTTTTCTTTTTTCACTACAAAACCAGTACAAATAAATTCACACAGATAATTCAAGTATACCTCATCTGCACAAAATCTGACACTCCACCTTACTTAATCATAATCAATTCAACATGCGCACATCAAAGTTCAAGATGACATGTGTTTAGTCACAAAATATCAAGTTAATTATTCAAGACTAATTAATTAACAACCAGATGGTAATTAGAAAAAGAGAATAACTACATGAAGCTTTTTAAACCGTAATCACTATTGATAATACTATAGAAGAGAAAAGTGATGTATATATAATATATACATGATAGGACTAGTCAAGAAGAGATCATAAGGCATATATATATATACATACGGGGTAATTAATATCATCACTTTATAGATATATTTGAAGCTGCAAAACAAAGAGATTCACATCAGCAAAACCAATCACTAAACACTTGCTTGATACATCTCTTTCGTGACAGATACCCAGATAACAGCAATAGGAAAATTTTCAAATGCACTTCAATGCAGGATTGTAACTAAGATATGGTCAATAATAGACACCATGACTATTGAGAATAAAGAATAAAAAAAAAAGTTATATATAGGGAAGGGGTGATGAGAAAAAAAGTGATTTAGCTAATTAGCTTATAATATTATTATGATTTTTGCAGTGAGGTAGTAGGTTTGATTGAATCTGAAAAGGGTATGATATATTTGAGGATGGGTGTCATTTTCTTTCGTGGGAGTGATAAGACGTAGTTAACTATATTCCACCAGCCAGAGGTCACGCAAATAGACAACAAAGTCGACTTCACTAGCAGCTAGCTTTCTTTCTGGCTTGACTCTAAGGGACCATTCATGCTATCATCTAAAGGAATCATTATCCTAATACCACACAAATTTAATACCCTTTTAATTGCATTCCCTTCTCAGGAAAGAATACAAATCAACTTTATAAAATTTAGCATCATTTGTGCTTCGTTTTGGAATAGATATCATAACGATTTATTACACTATTATTGCTCTTGCTATGCATGCCTCACTCGTTTGTGCATGGTATATGCTTTCACATAGCCTAAATGCATCAAATCAATCTGATTCATATGCGAAATTTCAAAAAGAAATCAAAGAGACGCCTAAATACTTGCCAGGTCCCTAAGAAAGAGAGGAAAAAAAGAGAGAGAGAAAAACCCTAAAGCTATATAGTGTGAAACAACTTGTCAAGTAAAAAATATTTTATATATAAACTTGTATACTTTAAAAACACTTAGATTATCAGAGTACTTTTAAGATCTCTTAGATTATCAGAGTACTTTTAAGATCTCTTCTTATATTGTGGAAGTAATTTTATTGGACCCCTAATTAACTTTAACTTCTATTACTGTTAATTTTATGATTTCTCATAATATGTATGAAATATTAAAATAAATATATAAATATAATACAAATATGTTTACCACTCTTTCTTATAATTTTTTAAAATATATCTCTCTTCATAGGACTTTAAATATTTACATAAAATGAAAACAAATATTTAAAATTAAACATTTTCATCATTCAGCTTCTCACTAAGGAGTTCCATCACATGCAATATCATCTGCTCTCATGTAAATACACGATCATCACAGATTAAAGAAAACAAACTACAAAACAAAGCAAATGGTAAGCTAACTATTTCATGTCATACTATTCGTTGTGAAATCCATACAGCCATGCACATAATCATCTCAACATCTCATTATCTCATATGACAGGGTAAATCCATTAGATCTGCTCTGATTAGTTCTTTCAAACCTCAGACTCAACCAAATCAATCTCCTTCGACTCTCACTAACTGAATAACTTAATCTATGTGATTCCATTATATTAGTAGAGTCATGATCGTCTCATTCACAGGATACTCACAAATCAATACACCTTAATAGAAATCTCAACATGGTATCTCCTTTCCTAAAATTACTACGTTCTGATCATATTTTCACATCATTCCATACCTCATATAACACATCAATACACCATTCAATCACATCATATTTTAAACTTTTCTAGACAATCCAAACATATCTCAAAATTCAGTTAAACACATAACTAAGTTCCTTTAACCTTATTGTTAAATAAAATTTAGAATTTTTGCTGAAAAATAATAAGCAATAATAAAATAGACTTTCAAAAGAAAAAAAATAATTTTTTTATGGTTATTTATTTATTTTTTACAGTGAGTCTAGCTTGAGCCAAAATTTGCTCGCTTGAACGAGAATGGGTCTCGCTCAAGCGAAACCCTAAACTCTAAACACTAAACCCGAGAACAACCTCGAAATTTACTCTTGTTTGGGGTTTAGGGTTTAGAATTTTTGCTGAAAAACAATAAGCAATAATAAAATAGACTTTCAACAAAAAATTTATGGTTTTTTATTTATTCATTTTTTACAGTGAGTCTAGCTTGAGCGAAAATTTGTTCGCTTGAGCAAGAATGGGTCTCGCTCAAGCGAAACCCTAAACACTAAACCCGAGAGCAACCCGGGAATTTACTTCGTTTTCTCCTGAGCAAGATTCCTTCTCGCTTGGGTGAAAATGTACCCGGGAGTACCCCATCTTTCTATTCTATTCTTGCTTGAGCGAGATATACAGATAAATCTACATAATTATGCCTAATTTCATCATTGATAGCCAAACAAAAACAATTTCAATAACTTATTTTACTTCAAAAGTAACTTACACTATATCAACTATATAAATCAACCAATTTCAGATTCAAACAAAAGCATCTACCATAAATAATCCATATCAAAATCAACATATTCACATTTTATTTCAAACAATATTCTACATTACTCATAAACAATCAATCATGCAAACAAAATTTGGAACTGGTGATCACGTCACCCCCACATCTAGATCTTTTAACCTAGGGCTCTATTCAAAATTTAAATTGGCTTCCCTTACCTGAACTTAAGCATATAGTCACTAAGAACTCTAAATCTACCAAAAGCTTAAAGGTAACTTAACCTGAACCACTAAGTCTTGATAAAAAAATCTAATTTATCACTAGGACCCTGAGCTAATAGAGATTATCCTTGCAGCTAAAAGGGTCACATGCAAAGTCCAAAAAAAGAAAAACCTAACAAGTTCAAAATTTGATTCTAGGAGAAGAGTAAAAGGGAACTTACTCTATTTAAGATTCTGATCGAGCAATCTTGTAGTATTTGCTTCCAGAAGTCTAACGATGGATTTCGATTGTCAAACTGATGAGCGAGGAGATTAGAATCTTAGAAAGAAGGCAGAGGAAAGGAAAAATGAGTTTTTAGAGAGATGATGGTTCTTTTAAAATGAAATCTGAATAACTGAATTTCTATTTATATGCTCTTTTAAATTTAATAATAAAATATTCAGATGCCATTTTAATTGCACTACTTCTACTCTAAGACTATTTTTCTCGGTACTTACAGTCTTGGTTTTAGTCTATATCTAAGTTTCGGTTCGGTTTGGTCTCGGTCTCAACGTTCTTGATATTCAAAAGTAATGAATTATAAGGAATCACTTAAAAGTGTTTTTACATGGGAATATCTTCATATTTATACTAACTTTTATGGTCATATACCTGTACGAAACTCTGCGTAAGGCCCAAGTGGGTCTTGATTGTGGTTTTAGGGCGTGTTTAGACATAATATATCTACTTAATTATGATTAATTATTTAGGAGGTCATGTTTCAGTCAAGTGTTTTGGGAATGCAGGGCACATCCACCTACTTAAGGGTAGTAGGATTTATTAAACCGAGAAGTATGTCGCTGGCTGAAGATTATTTCAGTAACTCTTGACTGACTAAGATGTTTTTAGTCTTATATAGTACACTGACCCTCGGTCTCAAGTGAGTTTACCTGAAAAGCCTTTAAAACAGAAATAATTTTTCTTTGTCAAAACACTATTTTTCTTGAGTGGTATACTTTCCCTCTAGGCTCGAGGAGAGTGAAGCGCTTGAAGAGTCTAGAAGGTATCATGGTACATTGGGGAGTGCTCATGCTAGGAGTATGAAAGGTCTATATGTTATAGTCTTTGGGGATGACACAATTTGACGGTTGGGATGGATGTGATGTTTCATTTGCTTCGTGCTTTATCGCTTTTAAAAATAGTGGACCTTGTGGGACCTTTGGGTTGCTATCATTTGTATATATTTGTCCGCAATAATAACAATCCGACACAGTTTTTTGAGCATTTCCATTGAGGAAAATAATGTCTTCATTTTTTTTACACTTATTCATCTTCGAGGTTGTCGAGTGAGTCAAAGAGTTCATCGAAAAGAGCATTTTTGGGTGATGCGACGTTTATTAGTCTTATTGGTGAAGAGTTGGGTAGTTCTAGTGATTTTGTCGTGGTTATTTGGGAGTTTCCTGGTGTTGGGGAGGTTGGTGATGATAAAGGACATTGAGGGTCTGACCTATAATGACCCCCCTATAACGTATGATTATGAGTGGGTTGATTGTCGGGTTCAATAATATTTTTTGTAAAATAGGTAGTCTTCGTTCTTATGTTTGTTTGTCGATATTCTGAAGCTTCAAATACCCAATGGCATCATCGCACTTTGTCGATGTTCATTAATAAACAATGTTTGTCATGATCGAAGATTTAACCATAAATTTTTCTTCTTCTTTTATTTATGTTTTCATGTCTGATTCCCTTTAGATGATTTCACCATGGAAGTTTTTCAAGTGTTAATTCTGATGCAATTGCATCCCAACAGTTGGACATCACTACAAGTCTTACGAATTTTGTGTTCTATGTTGTGTGTGAGGGCGATGCACCAAGCTTTCTTCCATTATTATAGTAGAAGATCGGGTGACCATGTAGGGTGGTTATCGTCAATTGGTCAATCGATAACTTTTCTTTTGGCTCCTATTACTTCATCATACAAATCTTTTAAGGGGATTTTTTCAAAATCTTGATTGAGAAATAGGTTCTGATAGGTGCCTTTCATCTGATTGCATATTTTATTAGATTTTTTAATGAACTTTGCGGAAGCTAATGGTAGCAATGGATCAAGGATGGCTCCAATGGAGCTATGGATTTCTTGTAGGTGCATGAAGAGTAGGGAGAGTGATTGGTTCGGCCATATAACTTGGAGAGGTGAAGAAGAAGACCAAAGATGTCTATCCTAGAGAGGTTTAGACAAGAGAATGCTTAGGATTGCAATTTGACAACACAACACTCATAAAATTGATCTTATAAAACATGAATCAAGCTACTCCTTATATAGGTGCAGAAAGACAACCAATGGTTACAAAAAGGAGAGGGAAATTCAAATGCTAAATGGTTTAAAATTAGGTGCCAAATTAGAGTCACAAGGCAAGCATGATCAAGTGTGCTCCATGTGACCTAATTAGGTCTAATGACCAACCTAAGGTAAATGTGGGCTACAATTAAGCTCTAATTATACCTTAGGTTGGTTTTAGATGCCTAACCCTAACCCTAATTAACTTAAAGAAAAATTACAAGTAAATTTCATACTACACTTTAAGCAAGAAAATAAATTATACTCTAGAAAGAATAATTAGGTTCGACCTTATTTTTCTAACGATCACATCCCTAGGTTCCCTTTGTATTGGACTAAGGACGTCGCACCATATTGTGTAGGGCCAAGGTCGTGTTGACTAGTGAAGATATGGAGACCTTGGCTGTTTTGGATAAACTCTCTCATTAAATTGTTACTCGAAAACTCATTGGTGCATACTTGTCCCCTCATTGCACTCATGATGTTGATAGTATGTTTGATACTTGTATTTAAAGTTTTTTTTTAACTCGGTTGAGTTTGTTTTCTTGGTGTAGATATAATGTCGTCAATGAATCCTATGGGCAGTTAAAATTACGACAAGGATTTGCACATAAAGTAACAAGTTGAAACGGTTGAGAAAGGCAAGAGTGAAGCATAGGTTTTACTCTTCTACAAATTGTTCCTCTAGTCAATCTTCGCCTTTAATAAGAGCTGAGGAAGCATAAAAAGACAATAATAGGTCCAAATCTTCCAAATGACACTCTAAAAAGTTGTCTTTCATAAGGTCATTCAACTCTAGAGGCCGATGCTAGCTCCTTGAGCTAAGATTTCCTGGGTCGTGGTTTTCATTGTCGAACAAGGTCACTATAGGCATTAATGGCTCAGAAAAATGGATGTATACTTTGGTTCTACTAAAGAGTTGAATGATGTTTTTGATGAGCTATGCTATTGTGCTCTCTTTGTTGGCAAATGCTTGGGAAACGAGCTAATGAAGATAGGTTCCATGAAACTTAAGGGGCTGAAGTCTATATTGGTTGAATCTGCCACCTCTCTACAAGCGTCTCTTGATGCCAATTCATATTTTTCCAATAAGAAAAAATAGCTAGAGAACCATATTAAACAACTGAAGGTCGGTGAATGGTTGTGGAGATATAAAGGGTAAGGAAAAAGACTCATCGACTGAGTTGAAGGAGCAAGTTTATGAGATCGAGGGTCAACATAAGAGCTTGACCAACAAGACATTATCTCATCATGCCGAGCAGGAGCATCGAGAGAAGTTGGAGAAAAACCTTCAAGAGGCTCAGAACGTCATGTTGGATCAGCATGAGCTCGGGTTTAACAAGGACCTCCATCAAACTGTTTATTTCTATAAGATCCCTTTGGACAATTGAAAACTTGATGTTGGCAAGGATTTCTTTAATGGGAAATTTATTCTTGTTGAAGAGATTATAAATGAAGATGACAACACTCGTAGAGTAACTACTCCTAATGTTGAGGGTGACGGGGACGACATAGTTATGTTACATTAATATTGGCTTGCTTATCATGTTTTTTTTTTTTTATGTTTTGTTACATTTTTTTTTTGTAATCGAGTCGTTAGTGCTTTATTATTAATGGAAGATAACCTTTTGATTTTGACATATTCATTTCTTCTTAAGTTTTTCTCTCATTTTATCTTTTCTTTTGTGTGAGACTAATTGACTTATGTATATTTTTCATTAAGTTTTATTATAGCCTTACCTATTAGGGTGTCGTGTTTTATCATAGTCATTTTAGTTACAAAGAAACTGAGTACACTTCTTGGGAGGGATTCATGTTTGTGAAAGCTTCCTTGACTGAGAAGTCCTTTTGGTTTTCACAAGATTATCAGTAGGGATTCACGTTTGTGAAAGCTTCCTTCATTGAGTAACACTAATAGCTAGGTATGTTTGAGATAGACAAGAAAATGTTCAAAGATCATCTTTATTAATGTTCAATGCCTCGTTAAAACATTCACAACCAAAACCCTCATTAGGGAAAAAAAGTTGGTGGTAAGAAAGAGTACACCTTAATTACAAGATTCTAACTGTAGTAAAACTTCAAATGACTTGCATTGCAAGTTCTTGGTATGGTGTTGTTGTTGAGTTGCTCAAGTTAGTATGCTCCATTTTCTAAGTCTTCTTTAATCTGAAATGGACCTTCCTAGTTTGATGCGAACCTTGTCATTTGTTGAGTTTCTTCTTACTTCATTCCTCATTCTCTATACCAAGTTTCCTTGTCGGAATAATCCCATTTTTACCTTGGTAATGTAGCGTTGAGCTAACCTTTGCTTGCATGTTTATTCTCGTATCTTTGCTCTATCTCGTAGCTCATTTAAGAAATCAAATTCAGTCATTAGACATTCATTGTTGATTTGCAGGTTTGTTAGATATCAACGAAGCATATGTTCCCTTACTTTAATTGGTAACATTGTGTCGGTTCCAGAGGTGAGGTTGTGTGGGGACTCCCTGGTAGTGGTTTGTGGAGTGCAACGATATGGCCAAAATAATTCTACAAGTTTTTCTGCCCATTTTTCCCTTTGTATCTCCCGATTACTTCTTGAGTTGGGAAATGATTATTTTGTTCACAACTTTGACATGACTGTTTATTTAGGGTGCTTGACTAAGATCGTGACATCCTTGATGTCAAGGTCTCTAAAGATGTTGGTGATTTTCCGATCGGTGAACTATCGGTCATTGTTGGTGATGATGGTTTGCGCAATTCAAAACCAACATATTATGCTTTTTCACACACACTTTTGCACTTGTTTGACTATGATTTTGACCAACTATTCAACTTTGATCCACTTTGTAAATAAATTGACTATAATTAACATAATTTTTTTGTCCTAGTGCAAGTGGAAAGGGTTTGATTATTTCCATATCCCGTAGTGTGAATTACCACTAGAATTTATGTTTTGTAGCTCGACCATAGGTAGGTGTGTTATTTGGTTATTTTCTTGGCAACTTTTGGTTTTTTGTTTTGACATATTAGACGCAATCATTTCTTAGAGTCGACCAGGGTATTACTAAACCCTTAAGTATTCGTGAAACCATGATTCTTTATCTGTAAGGCATCCCACATATCCTATGTGTAGTTCATTAATCACATATTTTATTTGTTCTTTCTTAATTAACACGTCTCTGTAATGACGTTGAACATCCTCTTTTATATAAATCTTGCTAAATGATAACAAATTGTGATGCATGCTTAGCCAAAACTTTGTTCAAGTTTTCCTTCCTTATTTCTATAGTTTTCAAATAATTTATGATAGGCTACATCCAATCTGGTTCATTAGTGGTCAAATTCATGCATTCGTCTTAGGTGACAGTTGGTGTCAGAATTGTTTGTTGTGTGATTGTATCTTTTTGATTTTTATTCTTACTAAATTCCAGTTTGGATAGGATATTGACTCTAGATTTTCTTCTCTACAAATGTGTCCAATTTTGACTTCTTCGAATTTTGACATTAGACCGATCACTTAGTGATAGTATTCAAGTAAGAACATATCTTTATCTTGGATTTGCTTATTGATGTGTCTGATTGTGAGTTGAGAATCACTTCGACATTTGAATCATTGTTCTTCCAAAGTCTTTTGCTAATAAAAATACTACTATGAGTGCCTCATACTCTGCTTTGTTTGATGCTTTGAACCTAAATCGCAAGAACGACTCTATTTTGATATCATACGGTCCTTCTAGTACTATGTTTGACCCACTATCTTTTATACTTTATTTGGCTTGAGGAGTGGATTTGAGGGAGAGGAAAATGATTGACTTGAGGGGAATGTAAAGAAAAAATGAGATTGTTTGGATTAAGGTAAATAAAGTGGAAAGTAAAGGAAAAAGAAGGCATATTTTATGAAAATTTGGATTGTGATCGGTGTGATTGAAATTTTAATTTTTTTATTTCTAAGAAATTAAGATTATAAATTTGCACTTGTTTTAAAAAATAATTGAAAAGACATATGATTTATTTATTTATGCATTTTAGTTGTTAGTAAGACATTGTTTTTGTACTGTCCGAGAATTGAGTTCGAAAAAAATATGAATTATGTAACATTGTCTAAACATGCAAATTGCAAGATTACAATTTTCCCTTGTTGTTAAAATTAATTTAAAACAAAATATGATGTACATGGAACTCACTTGTGTTTAAAACATTATTGTTGCTACGATCCGTGAACTCAGTTAAAAGAAATATGAATTATTTGATATTGTGGATACATACAAAGTTATTGAAAATGAATTTTGATAAAAAGAAATGAAATGAAATTGAAAATAGAAATAATTATAAAATAGTTATGTGAAATTATAAATTTCATAAAATAATAAAATAAATCGAAATTGATTTAAAAATTCAACACCTACTTTAATGTTAAACATAGAACCGTACAATACATATAATAAAAAAGAGTTGAATTACATCTTGTTAAAATAATTTTCTTGTACGATTCATGAACTCAACTAAAAACAATTACATATTATCTAACATTATCAATACATCTAAAAATATATAAAAACATTCGTAAATAAATTTAAAACTAAATTACTATTATTATTCACAAATTTGTTTTAATTATTACCCTTATTTTCAATTTTATTATTATTTATAATTTCCTTATTTTTACCACTATAATTATTATTAATGATTTATTATTATTTTATAAATTTATTTTAATTATTATTATTAATTTATAAAATTAATTTAATTATTATTATTTTAAAAAATATTATTATTATTATTTTATATATTTATTTTAATTGTTATTATTTTTATCCAAAAACATATCAACCATATTGTTACTGTATTTTTTAATATTAATTTTAATTATAAATATAAAGTATGAAATATATTTATATGAAGAAGTTTAATGTGATGAAAAATAAGAAGAATGACAGCCACGATCTTATACTACCATGAAACCAACATTAGCAAAACAAACCTTGAAGCTACCACATGCAACATGACAACAAACTAGGCAAAAATCAAGCAAACCAAACATGCAACAAAAATCAACACACATAATTGATTATTCATCAAAGATTAACCTACAAAGCAAATCTCATAATAAATTATCCCTTCATAATCGATTTCCACTAAAAAAAAATCTATAACCGATTATCTCTTACTCCATAATCAATTATCATTAAAAAAAATCTCTAACCATTTTCATTCCTCCTTCATTAACCACCTCGACAACTACTAAAGTCAACCAAGAATGCAAACTGAACACCATGAAACCACTTCCAACACCCTCAACAATGAAAAATCACACTTGTCATGTATAAATAATGCAAGGCTGATTTTGTATTTTTATGTGGGCTAACATGGCTTTCTGCTTCTTTCTCACATGGTGAGCGAGGGTCTCATTTATTAACTTCCATGATTTTCCTTACGTCTTTTTCATCTACACACGACGTTGACTATCTAGATTTCTCTTAGGTGTCTCTTCTAGGTCGAGTTAGAGACTTCATGTTCAACGAATTCGTTTGATAGTGTGCTAATTACCCCACGTAAGGGGGTATCTCGTCCCCTTGAAGTGTCCTCGCTTCGACAGGCTAACAATTATCTCCTATCTCTTTTATCTTCCCTTCATTGAGTCAACTTGGAGTATCTTGTGAGTTTCTTCATTATCTTCTCTTTGGAAAAAATGACGTAGATAGCCAGCTTGTACTAATTCCCCAATCTTTTAGGCCTAAACACTTTTAGGTATTGTGGTCGTAATTTCGGTGATATCGGCAATATTGCCTTTTGTTAACATGTGGTGGAGTAGGGATTTTCTATAGCATTGGAATAAGTTCAAAATTCAAGGCCTCTTCAAGTATTCAAGCATGATCCGTGTTCAAGGGAATGTACTTGTGAAATGTGGGGTTCGTGTTGTCTCCTTTAGTTTCTGCAATTAGATCGTGTGACGAGAGCGATCCCTATCCTTAGACTTTTGGCCTAAGGTCTCTTTGGTTCTTACCTAGCTTCAAAATTCCTTAAGCTCTTCAAATTGCATGAAATTAGGGGCTCTCTACTTTAGTTCATCAAATTTTAGTGCAGGTTTTTGGCATAGGTTGTCCGAAAATGGTCAAGGTTTAGGTGCGGTATCTATATGATGCATAACCACTTTTGGGCTAGGGTTTTGAATATTAAGTGCAACTCTTCTGAATTGCTCCATAAATGCTCAAAAGGATTCAATTTTTTCTTGTCTAAGGTTGACGAGGGCTATGGAGGAAAGATCATAGGGTCAGCTGGTGGTTAAATGCGTTCTGAACTTCATTACCAAGGTATCAAGATTGAATTTGGGGGAAGGTGAGTGAACCGAATTAATGTAGTTCCTTTTAAGGAAGTCGATAATATTTTGTACAACATTTGAGGTATATAGACTAATCTACATGACATACACGTTGATGTGCTCATTAGGGTCCATGATACCATCATAACTGTCTAAGGTTGGACTATTCCAATTTGGTAGGAGAATGCAGTTTCCATTCTACCTTCTATCATGGGGGGTCAGCAAGAGAAGACACCGAAAATGTACGTAGAGATCAGTGGTCGGGATTGATCATTATGGAAAATGTCGGCCTCTTGAGCTTTTGGGATAATTGGTACATTGGAGCTAGCTGGATATTTGTGTTCGTTGTCGGCTTGCAGAGGTATGAGCCCTCTCCTTTCCAGTTTCTGCCTCATTCTTGCATTTTCATATCGGAGGTTAAAAGTTTATGCTCTTTTTCTCATGAGTGTTTGTATTTCTTTTCTCAACTCCATCATCATTTCCATCTGATTAACATGGTTATCACAGGGTTCCTCGTCCTAGCGTCTATCACTCGCCGTGTTTCGTGTGGTCACCATGTTTCATAGGGTTCCTTGTGCTGTTTTCTGAAGCCCCATGATTAGTGTCAAAATGTTCTTAAAGACCGAAATGACCTTATATAACCACTAACTTCAACTCCCACTACTTGGTTGATCTTGATCTTCATGATGCTCCATGTCTTGATTTTAGTCTATATCTTAATATCAGTCCGGTTTGGTCTTGATTGTAAGTCTTGGTCTCAACGTGGGATACATGAAACCACTCTGACGCTCAAGTCAATATAACATTAATGTTCAAATGTAATCAATTATAAAGAGTCACTCAATTATTTTTACTTGAGAGTACCTCCCTATTTATATTACTTTTTATGAATTTATACTTATACAAAATTTTACGAAATGCCCAAATAAATTCTAATTACAGATTTAGAATATGTTTAAACATAATATAATTTCTTAATCATGCTTAATTATTTATAAGAACATGTCTCTGTCGAGTATTTTAATTTTGATGTTACGACACGCCTACCTCACAAAACGGTAATATAATTTAAAAAATATGTTGATTTTTGAAGATGATATTGGTTTTCTTTTATACGTATCATATTATTTATCTTTTTTATACTTTTCTATTAATATTATTTGAATTTGAATGAATTTAGTCTTTTAATTTGAATTTTAACTTTAATTTTTACACACCTTATTCAATTAATACACATAAAATAATGCATCATTATTTAAATCATTCATATGTGTGGATGAAAGTTTTGTGTTATATATTTAGTTTATTCCTATTGAATAAAATATAATCTTCAACATTTTATAGGGATATATAATCAATAGTATGACAAACGTTCATACTCACACCACTCATTAACCTTTTATTCAATACAAATTAACATCTCTTTTGAATTGAAAGTTGTTTATAAAATATATTAGGAATATTAAATTCCATGTCAACAAAAAAAAATATTATTGATACTTCATTCTACTACTACTTCATTATGGATAATAAATATTTAAAATATAAGTAAATTTTCATAACAAAACAATTAATATATGTAAATAGAATGAAATTGAATATGCATAATTAGAAACATAATATCAAATTATTCAACTTTAGATTGGTTAGTTACGTACATTAAGTGTCATAAGTTTAACATCTAATTAAAGTGAATTTTTGTTTTCCAGTTGATAATAAAGACATCTTATAGAATATATTTTCTTAAAATAGGTGATTTTATTATTATTTAAGATTATGATTTCTTTATTTAATTTATTCCTATTTTATATATTTTTAATAAAAAATCTTAAATATTTTAAATATTTGTTCTCTAACGCTCTGTTTTCATCTAGGTAGATACTATTCATCAAGATGGATTTGTGGATGTGTTATGCATTTGGATATGGTGATGTGCGAAGAAAAGAAAGCACGAAAAGAAAGTAACATAGTAAAATCGTTCCTCCTTTAAGTGAGAAGAAAGAACGAGAAAAAGAGTGTGTCACGTAAGATTTTACGTGATTAGCCCTTACATAAAATGAAGAATGATTGATGCATGAAAATAAGAAGTAATGGATGAAAAATGAAAAATTCATATACCATAAATGATTATAGAACATAAAAAACTGACTATTAGCGACATCATAGTATGTGACATACTCGATTATATTCACCACATAATCAATTATGAACTTATTTTTAGTGGATGAACTTATTTTTAATGGATAATCTATTATCCATTTCACATAACCGATTATTTAACATTTTATATTTAAAAATATTTAGCTTACTTATTATTATATTATTATTATATATAAAATATAATTGATTATATATAATTAATTATATAATATAATAACAAATATTAAATATCAAATAAATTTATATAATAAATATATTTAATAATTCTTAATAAAAATTAATAACAATAATAAAAATATAATTATAATATAATATAATAAAAAGAAATATAATTATTATAATATAAAATAAATTTATATAATAATAATAATAATAAAATAAAAATATTTAAATTTTAATTTCAATTAACCTTAACCTTAAATTTAGTTCTAATCCTAATTTTAACCTTAATCATGAATGTAATCATAACCCTAATTCTAATCTTGCACTACAAGAAAATCATTGAATAGAAACCAATTTTAGAGACAAAAAATAATTAATTGTTATAGTGACTAAATTAAAGACCACTTTAGAGACTAAAAAAAAATTTGTTTCCTAAATTAATTTCTATTATTGTTAAATAGTTTCTAAATTGATATCTAATTAACTATCAAGGTTTTTGCTACCAAAATTAGAATCTAAATAATTAGTAATTAAAATATTGGTAGCTAATTAGTTACTAATTTAGAAACTATTTAACAATCATATAAACTAATTTAGAAATAAAAAACTATTCATGAATGTAATCCTAACCTTAATTCTAATCTTATATACTACAAACCCTAATCATAATCTTAGCCCTAAATTTAATCATAACCCTACTCCAAATCCTAACGTTGACCATAAGTGTACACATAACTCTATACCTAGACCCTAACCCGAATCCTAACCGTAACCCTAAATCAATCACATTAATCTTTCAATCATTTTTAAATACAGAGACACATTTGTAATCTTACATTTTTATCAATTAAAAAAATAAAATTTCAATCACATTTATTACGACACTCACAAATTTTCATAAATTTTTCTTATACTTTTAACTTTATTTACCTTGATCCAAATAATATCATTTTCTTCTCACTTTCCCATTAAATCATCTAAAATTCAATATAATCTCAAATTCAAGTTATCCAAAATGTCTCTTTATATAAGTAGAATAAAAACTAAATTAATGATTTTTTCTAAAACTCGGAAACTAAATGGATGAATATAAAACCTTTTATTGTTAAAAGACTATTTTGCTATTGATTTTCCTGTTAAAAAAATCAAATTACGCGTATCCCATGGGGTAACAAAATTAAAAATAGTCACCTTTTGAGCTAATTGTAGGGCAATGAAATTTGAAAGACTAATGAAAAAACTTACACATGGAGACATTGTCTTTATCATGTTAATCAATTGTAGCAGCATTAAAAGAAGAGAACAAATTGGAAAAAAGTTTGAGAGGTGGAGTGATTTTGATGAGCAGAAGAAAGATCTATAGAGGTTTTGACTTGTTGTATTGAATTTAATAATTGAGGGTATGAGTGTGTTCCTTTTCATAGATGGAACTTGCCCAAAAGAAAAGAAAAGAAAAGAATGAAGTTCTCTGAATGATGATTGCAATATGTTGTATATCCAGCTAAGTGTGCAAAATATCCATGCAAAAGATAATATAAAATAATATGTGGCAAAAGACTGCGGAAAATCTTTGATATTATACATGAAATAGATGGAGCAGGATCTCCTCAAAAAATGCACTTCAATAATGAGTTTTTAATACATATGTTGAGAAAAAAACATATTTATTAAATTAAATGTTGTAAGTTATTTCCCGATTATTACTTTTCTTTTGTCTTCGTGTTATTATAGTGTGGAATATCTCCAACTTTAACCTAACTTAATAAATTTGAAACTTTCACTCAAATAAAAACATATTCGTTTTTAGAATTATTTTCTTTTGTTTGAATAATTTGAAGATTCAATCAAATAAAATAAATTACGAGTCTGATGTGTTTGGTTGTTTGTATATGTTGAAAAGTTATTGTTAAGTTTTTAAAGCATTAAGTTTTTAAAGCATTATCACTAAGTGATATATTATGTCAATTTGACTGTTCTTCAATCTACCAAAAAAGTACTCAAAGTTGATTTTGAGTGTGGAAGAAAAATCTTAATTTACGTGAGTTATGTGAGATTCTATTAATAATTACATTGTTATTAATCATTACAAGATAAATAAACATATATACTATATATAATATAGTTACATCACACTTTAAACATTTTTTCGTAGAAAATTATAAATATATACATCTAAAAAAAGGTAAAAAAAAATAAGTTTTTTCTTTTCCCTTTTAGATTATTTTTCTCATGAAATATTATATGTTTTCATGTAATACATAATTATTTATTACTGTAAAAATGTTTTTAGACAACGTTTGAAAGGTCTTATGCTATAATTTTAGAGTCGTAGTGTATGCACACATTGTCAATAGTCTTGAATTATAGACGACAGTCATACAATTGTAGTCTATTAGACTACTATAGGCGACGATTATGCACAAAACAGTCACATTGCGTAGGTAACCCTAAAATATTATCTTCAATCTTGTTCTTATTTTTCATGCTTTGTTATTGTTGATAACCCAACAACTGGTATCGTCTATAGGGACAAGAAAAGAAAGTCAAGAAGATAAAGAAATGACCACCAAGTTTGATGTCGAGAAATTTTTGAGAGAGAATAACTTCAGGCTATGGGAACTCAAGATGGTGGACCGAGGTTATGGTAAAGGAACATAGATTATGGAGGAGCTTAAGAGCTTTAGTGGTGACACATAGCAATGACAATAAGGAGAATACGAGCAACAATTTCAAACTTGGGAACCATCATTTAACACTGAAAATGGAGAAAAACCCATAAAAAAAGTACAAAAAGTATGAAAAGTAACATAAAAAATAACAAGAAAGACACATTGCAAGGAATGAAAGCAATGGTACCAAGGAGAGGTTGCAGAGATGACAACAATGGGAGCAGTGGAGAAAAAAGTTCGAAGACGAAAAGGCCTGAGTGAAAAATAAAAAGTGTATAGACCATGATTATGACCTAATAACCATAGTCTATATAGTAGACACGGGTGTAAGCGACGGTTGTCTAAAATATGTTCACTTGAGCAAAAATTTTGTAACAAAAGAAAAATTGAACAAAGAACAATGTAGTTAAAATTGTGATTTACATCATAAAATTGTTCGATCCTAAGAGCCTGTAGAATTGTTTGATCCTACGTGTGATAGTGGCACAGTGAAATTACCATATCATCGAGCAAAATCCTGATTAAAACAAAACCCAAACCCAACTAAAAAGTAAGGAAATTAAAAATTCACCTTCTTGTTTCATGTTTTTTTTTATATATAAAAGCTTTTATGTTAGACATTACTATACAACTTGATATCTCATCTAGGCTGACACCTCAAGTATCAACAATCATTTGCCATCACATGACAAAATTATTATTAAAAAAAAGAAAAAAGAAAAAAAATACAAAAAGAAAAATATGGGGGGACTAGAACAAAACCCATATGTTAACAAAAACGATACATAGGTAGATTATACCTATTCATAAAGAATTCTATGAAAAGACTAGATGGAAACATATTATACCAATGAAATGATTCTCTATGAATAAATCTTAAATTAGTCAACTTATCAGCATACACATTTTCTTCACAAAAAAAATATGACTAACCCTAAATCTGATTTTCCCATAGTAATCAAGACAAATATTCCATCGATTATGAAGCAACCACATAACATTAGTCCTAGTAGTATTCTTGTTTCATGTGTTTTTTGTTGCACCGGTTGTTGACCTTCTTGGTTGAATAAATTTTAATTAAAATAAAACTCAATTAAGAAACTTGTAACACACATGCACCTCTTCAGTAATGTTCACGGGTTACATGCATCTTTTCATTAGAATCCAATTAAATATAAAATAAATAAAAAATTAGAAATGGCAATGCACTACAAGAAAAGCTAGTATTACATACAACCAAAATCCGTATGTAAGACAATAAATCCATATGTAAACAAAGTTACATACGAAAAAAATCTATATGTAAAACTGTCGTATGTAACCATTACATACGGTGAAAAATGGTGGAGAGGTTAGAAGTTGAGAGAGAAAGCACAACCATGTTGGCCTTTGTTGTAATCAACAAAGTGAAAACAAAAAAAAATGCCTTGTGTCCTAACCCTAATTGAATAACATGGTAGATGGGGTAGGTTGAAATTGGAAAAGTAAAGGGGAAACAATAAGAAGTAGAAGAAGATAAAAAATTACTTTTATATTCTAGATGGAGATGGTTAGGGTTTTGAAGGATATTTTGAGAGGAGACGTTGGGAGAAGAACTTAGAAATTTATACACAAATTTTAACATAGGTAAGAGAAAAACTTAAATTTTTTAATGCATTAAATATATCAATATAGGATAAAATTCATATATAACTATTTTTATTTTTTTTAAATCCGTATGTAACACATTATATACGGATATAATCTGTATATAAATATTTCAGTTTTTTAATTAAATATGTAATACCTTATATACGAATTAAATCTGTATGTAACTATTTTCGTTTTTTTAATTAAATATGTAATACATTATATATGGATAGAATTCGTATGTAACAATTTCCGTTTTTTTAATTAAAAATGTAATGTTGTATATACGGATATGATTCGTATGTAATTATTCTCGCTTCATGGCGTCAAAATTACATACAAATTATGTCTGTATGTAATTACTTTTGGTTTACATACGAAAAAATCTGTATGTAATGTGTATTAAATCCGTATGTAAATATCCTTATGTAACGCTCAATTTACATACAGATTCGTATCTGTATGTAATAATCAATATGTAAATAAATAATTTCTTGTAATGATGGTTCATGTAATGTGCATCTCTTCTCCTCTTTCTTATGAAATTAAAAAATCGCATCATAGAACCAAGTCAATGGCATGATACTTACAAATTGAGGAAACCAAATGGAGATGACGAGCACTTGTTTGAAGGTCAAGCCCAAGGTGGTGGGAAAGATGATAATGTTCTTACCATCCCACCTTTAGAGAAGGAAAATATTTTTATTAATGTGCTTCATGAAGGAGATACAACTTTTTGAAAAAAGTAAAGTCTATGATCTGTGTTACGATGTCATAATTTCCAATCTTGTAAACTCTCCATGATTCTAACCATAATGTAGATTTTAACTATCTTTCTAAACATTAACTCAAACTACCAATCTCAATTTCACTTAAACAACTAAAATCTCACTTTAAGTGAAAAATAGATCAATAGTACAATCTAAGTATTGCTTAAGCGACAAAATCTGGTTTAAGCGAAAACTAAATCGAGATTTGATCTAATTTATTGTCAAAATTTTGCTTAGTTCGCTTTGAACAAATATTTTGAACAAATATTTCTTTATTTATACCTTGATTATTGAATATTAACAAAACTCAATTTACTAAACAAAACAACTTACGTATATTTCCACATACTAAAACAAACTTCTAAAGAATAAATTTCTATTAAATCATTACAATCTAATATGACAAAACAAAACTTATCTACACTAAAATTATTATATATTCAATCAATGCATATCTCAAAAAACTTAAATCAATTTCCAAATTAGTTTGAAACTCAATCCAATCAATTATATAAACATCTTCCACAATTATTCTATTCAGAAACAATTCACAACATAAATCAATACTTTTCAATAACATTAGTAGCATAAATCATAGTTAATTTATAAAAACCACCACATTGACATATTTTTACATTTTCAAAATATACAATTCCAATTCCAATTCCCATAAAAAATAATATTCATATACAAAATATATTATTATGACCAAATTAAGTTTAGACAATTCATATTTTCTATCATAATGAGTAATCACAATTAAATTAACTTTCATTATCTTTTCAAGTTTACTTAATTAAAGTTTAAGCTTTAAATTTTAATACTCTCCCATGAAGACTATTGTATATCAAATATTTTGATCAACAATCTAAACATACCTTGGACTAACAAAGATTCACATTTGTCTTAGAAATCTCACATGGAAAAACTTATCCTAAGCATGCAAACTTTCTCTTAAAACCAACTTTAGATAATGAGATAAAGAGAAATTTACTCAAAAATAACTTTTGATAATACAAGATCAAAATTTCTAAGGTTGACTCGAATATATGAAAAGATCAACAACTATTTAATAAATCTAAAGAAAAAAAACAAAAAAATATCTTAGAGAAATATTAAATTTTTTGAAATAAAATTTCAGTAGTTAACTTTTATATTTATAAGCTTTTAAACTTAATAATAAAATACTTTTTTTTATTTAAAACACTTGTAGAGAATTTAACTCAAATATTACAAGTTTCACAAGTTAAGGGTTAGATTCACGATCATAAATTTTGTTAGAGTGCCATGTTAATTTAAAGAAAAATATAAAACTGAGAAAAATATATAAAATAGAGACTTGTGATTGAACTCACTAAATAAATGAACCAATAAAATATAAATAATCTAAATATAACTGTAATAACTATATTATTTAGTTTATTCAAATTTTTAAAATAAAAAATAAAATCAATCCTTCAAGGCCCAAAATGATAATATTTGGAGCACTTATTTCAATTTTTTATTTTCTGTTTTACTTTTTAATTATAAAACAATCCCATTGCTTTTAATCTGTTTCTTATCTTCCATAAAATCTATAATGAAAAAATACAAATAGGAGAAAAAACTGAAGTACACACCCCGTTAATATTTTAGTTACTTAATACAAGTCTGTAATAACATAAAAACTAGTATGTTATAATAAATACAATAAAAATACCTCAACATGTTAACATAATATAATTCATGTTGAGTGAAATATTCAATATGTGGATTTTCAAGTAAATACATGAAAGTCATTTATATAAAAAAAATTCATACTACTTGTAATTCAAAATAAATTTATGAATTCTTTTTATATATTATTTATCTTGTTCATCGAGATTCCCAATTTTGCACTTAATCCCAAGAAAACATGAATACGATGTCATGGATAATATGAAAATCGTGATGTGTAATAATATGAAGATCTTCCAATAACAAATTATGAATGTGTAATTAGCATATTAAACGTGTCCTGAAAGTATTTAATGAAAATTAAATTAACATAAAGAAGAAGAATGAGAAAAGATTGTGTTAAGTGATCTACATGTGGAAAGTAATTATAATGAAGGAATGGTATGAATGCAGAAAATAAGAAGAATATTGAAGATAATGAAGGAATGGTATGAATGGAGAAAATAATAAAGAGGCAGAAGAGAAGTAGGTGGCATGGGTTGGATCCAAAAAGAGAAGAAGAGTGAGGAAATAAGGTGTTGGTTTTCCAAAGCAGGACCAAATGTGCACAAGAATTAGCCAACTAAGCTTCTGTGATGGGATTTAGCTGTATAGCGCATTTTGTGATCAAAATTTGGTCTTTATATGATATGTGGAAGCTGATTCTCCTCCATTATGATTAATCTTTTATCTCCATGTGCCCTCCATCAATGTCAAGTGGGCTTGGTGGCCCAGTGCCAGTTATCAACAATCTTTTGGGAACGTTCTTCTCACTTCCTCCACCTCCAAAGCGTGCCAAACAAGTCCTACCCAATTACACAATTAGTTTTAGTTTTAGTTTTAGTTTTCCACTTCAAACGTTACAATTTCAAATATGTGTGCAAAGCACTTGTAAATTGACCAAATTCCAAGCTTACACACGCCTCATAAGTATTGGTCAAATCAAGCATTTTGGTCACTCACCCCATTTATTATACACACTCCTAACCAACACAACAATCCCATTACCAATTCTTCCAACTGGTCAAGGATTCGTAACCCCTAAATCACAACTCAATCAAACCTCTTCCCTTCACCCACTTTCAATATAAAAATCCATACTTTCAAAAAACAAAATCAAAATCCACATCTTCAAAAAACCACATACACAGTTTTCAAATCCTCCTTCGGTAGGGAAAATGCAAGATACCCTTCAGCAACAAACCAAGGAAAGTTCGGAACTTCCACCAAAAATGCCTTTTGCCGGGCAAATGGTGGGCGATTTTAGCGATGGGCAGCATAAAGGTGGGTACTTGGCAGTGGTTCCCCGGTCCAGACCGGCCTGCACCTGCGCGAACCGGCCTGGTTCGGTTCGGTGCGCGCGGCACGGATACGTAGTTCCAGGGGAGAAGAAGAAGCGCGTGGCGAGCAAAGAGATCCTGAGGAGAGCACTGACACCACCAAAACGTTTAGGACTTAGATGGTTGAATTTCAGACCAACCCCTAGTAGACTCTCTAACATGTCCATGGCTTGATTTTCTATTTCTTTTTGTTTCTTTTCTTCTTTTTTTTTTTCTTTGGATGTTTTGTATAATCTAGTCTGACAATCCAATGAACTTAGATTATTCTATATTCTTTATGAATGGTTTCAGTATTTTTGCAGTTGAATGATCTGGTTTCAGATCATTGTCTCTTGAAAGCTGAAAATTTGTTGTAATAAGAAAACCGGTGATGTTTTGACAAAACTTAAACCAGTGATATACTTGTGTACTATTGCTTTGTCTGATGATAGTGATAACATTGGTATGCGGTCTGGCACTTAATCATAGGAATCGGAAATATTCTTGCAATAAAGTATTGAACTTTTGCTTTGTTTTCCATTTTGTGTGATTAATATGCTGTGCAATTAGGCTTTATTGCGTATCCATCTCATGGTTGTGATTTCTTGAAGTTAGACCCAACTGGGCTGTTTTCTTCATTCACTTTGTCAAGATATGTTGTGGTAGGCAGATACTAATAATATATGTGGTTTTTTGAGTTCATCACAATTCCAGATTTGTTCTGAATTCTTAACTAAGATTGTGATATCTGAACAAGAGGATGGGAGATAAGAATCTTTTGATTGCTGTTTTTAATCATGTTTCAATTTCACTTGGAAACCAGTATTTAAGGTTAATAAAGCCTCATTTACAGAGAGGCAACACAAATCACCCGATCAATTCAGTGACTAATGAGCATGTTCAATATACAGATACAACTAAATTTTGTAGTTGACCCATCTCCATGATGACATGAGTAATATTGAACATTTCTTATTTTTATATATTTGCAGTTACACCCAATGGCTTCTTATTTGGAAGCTTGACCACTTCAAAATACCTCATTTCCACCCATTTAGTGCATAGCAAATACCACAAATTGTTTTAACTTTTTTTTCCAATATCTACACACAAGCCCTATTTAAATAAACACCCAAATCAACTCCTAAAAGAAATAGTCACCTAATTTAGAAACCGTCAGGGTTTTTATTAAAAAATCGAAATTAAAACGTGGGAAACAAAATAAGGTTTGACCAAAGAAAAAAATGGAGTTTACTTCAATAACAAAACTATATTAACTAAGAATACATTATGAAAGTGATAATTTAGAAAAATTAAAAGGTCACACTATATTGCAATGCAAAAGGCCCTACCTATTCGTAATCGAGAATATACATGTCTCTTTTCCAATCCCAACTAACAGATTGACAAATAACAGCATTCTAACATACTATAAGCTTTGATTGGTTCAATTGGTTGTGGAATCATCAACAGGATGCCAGACTCTGTTGAAAAACCACATGGAATCAGCTGTAACAGCAAAGTCATCTTCATTTCGGTGCCAGCTATAGTGAGCATGTGTTCTGTTCTTTATTTCGAAAATGGCATGCCCAAAACTTGCTTCCCTATATGCAGAGTACTCAGGTTGTGGATTTGTCATGCTGCAATGCAAAGAAAAGACACACATCATCGATCAAACTAAGCCTCATACAGAAGAGAATTAAGTTGATAATACAAAGAAGAAAAATTCTGTAGAGCTTACTTCGTTGCTAAGCCTTCAATGTTCCCTCCATCACCAATGTTTACGTATACAGGAGCTGACAGGTCCTTCACAGGTCCACATCGACCATTAACAAGGTTGTATTCAATGTTGGATATACGTTCCTGATGAGGGTGCATAATAATAGTGGTTAGAATATTCTGTGGCCTAATCATAAGCTGCGTATGATTGTTCAAATTTTAAATTAGATGCCTGGCTTAGGGACAATTTGTAGCACTTACACTTCGTTCATAGGCATGGACGTGACCAGCGAACACAACATCAACCTTGTACTTCACAAACCAAGGCTCAAACATTACCCTCATGCTTTCCCCTTCCATGTAATGATAAGTATAACTATTATACCATGGTGAATGCACAAGAACAATCAACCAAGGGGTCTTGCTTCTATCAACCTTTTTTAGCTCTGCCTCAAGCCATTCATATTGGGGAGTATATTTACCTACGAAAGGAAAATTATATTAGTGCAGAAAAGGTTATGACCACTAAGCAAAACTTGAACGTTAAAAGGTAAAGTCAAGATAAATCTTTTTTAAGCATGACAAGAGAAAAAGGGTGTGTATTAAAAATGTTACCATATGCTGAATATGAAGCCAACACTATTATGTGCGCCGAAGCTATCTTGACAGAATACCAAAAGGGTTCAGTACTTCCTGATGCTTTGTAAGGGACATGATAACGGTGCTTGAAAGGTTTAAAAGGTTCCGTTTCACCCTGAAAAGTATCACAATTTCGCCCTTTAGAATTTACTTCTGAACTCAAATTAGCACTTGGTAGAAGAAGCATAACACGAGAGTCATAATTTCTAATTTGAGTAATTACTTTGTGATTAAAACTTCACAAATAATCCAAAGAAATAACTTTAGTGGTATGTGTTTGGATAGTTTAATGAAGTCTTAGGTCCTCAATTCATTAGAGAACTTACAAGCTCAGGAGCATAGTCAAGTTCATGGTTCCCTGTAGCCCAAATCCAGGGTTGATAAGCAGTATTTCTTTCTACGAATCGTCCCCATGTATCCCATCTGACATTATCATGATTTGGATGATTATCTGCATAAGAGAGATCTCCCACAAACAACACAGCCTGCCCTTTGTGAGGGTTTGATTCGTAGTGAGCAAGGGTCGTGTTTGAATCAAAAGTTTGACCTAGATCCCCTGCAAACAAAAGCCCCACCATGTAAAATTAACTGACATTCTTAAACCTCGATGTATAAACATTATAGTTTACTAAAGTACGTGTAAATCAAATAACATTATAGTTTTGAGAGAACACAAAGTTACCAATGAGGCCAAATGTATAAGGTGCATCTGGGTGAACTTCAGGAGGGGTCATAAACCAAAATTGTCTTATTGTATGCCCGATTCCAATCTCATAATAATATTTTTTGTTAAACTGCGAAAATGAAAAAGTTGAGTTAAGAGTGGTACTCATAAAACATGGTGAATTCAATGAACAAATATTTGTCTTTGGAAGAACCATAGCATAGCATGCAGCAACCAATGATCTCTTACCTCTAAATCTCTAAGGGTGCAGTGATGAATAAAACCAGAGGAGTAATTGAAGAATCTATAGGTAACATGATTTCCCTTGGCCACCTCCCTCTTCTGCGAGCTATCCTCACTCCAGTACTGTACTAGACTGTTTCCTGGTTCGTCCACGGTTACCCATGATACAATCATGGCCCTTCCCACATGGTCACCTATTGTTATATGAACCTGCAAAACAAATTAAGCACACGAATGAAGGCCACATGTGTGAAATTAAGCACATGAATTAATGCCACATGAATACGATTATGACCCTTCCCACATGGTCTCAAATTATGCACATGAATCATGTTGTGTTGATTCATAGATAAATCAAAATTGGCTCTTATTTTTTTAATATATATTTATATATTTTTTAAATAAAATAAAGAATACTATTAGACCAAATAAGCATAATATTTGTACTAATTTTTTCAAAACCTAACATATCGGAATAAATCAAATTATTCTAATTCTCTTTTAGGTTAAATTGTTTTAGTTCAAGAGACCCTTATAAGTGAATTGTGTATTTTTTATAAATACGAAACTCACGAACAATAGTTCAATAAACTTAGAAATTATATATTAAAAAACAATTAATATCATTTTAATATTTCTAAGTTGACTTACAGTTGTTGATCACTTTAGAGTTTATAAAAATATACGTAATCCAACTATAATACTTGAACTGAAACAATTTAATCCAAAATTAAACTAATTTGATTTATTCAGGTACGCTAAATTAAATTTGAAAAAAGATAGAAATATAAGTCTGACATTATTATTTAATTTACTATAAAATATATATAAATATAAATTTAAAATATAAAAGACGCCCTTTTGATTTATCTATGAACTATTATATCAAATAGATAATTTTTATTTATCTATGAATTCTTATATCAAGTAGATAAATCAAAGTTGAGTCTTTTATATTTTTTTAATCAATATTTATATAAAATAAAATAAATAATAATGTGAGATGAAATAGTTGTAATATTTGTATTTAGGTTAACGTTTTTTTAGTTAAAGTAGAGGTTTATAATGAAGAAAGAGAAGCGAAGGTGTTTTGATTTAAAAATATATGAGAGAGTTTTGAAGTTGTGTTTTGAAGTTGTGATTGAAGTTATTAAGAAAAAGTTGAAGCTAAGAAATTGTGAGTTAAGATAGTAAAAGAGGAAGAAATAAGAAGAAAAAGAGGTACCTGCTGAGGAGCATTGTAGCCAGAAGGTGCGGCGAAAACATCACTGTGAAGCGGCATATCCTCTGTTCTCCTTACCTTCCTGATGAAAGGGCTTGTCTTTCCTCCATGAGCCACATTGAGAAGGATCAGAAGCAACGCTGCTGCACCAAAACTCTTTCCACCCATTATGAATCTGTTCAACACTCTCGCTTCTTCTCACCTTATTTATAGCCATAACACACCTAATCTTTTTTATCTTTTCAAAATTTACTTTTCATACCATTATTAGTTACAAGATTAGATCTACTTACGATTCATTCAAAATAATAACGGACCCCGAACATCGCGATTTCTTACACCCATTATTTTTAACTTTAAATATTCAAATTTCAATTTATATAAACAATCACTTTTTTAATCCTCACACTGTGTTTTTTTTTTTTTTTTTTTTTTTTTTTTTTTTTAAAAT
>Ga0123342_1001955_pt1 | contig 34552 bp, 9 predicted proteins | sample Turbeawhitnodule_FD_89960 | JGI IMG/M metagenome (GOLD analysis project Ga0123342, IMG submission 89960) | Root nodule microbial communities of legume samples collected from Mexico - Turtle bean Mexico white nodule | ecosystem: Host-associated > Plants > Roots > Nodule | place: Mexico: Nepantla... | reverse complement strand
CGAAACCCTAACTCTGGGACGCTACTGCAACCGCAATTTTCACATCTCGTCGATTAATTTCTGCTGATCGGATCTCTAGTGTGTAAACGAACCAAGGCTCTTGATACCACTTGATGGGAAAAAACGCACACGAAAACAACACACATAATCACGAATCAACTGCAGAAAAATAAACGACACAATATTTAACGTGGTTCGGTTGCCAACTGCAACCTACATCCACCCGGGCAACTATTAGGTTTACATTATATCCTGTTGCACACTAATTACAAGTACAATGATCTCTTTAAACTTTAAATAGAGATAAATAGAGATAATAAAGGGACATAATAATTAAGCCCACTCACTAAACATGTGTCTAGTCAGCCCAACCCAATTGGTATTGGCTTCATACCCAACAAGCTTCAATAAACTTCCCCATACTCGCACGAAAAATACTTCCACAAGCGGCAAGACCTGGATAACCCCTAGCAGCCCCATCAATGTTAATTTTAACCCATTGTGGTGAAGGAAACTCCCATCTAACAAGAAGAGGACGTAGAACTTTACTAGTACGAGTGTTAATACCAAAAAACTTGAGCACATTGAAATCGAACATATCATTCTTCATTGAAGCTTTAGACGAACTACCCACTAGACAAGTTAAATCTTTAATAACCAAAATAGCCCTAGAAACCTCAATCTTATCATGAAAATGAGCATAATTCCTCATACGCCATATCATCCAAATAGAAAAAATTATCACAGCTAGTTTAACCAATTTAACCAACGGAATACCATCACTCTTAATAAAAGAAAGAAGATAATCCTTATTAGAGAAATCATAAGTAGGAAAAATGTGTTGAACCCAACTCCAAATACGCAAAACGTTAGCACATTCAAAAAATAAATGTTGAATAGATTCCTCGTGTTTTTCACAAAGCGTACAAATAAAACAAATATGTAGACCTTTATTTTGAATATGTTAATATGTAGGAAGCCAAAGAACAAAAGTTTTGGAAGGCGGAATATATGAAGACCAAATAAATTTACCCCAACAACAGAAATCCCTATCTATATATTCATTATCTTTATTCTCTCAATTAGAATTTCTTTAAACAACATTAATTCTCTCATTTGGATATAATTTTACCTATTTCTTTTACAAAAATAATGAAGATATCTCTCTAAGTCATACTATTATACTTTTAGTGTTATGTATACTAGTATCTTAGTTGCTTCTTGTACGAAATGAATATTAAGTTATTCTATCTAGCCAAGTTTATAATAAATAGATATTTTAAAATATATTAATTATAATATTGTTAAATTTGATAATAAATAATTCATATCACAATATGATATTACTTTTATCATTAATTATTTATTGTAAGAGCATCAAAATTCAAGTTAGAAATAAAAGATGTTGTAAATGGTAGATCGAAATAGATAAAACGTGTAAAAAAACATTTTCCTTAAGGTAAATCAATTAAAAATACTGTCATTATACAGAATGATAACTAATACACTCACAAACAGTTGTTTTAATTTATATTGATTTTTCTGAATATTTTGATTGCTTAAATTTTAAACTAACTATGCTAAAATTTTAATTATTTATTATAAAACTAATATAGAATATTTAATATATTTATTTAGAATTTTAATTGTAATACATTTTATTTAATACAAAAATATTTATTAGTTATAATTACGTTATATATTATAAGTTTTGATTATCATATAAAATGGAAGTTTTTATTTTAAGAATTATTCTTTAACAAAACGGTTTACAAGGTTTTTTTTATAAAGGAGATCAGTTTTAGGAGTTATTATTATTATTGCTTTTATTTGGTAACATGCCTTTTCTTAATTTTATGTATTAGATATTTATTGATTTATATATTAATCAAATTTAATTTTAATGTCAAGTTTAATTTGATCAAGAAATTCTTAAAAAAAACTTATTTTCTGAACAGTTTAAATATTTTAATATATATATATTTATTTTAAATTGAACTTCAAATATTCTTTATAATGTGATCAATAATTAAGAGGTGTTTATTTTCGAAAATCATGATCACAATCAATACAATCCTAGAAATTATTATTCCAAGGATATTTGATTGATAAAAAATATTTTTAAAAAATATTTATATAACTTTTTACAAACTAAGGAGTACTATTTTTAATTTTTTTTAATATGTTACTGCATTGAATAATTTAATTAAAGCAATATGATAATTTTTAACTTAATTTCTATTCTAATCTATATAGGAATGCTTTTATGAGAACATTTAATCATTCTCATAAAAAAATATTTTCTGAAAGTTATATTTTTTTAAAAGGTAAATCAAATATAAGAAATGTTCTTTTCCAATTTTATATTTTTGAAAAACTAAAAAATTCCTTCTCTTAATAATATCCTAAATATAATCTTATATTATAATATAAATTATTTATCCTATACTGAAATATAACTTATACTTAAAAAATATTTAATATAACTTTTTTTATTGTAATATAAAGATTTATTCATTATAAATTATAGTTATACAGAAATATTTGTTCTGACCTAAATAAAAATATTAATGTAACAAAATGCTTATCTTATAAAAATAGAGTTGATTAAGCTAATCACAGATTTTAGGTTAGGTGAAAGCAATCATCCACCTAATGGTCACAAAGCATGCCACACATTAAAACGGAGAGGGATTACCTCCGTAAAAAGAAGAATAAACAAAGGATATATACGTAATTTAGTATTGCACTAGCTATTAGTATGTGGTAGAGATAATGATGATGATACTGATGCACAAAGATATTGATGATGAGATAACATCATTATGAATGATGATGATGAACAACATGGTGCATGTGCATAACGAGAGTGGAATGGCATTTGACTTCATTGTGAGAGAGGAGGAAGAGAGAGAAAGAAAGGGAATAGAAGCGAAAAGGAAGGACCAAAGAATGAAGAAAATTCAATCTGATCGAATACAATCTTGACGTCCGCAATGACCCTTTCTCTCTTTCTCTCTCTACACCTTCTCTCTCTAGAACACACGCCATGAAGCACCAGCAGCAACAACACCAACAGTGCGTTTCACTGAGATTAAAGAAGATGCTGCTGCTTCTGCACTGAGAAAACCCTAGACACTTATTCTGGATGCGAACTCGGAAACCCCAACTGCAAAGTTCTACGCTTTTCGTTCATTCTCACTCTGTTGATCACTCACCGGATTCTGCCACTGTTCAATTTCGCAAATTTCAACTCTCGGTGAGTCATGGCAACTGCTAACTTTACACTTCCGACGTTCTCACCCTTTCGTCTAAGTGTCTGTCCCTGTTTTTTCTCAATACTGCGCCCCATTTGTGTCATTTGTAGCTCTGGATCGCTGATTCGCTTAAGCTAAGCTTCGATCGGCTGCTATTTTTGTCACTACTTTGATGAAGTTTATGCTTTACACTTTTCTCCCCTTTTTCAATTAAGCTTGGGCTTTTAAAAAATGGTAATTCTTCGGGTTTTATTGATTTTGGTGTGAGATGTGTCTTAATTTGATTAATTTTTTTCTTTTAATTTTTAGAGTTTCTTTTAGTGTTTAGTTTGATAGTATTGTTTGTTGAAATTTTGGGGCTTTCTTTTTTGTTAATGGTTTTTCTTGGGTATAATTGTATGCACTGATGGATGGGTTGGATCTGAGAAGTCATGTGTTGTACAGAGATTCATGCGAGAGCTGTTTGGAGGTTGCTCCTTTAAGGGAGGTAGCGCAATTGTAATGTTCAGAATCAAAGAATGTTTCTTGGTTTTGGTTTTCTTTGGTGTATGGCTTTTGTTTGGTAAAACTCAACACCACGTACTTCTGTTGGATCACAGTGAAGACTTTTGCCTTGAACTCGGGGCTGAAGTAGTACTTTCTGGGTTGTGCGTTGTGAACGTGCCCAGTTTCTCACAAGCTGTTGTGTAATTGTACTTTGTTGAACTTGTGTTTTAAGTAACTTAGTTGTTATGCTTAGGTGATTGCTTGAAGGCCGTGACATCGAAAGATGGTGCCTCCGGGGCCACCCACTCCCATTGGTGGTGCCCAGTCTGTTTCACCATCTCTTTTAAGATCAAATTCTGGAATGCTAGGAGCTCAAGGGGGTCCCATGCCGTCGCAGACATCCTTCCCTTCACTTGTGTCTCCTCGTACTCAGTTCAACAACATGAACATTCTAGGAAATATGTCCAATGTAACTTCCATACTGAATCAATCTTTCCCAAATGGAGCTCAGAATCCTGGGCTATCTGGTCCAGGAAGTAGCCAACGGGGAGCAATTGATACTGGAGCTGAAACAGATCCACTCTCCACTGTTGGCAATGGAATGAGCTTCAATAATTCTTCTTCCACGTTTGTACAGTCAAATATAGTAAATGCTGCTTCCTCTGGTCAAGGTCAGGGTCAACAATTTTCAAACCCTTCTAGTAACCAGATGTTGCCTGATCAACAACATCAACAACATTCCCAACAGCTTGAACCTCAAAATTTCCAACACAGTCAGCAGTCAATGCAACAGTTCTCTGGCCCTCTAAATACGCAGCAGCTGCCTCCGCAGCAGCATTTTCAATCAATTCGAGGAGGAATAGGTGGTATGGGACCAGTAAAGCTAGAGCCCCAGGTAAGCAACGATCAACTTGGACAGCAGCAGCAGCCGTTGCAGTCATTAAGGAACCTTTCTTCAGTTAAATTGGAGCCACAACAAATGCAGACAATGAGAACACTGGGACCTGTTAAAATGGAGCCTCAGCATTCTGATCAACCATTATTTTTGCAGCAGCAACAGCAGCAACAACAACAACAACAGCAACAGCAATTCCTCCACATGTCTAGTCAATCATCTCAGGCTACTGTTGCCCAGATCAATCTTTTGCGCCAGCACAGGCTTTTACAGTTACAACAACAAAATCAGCAGCAACAACTCTTGAAGGCAATGCCTCAACAACGGTCCCAGCTACCGCAGCAATTTCAACAGCAGAGCATGCTAATGAGAACTGTGAAACCAGCATATGAACCCGGAATGTGTGCTAGGCGGCTGACACATTACATGTATCAGCAACAACATAGACCTGAAGTAAGAACCAACTATGATCCTATGTATTGACCTTACTCTATTTCTGCATACAAGAAGTCTCATTTAAGTGATATTTTCAATTTGATTTCATGCAGGATAACAATATTGAGTTCTGGAGAAAGTTTGTTGCTGAGTATTTTGCTCCTAATGCCAAGAAGAAATGGTGTGTTTCTATGTATGGAAGTGGAAGACAAACAACTGGAGTTTCCCTTCAGGTATCTTCAAAGAGAAAACCTTATAAACAAAATTGTTTGTCTTATTAATTTTGAGTCATGTATAACCCTATCTAAGTTTATGAATTAATCATCTCATTGCATTATTGATTGTACAGTTGTATTATACTTACTACTGATTACTGATTGGCATCATGATTTTGTTGTCACTATTTCCATATAATGTTGCTTTAAAACTTCAGTAACAAATTGCTTTGAATGTTGCAATGGATAAATTCTGGTATTCAAGGAACCAAATATAGCAGTTTCATTGTTGCTACTCGTCAGTTTAACATTACAGATGAATTCTTTAAATATTTTCAGGATGTATGGCACTGCGAAATATGTAATCGCAAGCCTGGACGTGGTTTTGGTAAGTTTTGGTTTTTGGGGTTATTTCTTCGTATATGTCCCTGTTCAATCTACTTTTTGGTTCTTTTCTGTTTGAAAATGTTGCCATCTTGAAATATATGTGAATGGGTGTGTAGTGCTTATTGCCTTTCTTAGCTGTCATTCTCTTTTCCCAGAAGCAACTGTTGAGGTTCTTCCCCGGCTTTTCAAGATAAAGTATGAAAGTGGTACTTTGGAAGAACTACTTTATGTTGACATGCCTCGTGAATATCATAATACCTCTGGTCAGATCGTTCTAGATTACGCAAAAGCAATACAAGAAAGCGTTTTTGAGCAACTTCGAGTTGTTCGTGATGGTCAACTTCGAATAGTTTTCTCTCCAGACCTGAAGGTTATATATGAAAATATTAATATTAAAATAATTTGACAGCTTATATTATATTTTATTGTCATTATTGATTTTCTTTATATGAAAGAAAGATTAATTGGCATTTTCATTTGCAGATATGTTCTTGGGAATTTTGTGCTCGGCGCCATGAGGAGCTCATACCGAGGAGATTGTTAATACCACAGGTTGCCATTAATTGCATTCTGATTGGACTTTAATTACAACTATTATATTATCTGTTTATTTAAATAGACAAACATACTTTGCATATTGATATTGATTAATGAGCCCATTTACTCATTGTTGGTTTTTGTTAGTCTTGATAATTTTTTCTCTATTACTGTAGGTGTGGAGTAAGTTTTGAGATTGAAATTGGATGAGATCTTTGCTAGGATCTATGGATTCCTAGTCTTGTTGCTAATATTATGATTATTATTTTGTTAGGAATGCCTTTTGTAATGCTGGTTTCGTACTGTAGAGATTTTGACAGAATAGTGCTTTGCTATGCATTTAGATATTATATTATACATTATGGTATTTTCTTATCTTATTATTATTATATGTACAGGTTAGCCAGCTTGGAGCAGTTGCTCAAAAATACCAGGCTTTTACTCAAAATGCAACACCAAATATATCTGTTCCAGAATTACAAAATAATTGCAATATGTAAGTTAATTTTACCATTTATCCTTTATGTTAATTTTTGTGTCTTTTATTAATTTTAATTTAAAACTGGATAATTTTGTTTTAATTATCTTGTACCTTTCTTATTGCAAGACCATGGGATGGGGGCATGACATACTTCCTTTACCCTTTTGAAAAGGGATTCATATGAATGTTTGAGCATGCTTATGTACATTAGCACAACTCTAACTGGAGTTGCTTCTGCTGTTTGTACAAATAAGAACTGGTTCTTTTTAGATTGCACGTTCGTTGAGTTGGACTCCTTATGTAAGAACAGTTCTTACATAAGAACTGTGTTCTTGTCATAAAAAACATTTTTTTTAGTTTCAGATTCAACGTAAGAAAATAACTATCATTTACAATCTCAGTTGGAGACTCATTGATGACCTTCTCTGTCAGCTTCTTCTTTGTTTGTGAGGCAGTGTTATCAGGATTGCAATTAAAATGGTGATTTTGCTTCATTTTGCAATCTTGCTTCCTGTTAACAAGCTGCATTTTGAGTAAGATCATGAAGTGGTAGGATGTAACAACATCCTAGTAGGATCGGAATGAGTTGGTGTAATTGGTTCTTTTTCTGGTATTGCCAGCTTTGCTTTTTGGGTTGGGTTGCGTGACCTGGTTTTACCCAAATTTGTTTTAATAGTTTTTTTTGTTGTCCTAAATTGATAGTTTCTGCTTCTCCCCCATTTTCAGACCTGGACAAATTGTATTCTTCCCCTCAATCGATTCTGTCTCTTGGCCTCTCTCAGTCTTCACTCGACCCCTGTGTCTATGATCTGCGTTCAGTATCCGGCTCTTGTACTTGGCTCTCTCACTCTCTCTGACTTGCTGGGACTGTGACTGAGTGCTTGGATTTTTGTTGATAAGAGCGATTTGCTGTATTTTTCCTTTTGTATTCTGTTCTTGGCAAACCATTGCATCTGTACTCTAAACACTTATTTTTCATTCTACAATTTGGCTGTCTTCTTTCCTTTTTTATTTTCCCTTGAAAACTCATGAGTTGGGTTCATTTTTGCCTTTATTTGAAGATATTTTCTTATATTCTTTGGGTTTTATGATATATTTGTTCTCTGTTTTTTTTTTCATAATTATTATATAGAATAGACTGAGATATTGTTAATACTTTACAATATTTATAAAATTATACAATACTTGTAAAATAGATATTTAAACTTTTAACTGAATTTCAGGGATTTTGTTATATGTATTATCCAATTATACTATCATTATCATACTTGTGTATTGAAATATATTTATATAATTTTGGTAGGATCTTATGATCCTTGTTAGGATCCTACATTTTACATTCTTGTAACCCTCCTCCTGATCTTGATAACATTGCTGTCTGCACTTCTGCTGCCTTCACTGTTCTCAGATCTCAGTTCACCATTTACTTTAACCTCAACAGTGGAATGAGCGATGTGTTTTGTATTTATTTTTGGATTTAGGCATGTGGCTAGACTATGTTCTTGTAACTTTTGCTTTTATCTGGTGATTGCAATTAGTAACATTTGCTGTGTTGAGTAATGTTTGTAATCTTTTTAGCATAGTCAGGTAGTATTTTAATGTTCAAGTGACCCATTCTACTTTTAATGTTTTCTGTGTAAAACCCTTTTGTTTTGTTTGGATTTTAGCTCCCCTCTTGAAGTTTGAGTATTACAAAAATTTCCTTAATTTTCAATGTATTTTTGACAACAATTTTTTTGTTTAGTGTGAACAAGTTATTGCACTAATATATTTTTTTATTGTCTCAATTAAAATGTAAAAGGATTTTTTTTTGCGTGTTAGGCGGATCTATTTCAAATGTATAGATTTGTATATTTCTTTTTTGTTTCATTCTCAATGACAATATTTTTCCTGACAAATATTGGTGCCTTTTCGTGTGAGTCTCACTGTTACAACACTCTGGGACGTGTTTCATGCTTTATACATTCATTTCCAATTCTTATATACTCTACTTTCTTCTGTTTTGTCTACTGTCTATAATTTAGATTGCACTAGTCCTTTTACTTGACTTCTTTTTGTCTTAATTAGGTTTTGCTTTTTATGAAAGTCTGTGTTTTTTCTTTTAATATTTTTACACGCTTCTTTTCCAGGTTTGTTGCATCGGCCCGTCAGTTGGCTAAAGCCTTAGAAGTACCATTGGTTAATGATTTAGGATACACAAAGAGATATGTGCGCTGCCTACAGGTAGTGTTCTATTCTTAAGACATTGCTTACCCCATATATTTTTAGTGTTTAATCTTAATATATATTTTATTGTGGGAAATTATGTATTTATTTCCTTTTAATGCTTCAAATTGCACTTGGTTTCTTTTTCCGGAACTACCATGTCTTTTTGTGTTACCTATCCCTGACTGTTGAATTTGTGATCAGAACACCCCGTTTGCCTTGGTTATTTTAACTGGGAAGCCTTTCTTATTTTTGTTTCTCTCAATTTGACAGCAAATATAGCATTTATGCTGGTTTCTGTTCATGTTTTAATAAGATCTCCTGAGAGGAGTTGGGGCCCAGTAATCACTGGCTCATGTTTGATGGTGCATTTATATTTTTATAGAAAAACAGACTTCTGGAGGAGTGATTATCAAGGGCTAAATTCAGAAAAATTGAGTTTCATTTGGAGAATAATCTCCAATGAACTCTATTCATACAGAGTGAGCACAACAAACTTAGTTTATTGTTTCTTGTTTATACTGCAGATATCAGAAGTTGTAAATAGTATGAAAGACTTGATAGATTACAGCAGGGAAACTCGGACTGGACCTATGGGTAAGTCAATAATTTACTTGTTTATTTCTCATTTTTAAGTCTGCACATGAATGTGTCTGTAAATAATACTTTATTAAAAGGAGAAATCTGTTCCATATACTTTTGTAATTTTGGTTTTACCATTTCTATTTTCCAATTTAAAAATTGCATTGTGTAGAAATTGCGTTCTTTGTGACATGTTTAGTTTCGTACTTGACCTTTATACATTACCGCTTAGAGTTGTTTTCTGGATATCAGTTTTTGTCTCAACATAGTCCTACTTGGTTGATATTTGAGGAGCTTGCATCCAACCTTTCTAAGCTATGCATGGTGATGGAATCAATTCCAGACGAAGTTTCCTTATGACAAAAAAGGTTGTTAAAGATACAAAGATAGAGGATTGATTGTTCATGATCTGGTTAAGAGTTGGTCCTAGAGATTCAAGTTGTAAATGTGTAGTTGTACTTGAAAAGCCTACTAACAACAGTTGTTAAATGTTAAGGGTCCGTCTCTGGATTTTAGGGATAGTGGAGGACACTTTTATGGAAGATTGATGTATGCTTAAGTGTTTGGTTTGGAGGTATGTGAGATGGAATAAAGTCTTCTTGAGCCCGCATGGAATTTACCTTTATGGTCAGGAGAGGAAGAAATAGCCTAGGTTACTTAACTATCAAGCAATATGCATATAGAGAAATTGCAATCCCTCTTGGTATTTTGCTTTGGAATTTGGCTTGGAGATGTAGTTGGTACGACAATAATGATAAATAGATGTTGAAGGGAATCAAGAGTGGACAATTGGAGTTCATCCCCTAAAGGTTTATTTGTTGGAGTTTACTATTAGGCTATTTCAACTTGAGATTCGAGACTATTATTTGGGAGGAAAGACTTTTTCCTTTGTCAGCTGTTTTACTTTGTACTTGAATCCTGTTTCTGTATCTTGGTATTAATTCTTTGACTTCCTAACATTAAAATATCCTCATGTCTATTTTGGGGGGACACAGATATGTAATAAATCACTCAATATTTTCAAACAGTAAATAGGGTAGGTTTGAGGTCATGATACTGGTGAAAGTTGACTGAACTTCTTGAGGAGCAAGACTTTTTCTTTGTGCTTTTTTGCCCCAAGCATGGAACCGTTTTTGTTTAACACGACATGGATTATATGCAACCAACTCAGCAGTCACATCTTTCTTTGATCCCTGCACCTAATCAGGGAAATGAGTTATAATTCTTTCTGTTATTGTTCTCTAATTTTTTCCTCACTTAATTGGACGAAAGTTTAGGTCTTCGAGATAACTTGTATCTTGTTTTCTAAAAGTCTTGTGAATATTTTTTTTTTCTTAATAATTATTTCCAGCTGTTTGATCATGATAATAGGTATGATGAAATTTCTATTCTTTCTATTATTTTTCCATCTCTCAGATAGCTTGGCAAAATTCCCTCGGAGGACAAATGGTTCATCTGGACCTCGTGGTCAAGCACAACAGCATGAAGAACAATTACAGCAGCAGCAACAGCAACAAATGGTGGCCCATAACTCAAATGGTGATCAAAACTCGGTACAAGCTGCTGCCATGCAAATTGCTTCTAGCAATGGTATGGTCAGTGTAAATAACAATGTCAACTCGGCATCCACATCAACCACCACAAGTACTATTGTTGGACTTCTCCACCAGAATTCAATGAATTCTAGACAGCAAAATTCAATGAACAATGCAAGTAGTCCATATGGAGGTAGTTCTGTTCAGATTCCATCCCCAGGTTCTTCCAATACGGTGCCACAGGCCCAGCCAAATTCATCCCCTTTTCAATCACCGACGCCCTCTTCTAACAACCCCCCACAAACATCTCACCCTACTTTAACATCTGCCAATCACATGAGCACAACTAACCCAGCAGCTAATATTTCCATGCAACAGCAGCAGCCATCTATATCAGGTGATCCTGACCCTAGTGATACTCAAAGCTCAGTCCAGAAAATCATACATGAAATGATGATGTCCTCTCAGATTAACGGTGCAGGGGGAATGATTGGTGTTGGTTCTCTTGGAAATGATGTGAAAACTGTAAATGGTATTCTGCCAGTGAGTGCCAATACAGGGCTCAATGGTGGCAATGGCTTGATGGGTAACGGGTCAATGAACAGTAATTCAGGCGTTGGGGTTGGTAATTATGGCACAATGGGTCTTGGTCAATCCTCTATGCCTAATGGAATGAGAGCTGCTGTGGTGAATAATTCAATCATGAATGGAAGGGGAGGAATGGCATCTCTTGCTCGAGATCAAGCTATGAATCATCAACAAGATTTGTCAAACCAACTACTTAGCGGGCTAGGGGCAGTAAATGGTTTTAGTAATCTTCAATTTGATTGGAAACCTTCTCCTTGAGAGCCTTTGTAGATGGTATGGATGGTGTGGTTCTTAGAAGCTGCTCATGCAACATGAGCAATGGTATTGCCATCGGCCCCCGATGATGGCAGAGTATTTGGGTTGGGTAGTGATAGGGCGTAGGCCACTGTGCCACTATATGATTTTATATATAAGAAATGAAAATTTGTTGGCTGGTTGTGTGGCTGACGGGGCTGATTTTTCTTGTGAATTCAAGTGTAACGTTTTTTTATTAATATTTCTTACGAGCTTTCACAAACTCATCCTTGACATAAGGACACGCATGAGGAAGGTGGCAAGTTTTGGTATTCAAAAAAGCAACTGGTTGTTGGGGGAATTGTTAATTATTGTCCCAAGCAATGATCAATTTGAAGTGTTCCTAAGCACGGGGAAGTAATCAAACATTCAAACATTGAATGAGGTCTCTTTATCCAATGTAACCTTTACAAATTGAAAAAATGGTACAAGTATTACTTCAAAGTGTCATGCCACTGATGAGAAGATGGTTCTTACACTTTTAAACAGACACTATCTATTGCCTTATAGGGCATGGAAACAAAATGAAAGAGAATGAAATTTGCAATGTCACTATTATCACTTCTCCCTTTCCAATCCTTTCATTTTTGGCATTGTAATGCTTGCCCTTTTTTTTATCACTCCCAGCTTATAAATCAATATATTTTTCAACTGTCGCTGACAGAGTAGACTTGGGAACTGCACCAATTATGCTTTCTTTTTTCTCTCCATTCTTGAAGAACAGAACTGTTGGTATGCTTCTGATGCCGTACTGAGTTGCTGTGTTTGGGGAGTCATCTGTGTTAAGCTTGTAGCATGCAAGTTTTTCACCATATTCCTTCGCTAACTCTTCAATAACAGGTGCTATCATCCTGCATGGACCACACCATGGTGCCCAAAACTCTACCAGAACAGGGGTTTCATTGGCAATCACAAGTTGATTCCAGCTTGCGTCAGTCACATCTTTTACTGCCAAGTTTGAGCACATGTATTATTTCATTAGACAAAACAAAACAGAAAGGGAGTCACTTAATTAAAGCTCGTTTGATTTAGAAATTAGAGCTGCCACTTAAATGCTTTCTTATGCCCTTTGGGAAAACTAATTCAGAAATCGGTACAAGGAAACAAGCAAACTTATACATAAATTCCAAGATGAAATTGGAAAATCAATCTGCTACTTCATTCGAGTAAAAACATGGCCCAAATGTCAGTCAGAAATCATGCACTATACATTAAAATTGCCGAATGTATATGAAGTTTATCTTGTTCTGGAACCTGGCACTAGTTTTAATAATGCCAAGTCTAAGCAGCCCTACCATAAAACATAGACAAGTCTTAACATTTTTTCCAATTAAAATTTATTGAAAGTTAGAAATTATAGAATAGTAAGTGAGATTCATTAAATGATAATGAGACCTACAAAATTTCATAATTCCTAGTAAACTGTAATCAGCAATAAATATTTGAAAAAAACATGTTAAAATTTGTACTGTTAGTCTTTGAGTAAAGAATAATTCTAATTCCTGTAATACTTTGTTATAAAATATTGAATGCGCTTTAAATATTCAAAAATTGAATATGTTTCCTTTTTCATTTAATATTTTTTTACAAGTAGGAGAATTTGCACTTTGTACTAGTGGTTAAAACATCTCTCCTAAGGTACTTCGGGAAACTAGACTATCCAGTATAACACATTCTGAAATTCCTAATACGAATTAAAATGGAAAAGCATGTCAGAAGATGGTTACTCAGTGCAGAAAGGTTAGAAGCTTACATATGGGATAATCACTTACCTTCATTTACTGCTTCACGAGCATTGCAAACAAAACGGGATTTTCGGTAGGTTGAATAGAGAGATTGGTATGAGAGTTTTGCGTTTGGCATGGATTTCTTGAAACCTCTGTGGGTTGGGAAAACAAGCTTTTCCCTTGAAGTTGGAAAGCACGGAGAAAGGCATTGGGGTGTGGCTGTGCCTACTGTTAAACACTTCTCCAGGGCCATGCTAGCTTCCTACCCGCTTTGCTCTAAACTTTGTTACAAAATACACTCCTGGATAATCTTTTCAATTCTTTTGTTTCTTTATGTACTATCTATATCCCTATGTGGATATTATTACAAGATTGTGAGGTTCTAAGAAGGCTCAAATTCATGTGGATCTCATTTTGTTGTCAATAAACTTTTTTATCCCACTAAAACCTACAATTTCTCCAAAAACTTATTACAAGAGGACTGCATCACCATCAAAGTACCCAAAACCAGAATAAAAAATATTTAATACCTTTTCTTTTACTCTTGAAGATGTACATAATCTTATAATATACTAGGGTTTTCTAATTCTTATTTTGTTTTTGCTAATATTCTAAGATTTGTCAGCCTGTTAAATCCCACCAACTTTATTATGTTTTTTTCATAAAAAATACAGGAACTGATAAGTTATTTGCTCTCACAAATGCAAATAAAATTGAAAACCAGTGACATATTTTTAGGAATATTGTTTGAGTAAATTAGTAATTTAGAATTGATGTGACATGACCTCCATGAAATCATGTGGTTGTGAAATGAAGTGCAAGAATACAAGGTCAGAACTAGTTAGGATAGGAATCAACCAATCCACTATTTTCCACTCTCATTATTAATAAGCAACCTTATCAAGCCACATCATATACCATCTTTTGATAATTCCTTCTTCTATCAGCACATATAAAAAGTCTATTGTTAACTACGCTTTATTCAAACCTCTCTAATGGTGGTTCTGGGATAAAAGAAATTGTAAACATTTTTTTTCCATCACTAATTAACCATCTCATATTTAATAATATCATTATTAGTTATTATTATCATGAAAAAATTAAGACGTAATAGGTGTTAAATCACATTATTAAATATTTTTGTTAATATTTTATACAAATAAGTAATTAATAATGTTGTTATTGATAACATGTCAAAAAAAATTATTAGCAATTGACACCAGAGTAATGATAGACGATAATGGTTTAGTTTAAAAATAAAATAAAATTAATGTGTAATTAAATTTTTATAAAATCAAAGTGAAGTTTATTAATAATTAAAGACAATCCAGTAAGATATATTTTGAGATTTAATTGATTATATGTCCTTGTATTTGTGTCAACCTTTTAGTTTTTTATATTTAAAGTTTTTATGTTTTAATTATCATAAGAATATCTCCTTTTATATCTTTTAATTCTTGTTAGTTTTCTGATAATATGAAACTGTTACACAATTGGAGACATGAAATGTTAAAAAAAACTCTAAAATGTAGTTTTTAAGTATAGGAAGAAAAACTTTAACATGTATATAGATATTAACAAAGAATAAAATAAATGAAAATATCTGTTTTGATGGGTACAAAAAGCAAATATCTGATATGTGGAAAATGTTCATCTGTTTCAAATTCTTCACATGATTGTGACCAAACCACTGAACAAGGCAACAAAATGCTGATAATTAATCCACATAACATGTGAATAAAAACCTCCTATCGTATCAAATAACTTGCAATAAATTTGACGCTCTTGAATCTTAAGAAAGAAAGGAACTTTGTCTCATTTGTTTTTAAAAAACTCTCTTCTTTGGGCAGACAAATTGGTACTCTTCAATGAGTTAACTTGTTTTTCAACCAATGTGCAAGGTTTTTTCACAAGTTGTTGTCCATGGTGGACCAAGATGATAACTTCATCAGTCACGGTTTTGTTTATTTGTATTATAAGAGGCGAAAGGAAGATACATTATTTTGGTGATGTTGCAAAATAGTTAACCAAGTGTTAAAAATATCCATTAAATTGGTCTAGTACCAACCTATTAACATGCATTGTTGGATTTATTTATTCATGCAGATTACTATTTTTTTTATATCATCTTGTCACTTCAAGTTAAAGAATTAAAATGTATAATTTTTCTTCAATTTACTAATATGAGTATTGTAGCGTCCATTTATATACGAATGTAGATATTTATTTGATTAGACGTTCCAAGAATATATTAAACAATTTTATAAGATGTTTTCCTATTTCAATTCAGAATTTAAAATATGTTATTTCTTTATAAGCTATATCTAAATTTAGGTTTTGGAAAAGGTTTCTTGAACATAAGAATATTACTAGCTATTTTTAGTTTCTCAATTTAAAGATTTAAAATTTATTTAAAAAATTCGCAAGATACCATGAATTAAATACATTAATGTAAGATGAATTAAATACATTAATGTAAGAATATACTTATAATCCAAATTATCTACGGAAGAATTTTGTAGGTAAAATAGCAAAAATACATGGGTAAATCAAAATTATTGTATAATGCTCAAAGCCAAGTTTCTTGAGAAATGTCCAAAGAAGTTTTAAACATTACACCAGTCAAGTTTTGTTGTCACATTATGATTATTATTATATTTATTAGCAAGATTAACAATATTAATATAGTTAATAATATAAAAATTATTAACATTATTAAAAATTATTAACATTATTAAATATTATTAATATTATTAACTATTATTAATATTATTAAATATTATTAATATTATTAAATATTATTAATATTATTTAATATTATTAATATTATTGAATATCATTAATATTCTTAAATATTATTAATATTATTAAATATTAAAAATAGTGTTAATATTATTAATAATATTAATATTATAAGTAATATTAATATTATAAATAATATTAATTTTATTAATATTTTTATTAATAGTATTTATATTACTAATGTTATTATTACTAATATTATTAATTTTATTATATCATTAATACTATTAATATTACTATTTTATTATTATTATTCATATTATTAATATAATACTAATTATATTATTATATTAATATTATTAATTTTATAATATTAAAAATATGTTATACTTATTAGTTATGATTATTATTTATTATTATTATTATTTATGAATATTATTTATGATTTTATAATTAATTATATTATAATAATATTTTTAATATTATGTAGATAATTATTATAATAATAGTTGGTAGGTAATAGAGATCGGTGGATAAAAGTTCGTAGGTAATAAGATCCGTGAGTAATAGTGGGTAGGTAATGCTGAATTTACTTACGAATTCAGATTTGCAGGTAATATTCGTAAATAATGTTGTGTGTAGGTAATGCTGAATTTACCTACGAATTAAAATCCGTGGATAAAAAATCGTAGATAATACTGATTTTATTTGTAGTGAAATCAGTAGGATTTTTCTCGTAAACATTTAATGTGTCATTCAATATGAACTAAAAAAAATATCAAATTTTAACTATACCAAATTTTTGGTAGTTAACATTTTTTTAAAAAAATTTGTGCTTTGATATTGTATTAGTAAAGAGTTGCTAAGGCTAAATGAATTATAGTTTATGCGAGAATCATGATCTAAGTATGGATGGCGACATTTGGTGAAACATTTAAATGATATGATTTTTTCCCTTGAAACTAACTTTTAAGAGAGGAATCTTCAAGACCTTAAATATTTATCATTTGTACCATTATGAAGCATTGTTGAATGTAAGCCTATGTTATAACTCTTGAATCATTTAAAATAGGGCACATTTAGTAGAATGGTTTAGTTTGATTATCCACCCTAACAACTAGCATTAAAAAGGAGTAACTGAGTGCATATTTCAAAGGAATTATGAGGAGGAAAAAAAAAGAGAATACTTTTTTAACTAAAAGAACTATATAATATTTATTATATTAAATAAAAGACAAACACATTATGTTATATTAGTTAATTTTATTTCTGAACATTTTCAAATTAAAAAATATTTATTACCTTAAACATAAATATGGCCATTACTCCACCCATGTTAGATAAAATGAAAATTTGGTTATTAGATTAAGATTGTAAGTTAGTAGTATAGCAAGCAAACGCTACAATAGATATATCAGGATTATTCTACACACTAAACAAGCAAGCAAAGACTACATTACCAGTACTACAATAAGTGTGTCTACTAATTAACATAATTCATTATCTTGGTAACTTCCATGCCGATGCAACGATCAAGTTTTTGTCTTCCCACCCAAAGTGAAGTGCACCCATTTCCTCCTTTATCTTGTACCTGTCACAATACATCACCTTAATGAGTTTTCGGATTTCATCAGTCACATTTGTGCTCATTGGAGATGAAGTGAAGCCAGCCATTGTCATCCTTGCTCTCCATTTTCCTGCCACTTCATACCGTTCTATCCTATCCTCGCCCTCACATGCAACAACATTGACAATGTCCCTGGCCAAGCATTGCCTTTCAACATTCATCCTGTCCTGGCTTTCTCTAGGAAGAGTAACATCAAGTGACTCAAACACAGCAGAGTAGTAATTGTAGGATTCAACAAATCTAGGCAAGAAGGGGGTGGTGTTTGTGTTCACATCTTGCTCCACAACTGTCACAAGCTTTGGGTTCAAGCTCTTCACCAACCGAAGAAGTTGGTCCCGTTCGTTTACTGTAGAAACACTCTCATCAGGCATATGATGAAGCTGGAATGCAAAGTTCACCACAAGTGCTTCCCCAGGACTACAGTTGAGCATTGATGGGGTGACAATGGAAGTCCTTGATGCCACTGCTCGGAACTCAAATGGTAAACCAAGTGCCTCTGCTAGTTTTTCTAGTCGTTGTCCTATGTTCTTTAGGCCTCCAATAGATCGCTGCACGGACTCAGGATCATCAACACCAGTCAATCTAACATGGGGTGGCTTACTTGACCTTGAAGCAAGTGTTTGGATTAGATTAATGTACTGGCTTCCTTGATTGATGTCAAAGTCTATGATATGAATGTTCATGTCATCTTTCACTGCTTCTGTAATTGCATTGTTAGCAGCAATAAATCCAAATTTGAAACATGGGCAAACCTCAAACAGTATCTGCATAGCTGCTAGACGGTCTGAAGAAGGAGGTTCCTTGCATCTCAGAGCTTTGTAAATACTTTTGCCGGATTCGGCTAGGCGAGCTGCAAGTCCCTCAACCATATAGGCTGCAATTCTTAGAGAAGGCTCTCCTTGAATTGAGACCATCTGCCTGAGATTGTTTATCATGGATGATCCTTCCACTTCGTTTCCTTCTGAAAGTGCAATAGCACATTCATAAAGCAGCTGCTTGGGGGTCTGAGAAGTTAGTGATATTTCTTTGGTGCTGCTGATGCTGCTGATGCTGGAATCTGAAGAAGAGTACTCCTTTGGTGAGTCATGGAGGACTACATTCTGCATGGAATCAGCCCACTCAGCAAGGTCTGGATCAATTTCCATGCTTTGAACAGCCTCAAATATGTCTTCCTCTTCCAGCTCCTCCTCCTCAGCCTCACTATCATCAAGCAATGCCCTCTCCAATGCTTGTAGTTTTAAACTCATTAGACCGTCAGTTTTACGGGAATCGAGGCTTCCATTATCCATCAAATCTGATCCAAAGTTGGACTGATAACCATCATGATGCATTGTAGACATGAAAGAACAATCAAATGGGTTATTGGCAACCACAGAAGCTTCTGAACTGGCTGTAAGCTGGTAAGAAGAGGCTACATCAGGGGGAATTGAGCTTCCAGAGATGCTGGAATTAGATGGTTCTATCAGTTCTTCTGTTTGACAGTCATGGAAATACTTCTCATAACTCTCGCTGGAGTAAGAATCTGCCATGTCCATGCTCCTATGCTTATCAGGACCAAAAATTTGGGAGGACAAACCTGGTCTAACATCAGTTCCCTTTAGTGAGAAGAGCTTGGCATTTTTATACGATGTAGGAGCTAGATCAACAGACCTAACTAATGACATAATTCCCCTGTTATACAATTCACGCAGAATTTTAGGCTGTATAAAAAACATGACTAATTAATTAGCCAGTAAAATTCTTTGAAATCTGTAATAAATAAAACCTATAAATATATATATTTTACCTTTCCCACCTTGAGAAACAGTACGGCAGGCAGAGTTGCTCAGCGATAAAATCTTGTTGAACCTTAAAGGATGACTATGCCCTGATAAGAGAAACAAAAGGATAAGAAGAAAAAAACATTAGGTGAACTTTCAGGTAGAACTATAAATCCATGTGAACTGAAAAAAAAATAAAAATACTAGATACACTACTGAGTTTTGTTGCCTCAGTCAAGAGATAAATATAGTAAAGTCATCCTAAATCAGTTGGTTTGATGATCCATCATGTTCAAATTCACAAAAGTTTTTTATCTGAGAAAAATAATGTTCCAGATTAAGAATATCTCTCGCATAACTTGTGCAATTGAACTAATCATATTCAGTGTGGCAACGGAAAGAGGATTTGGTGCTACTTGATTCTCGGATGAACCACCATGGTTGAAATTGTTCAAGTACTTAATGTTTTCCTACTCGGCAAACCACGCGAATGAATTTCAAATATGCTTCTAAAAATAAAAGTTAGTTACTGGATCCAGTCAAACATGAGTTGACAGCTTAAAATTCCACCTTAGCATAGCAAAGACCATTATCCCTGTCATAGTGGCCTGCTCTGTATTTGGAAAAGTAAAATAAATATTAAAAACCTCTTGTGTGCTTTATCATTTAAACTATGATCTTCTTTCTATCTGCAGATTCTAGATTCTAGATCCGATCCACATAAAAACAAACTCTTGAAATCAAATCAAATGCTCCGGAAACAAAAAGAAAAAAAACCCCAAATTGTTCGATGATTCTTTAGACATTCAAATTGTAGAGATATGACATTTGCTCTTCCAAAGTCATATAAGATAAATCTAACCAGAAATCATATTGATAAGAAATTCCTACTGCAAATACTAACTAAGATGTTATTATCAAGAGACTCGTAAAACAAGGCTTCAAATAAGTTTGGCTAAAACTGATAATCTTGCACAAAACTCTTTTGATAGTATCTATATCTTTATTTGTGTTTAGATGGGAGAATCACCGGCCTCAAAATCCACAGCATATTTTGTAAGACAAAAGCAATACTTCGAACCAAAAGCCAATTCTTATTTGAAATTGTAGCCCAATATACGAGTAGATAGATCAAGTGACAGTAACAGAAAAGGCTTAACAAAAACCCTTTGGGACCTGAGACCTATACAAGGAAAAGTTAAAAACTTTCTTAGAGGAAGAACTGAGGATTGGAATCATCTGCTGCAATCACATGCATGCATCACACTATAACACGTATCATCTGCTGCAGATTGAAATCAGTTTACTAGGACTGCAACAGATAGTAGCATTCATCAAAAGGAGCAATAAGTTACAGTATTTGAAACATATCATCTAGATTTTGTGGATGGAAATTAAGATGAATCACCACAGGGAGGAAGTGTACCTGCGAAATTAGAAACCAAGAAGCACAAGAATCATAGCACTCTTCCTACCCTGCCATTTTGTACACAGAAAGATGAGTACGAATCTGAGAATTGTGTTTAGAGAGAGAAGAGAGGTTAGAACTGGTCTTTGACTAGTGTCATAGAGATATAGCCAAGCCAAATAGCAATAGCAGCGTTTGACAGTTTTCTAAATAAGAAAGTTGGTGGATTAGGAGTTCAGGTTGGTAGAATCGCAACAAATAAGACAATTGCCAGTATTAACAAGACTCAACTTGAGAACCTATATATACTGTTAACTAACTGTTTAAGAGTGAAGAAAAAACCTTTGAATCTCACAATGATTGGACCAAAATATGGAATTCAGTTAAGAGGAATTCAACAATCTTAATAAAAAAAAAGCAGTGGAAATTACACTCCATGTTTCTTTAAGGATAGTTTAAATTATATTACAAATTATTCTAATTTCAAAAAGAAAAAGATCTTCTCTATTAAAAGATAAAAGCTAAGAAAATCACTTAATAAGAAGTATTTTTCATTTTAGTCATGTTTACTGCCATTCGTTGTTGATCTCCATGATTAATTATAGACTTTAAAAAATTAAACAAAGTTTAACATACACCATTGGAGACTTTATCTAAATTTTTTATTTTATTTTTTGTTATAATATAGATAATATTTATTTTGATAAAGTACATATTTTTATGAGTAATTTAAACGATTCATTGATTCTTTGAGCAGTCTGTTTATGAACAGAACTCTGATTTATAATTTACTAAAAGAAAACCTGAGGTTCTGGAAATTGGTAGTGGGAAGCAAGTGGAAAAGTGATGAAAGACTTCCATAAAAAAGTAACAAGACTTTGATGCATTTAGCACAATATTAATATTTCTTCTCCTTTACCCCTACGTTTCTTTCATTCTAAATATATATAGTCTTAATGTTAATACTGAGTTCAAATGTTCTATTATGGAGGAAATTCCCACTCTGTTATCCTTGCTTCTAATTTATCTTTTGATTTTTGAGAATTGTGGGGTCAAATAAGTCTTTTAAAGGAGTTGCTTTAAGATATGTATGATAATTAGAATACATTTATTTTACTGTGCGTATTGACGTAGGGTCTCACGTCATATAACGTCAGTGATCTATTTTTAGGCGTGGAATGTGATGGAATGGGAATGTTGCAAGTTTCAATTTTATAATAGATGAAACATTGGAAATAGTAAAATGAATTTAGCAAGATTTTGTACTTGTTGACAGAGTCAAAGTTTCGCAGGCTCATCTACTTTCCCAAGTTTGGACTTTACTTCCTGCATATAGCAAGATTTTGTCTACAGAAAAATCTACATTTCATTTTCCCAAAATACATTTTTAAGAATACTAAGTTTTATTGGATTGAATTTTGGTTTCAATGATTTAATTATTGTTGGAAATTTCAAGCCTCTTAAATATTAAAATATTTTATTATATATAAATAAGTGCAAATTTTATTTTATGAGTTGATTTTAAAAGATTGAGTTATGTTTAAAGTTCACTTCTTAATATGTTATCAGAGTCATTTAAAATTTATCTTAACATATATAAGTGGATGTAAATCTCATTTCATGAGCCGGTCGGTTTTATGAGGTTGAGTTAAACTTAAAATTTACTTTTTAATAATTATTATTGAAGTTTTAATCATGTATATTATCAAAAATGGTTTTAGTTTAACTTTTAATTCAAATTTTAAGTATATAACTAAATAAAATACTTAGAATACAAGTTTATCTTTTGAAATATTTCTTATTTATGCTAAACTGTTAAACGTATATTTTAATATTTTTTAAAAAAATGGGTCCATCTTGTCTAATTAAGGATGAAAGTTAATGTAGTAGTTTTGTTGTATGAAACGAATCAAAGAGAAGTTAATAATAATGAACTGAGAATGATTATGTAGTTGAAATTGAAGAATGACTCCAAAGAGTAATACCCACTAGCTTTACTTTTAATAATATAAAGTCCTAATCACGTGGCCCCATCTTATCCAAATAAACCAAATAAGGGGACTTGGATTGTGGGATAAGCAATAACAACAACTCACTAAAATTAAAAACTTATTCATTGTTTTCACTTTCCATCATCATTATTATACTTTCTATAAGAGGGATCCATCATCAAACCTTTTAAAATTCGATCTTAAGATGAGTTTGAAAACATACACATATGTTGTTAATGTAAAGTGTTTAAGGAGATAGTTTCTTATTCATTGGTGTGGTTAGTTTTGGTCAGGTAAGGTTGATGACATTGAAGTTTCAGTATTTTGTATGATATATATTTTCATTTTAGAAAATTGATGCAGACACAGAGAATTAGAGAATTTGAGCACAGTATTCAGCAAAAGCAGCTATTAACAACAAAACAACCCTTCAAAACCTTAGTCTTCATCAAGATTCAAGATTTGGGTTGAACCAAACCAACCATATTTGAACTTAAACCAGCATTGACATTTAGGAATGGAAATAGATCAGGCCAACGGCCAAGTTTAAGGACCTATGGCTTCAATACCTAAAGCTCTGGTCTAATTCGTTTATTAAGAAGGACATAATTTAATTATTATATTAAATATATATTTATTGGAGATTCCACATCGATTAGAGATTAGAGCCTTTCATTGTATATAAGTGGGTGCAAACCTCAATCCTATGAACCGATTTTATGGGGTTGAGTTAGGCTTAAAGTCCACTTCGTAACATGGTATCAGAGCCAGGTTCGAGCCTATCCTAGCGAGTGTTTGTGTTGGGCCTATCGTGCCACCCGCTATCGGGCCGCTATCACGCACGAGTTGGTAGTCTCGGCATGAGGGGTGTGTTGGAGATTCCACATCGACTAGAGATTAGAGCCTTTCATTGTATATAAGTGGGTGCAAACCTCAACCCTATGAACCGGTTTTATGGGGTTGAGTTAGGCTTAAAGTTCACTTCGTAACAATATATTCACGTAAAATTGATTTTTTTCTTTAGTTTAAATTTTATATCCGGATATTTATAATAAAAAAATTATTTGGACGAATCATTGTTGGCAAATAAATTTTTAATTTAAATAATTTGTTTATAGAAAATGAGAAATATATTTATTTTTTAATTTTTTTTACGTAAAAGATTATGTTTTAGGTTTTAGGAAGAAACATAACTCATCAAGACTCATACAATTTTTTAAACCATCAAGTGTCTATTAAAACTTATAATTCATATTTCATAAGTCAGACTTTTACAGACTCACAACACATACACACTTGACTCTACTTTCGAAAGACTCGTGTGTTGACTTAGACTCAGAGATCTACACTTGTCATACTATCTCATTGTGAAATCCACACAACTATGCGCATAAATAATCTCAATATCGTCTCTCCTAGTATGACAGGGTTAATTCATATAACATATCAAATTAGTTATCTTTCAAACAACTTAGTCATTCATATGAACCTCTTTCGACTCTCACCACCTGAATAACTTCATCTATATGATTTCATTATCTCAGGAGAGTCAGGATATTTCCTTCTAGACGAATCTCTAGTCAATGCAATCCTAAACAATCTTAACACGCTATTTTTTTCTTGAAAATACTATGTCTTGATTAAAATTCATATTCTGAATCTCGTAATATCCAAAATCACACAATCAAATCATACCAAAGTTTAGAATTTCCAAAACACATCATTCAATAATCATATAATTATCTAATTAAATAAATTTTCAATTTAATATACATAAAATAAAAGTTTACATAATGTATAAGTAAAAATTACAGAAAGAAATAAACCAACTTTTAAAAGCAAATATTAAATATTCAATTCTTTTTTTACAATTTTTTTTGGCTTGAGCGAAAAATTTTTAGTGTGAGCAAAAATAGACCTTCACCTAGGATTTTTTTTGGCTTGAACGAAAAATTTTAGTGTGAGCGAAAATATACCCGCGTGCACCAAGAATTTTTTTTGGCTTGAGCGAAAAAAATTGGTTTGAACTAAAATGGACTAGCGACACTCTAGACTTTCCCCATTTTCAGTTGAACAAAATTCCATGTAGTTTTAGCGAAAATGGACCAGAAAGTACTTCAGAAATTATCCCATTTTTGCTTTGAACAAGATCCCATCTTATTTTAGCGAAAATAGACCTGAGAGTACCTAATATTTTCATTCAAATTTTTATTTTATCAAATATACTAAACCAAAGTACAAAGTCCCGGTTAAAGTTGAATAATTACTCTAAATAAAAACCAAACAATCAATACTTAACAACATTATCCTTTAAGTGATTCATCAAACTATTTAAATACATTCATTTACTTATTCAAATAAAAAAAATATAATTTTATAACATCTACCATATATAAAATTTCACATTCAAATCTCAATCAACTTCTAATATACTTAAAACAAACAATCCTACAAGAAAGTTTGAGACTAGTGACCACGTCACCCTCACATCCAGATCAGCCTAGTGTTCTATTGGAAATTAAGGCTAGCTTCTCTTACCTAAACTTGAGCAGATGCTCACTAAGAGCTCCAAATCTACCAAAAGCTTAAAGGTAATTAACTTGCACCATAGAGTCCTAATAAAAAATTTAACTATATCACTAGGACCCCGAACTAATAGAGATTCACCTTGAAGCTAAAAGAGTCACATGCAAAGCAAAGACAGAGACAACCTTCTTTTTATCAACAATAAAGATTCAATAAATAGGAACCACTTTAGGGGTGATCCAACCCTTATACATAACTATACTCATCCTCTGATCACAAAACAGAGGACTAAGCCAACATCCAACCAAACATCTAAGATAAATCCAACACACAAAAACAACACTAAATCATGTTCATGCAAACCAGAGGATCAAGACACCAGTCAGAGTAAGAAAAACTAGCTAATGGTACCTTGGAGACGACCTACAAACAAGCCTTTAATTGAATAAGAGCAAATACTTCTGAAGCATCCACCTCCCCTCCTTTAAAGATTATCTTATTCCTGAGACTCCAAATATCACTTACTACAACAATCCAAATTGTCCCCCACACCGCATTAACGGATTCGGATGCGCTACACAACCTAAACTGTTGAAAATGAGCACGCGAATCAAAATGATCCACGAACGCCAAACCTAACCAAGCGTAACACTAACTTCAGACAAGTCAAGTTAATCTGCACTCAAAGAACAAATGGCTGCAAGACTCCTCTTCCAACCCGCACAAAACACACATATTGCTCTCGGTCATTACTCCCCTCCTCACCAAATTATTCTTGGTGGCTAGTTTATTTTCTAACACCTTCCAAGCAGTGAAATGGGCGGATGACAAAGCTTTAGTCCTCCAAAACTTGACATACATGGAATTGTTCCCCCTTCGAACTCACCCCTTAGGAAAGCATAAGCAGAATTAACCAAGTAAGAAGACAACTTGCTATCCTTCGAGACCCAACCATCATCCAAATTTCGCTCCATCCTCAAACCTTGGATCTTCAAAAGGATTTGACTCTCTGAAACCCTTTCCCACTCAAACAGGTTCCTTCTCCAAGCTAAATTTCACTCCCAAATACCATCAACCCAAACCCCAGACTCGACTAACTTAGGCTCGGAATGCATACTCAAAGAACCCAGCCTCGTAAAAACCCTCTTCAAAACACCACAACCCGCCCAATCATCATCCCAAAACTGATTTTCTTCATGTTACCAATCTTCCACCGGAAACGATTTTCAAAACTCCTTCCCCAACTCTCCAACGCCCAAACCTCCTTCAAGTCTATCCACCAAAGAGATTCCTTAACATTATTCCTTTGATCTCTCAGACTTCTCCAACCTCCATATTTGGACTCAAGAATATCCTTCCACAAGCCACTCTTGCCCGTCCCAAGACGCCAAATCCATTTTCATAAGAGAGCAAAATTGAAATCTTTCAAATCAATGATACCCAACCGCCAGCCTATCGAGACTCACAAACTTTCTTTCAAGAAGCCCAAACGATCTTCCTTCCTTCCGACCCCCACCCCTATAAAAAAATGCCTCTGGATTCTCACAATCTCTTTTAAAATTACAACAGACAATTTAAATAAAGACATATAAAATAGTGGAATTGACGAAAGCACAAACTTAATAAGGCAAATTTTCTCGGCTAGGGAGAGAAGCCTACCTTTCCATCTACTCAGCCTTGACTTCAATTTTTCAATCACACCACCCCAAAAAACATCTCTCTTATGACTCCCCCAACCAACAATTCCAAGTATTTAAAAGGAGTTGTCATCATCTCACAATTAAGAACAGTCGCAAACCGCTGCAGTGTAATTTGATCAATTCCCAACCCGCCAATCCTATTTTTCAAGAAGTTCACCTTAAGGCCAGAGCACAATTCAAAACAGTTTAACGCCACCTTAATGTTAAACACACTCTTAGAATTGACTTCACAAAAGAACATAGTATCGTCTGTGTACTGTAGCATATTAACCTTCACTTTCCTGTCCCCAATTTCTAGACTATCAATCAAACCTTTCTCATCTGCCATCCTTGACACGCCTACCAAACCTTCAGCCGCAATAAGAAATAGAAAAGGCGAAAGACAAAGACAACCTAACAAGTTCAAAATTTGACTCAAAGAAAAGAGCAAAAATGAACTTACTCTATCAAAGATTCTGATCAGGCAGTCTTGTAGTATCCACTACCAAGAGTCTGATGGCGGAATCTGATCGTCAAACTGATGAGCAAGGAGATCATAATCTTATACAGAAGACAGATGAAAGGAAAAATGAGTTTTTAGAAAGAGGATGTATTTTTTAAGATGAAGCCTGAATAACTAAATTTCTATTTATATGTTCTTTTAACTTTAATAATAAAATATTCAAGTGTCATTTTAACTGTATTTCTTCTACACTAAGACTATTTTTCTCGGTCGCTATACAATTGCTATACTTTTGTGTTAAATAATTAAGATATTTTTTAATAAGGAATTTTTAATTTTAAGAGAAAACATAGAGGTTAATAGCATAAAGCTACAAATGTTTAATGGTTATTAATTGATCTTGCTTATTGTTTAATTATTTTAGCTTATAAAACTTTTTCTTATTTTTTATTCTATAACAAAATAAGTAGCTCCCTATGTTTTGTGGATATGTTAATTTTTAATATAATGACTTATTATTTTTTTTTTAACTTTCTAATGTAATTTAATATTAGTCTTTGAAAAATAAAAAATTATATAATAATTAATATCTATTATCATTTTAGGTTTGTTAGCCTAGTTAAATTTATTTGATTGTATATAACTTTTTTCTTATAAAAACAAGCTACTAACATGTTTTCAGGTCAAATCACACTGTTAAACAGATTAAACTCAAACTATGTAATAAATAAATAAGCCAGATCCAGACTTATACTAAAAGCTAATAATAATAATAATAATAATAATTAATTCATAATGTTTCTTCCCTATTCACACTCTTTATAATGAAAAGTCTTCTGGACAAAGAAAGGAAGCACATAAAAATTAGGTTGTCTCTGACCATCAACCGCTGTACATTTTGCATAAATTGTGTATGAAAAGTGAGTTAGTGACAATGATAAGCACTCATCCAAACTATACCCTTTTTTTCAAAATGAACTCAAGAAAGTCAAAAGGTAACGCGTCAATGGTTGTATATTTTGAACAGTGTTCAATTATTAACAAATCTTACAAATATAATGTATATTCTTAATTCAAGTCTCTCATAAATTTAATTTATGTATTTTTAGTTAAACTTGTATTAATTTTATTTATTTATTAAATACTTAAAAGTTATAATTTTTAATTAAATATTTATTATTTAATTGTGTTTGTTAAATAGATAATATAAGTGTTATTTTGTTTCACAATCTTATTTATTTATTTTTGAACATTAAAAAATGTAAAATTTTATAATTAATATAAAATGATAATATAGTTAATGTAAAATAATAAATCTATTTTATTGTTTTTATTGTAAATATGTGGAATAAAAAGGATATATCATCTCACATACATTAACGATGTATATATAATAACGTAAAAATCATAAAAATTACTTTATTAATTAACGATACTATTATTTTATATTAACTATTAAAAAAATTAAATAAAATAATAAGATAAGATAATAGTCACATAACTTAATTAAAAAAATAATAAAGATTTATTTTAAAAAATTATATTTTTAAATACTTAATATAATAAAAAAAATTAAGCTTAAAATATAAGCAAAATCCGTATATAAGCTTAAAATATAATTTTGTTTTTCTTTAATATTTTATTTAAATTGAATGAGAATATGTGAGAGTGGAAAATTATGGAGAAAACAAAAGAAAGAAACTGATATTATTTTGATTAAAAAAAAGTAAAAAGTAAAAATTAAAAAAATTACCAAAAAAAGTGAAAAGTGATGCACAGGCTCTTACATCCCACATTTTTATTTTCGAACAGAATATTGAACCAATCACTGTGTAACAGTGGACAAATTTCAAAGTGGTCCAAGTTTAAGTTCAACTATTGTAGCCTAATTCTTGGTCTTATGTTATGCAATGTCTTTTAGCATATCTCAGTTTTCTTCCCACTCATAGTGGGCTTACTGAATTACTTCACCCACTTGGGTAAAACCATTGAAGCCCGAGAGGAACATTCCAAGTTTTTATAACATGAAAATTGAATTCGAACAAACAAAGCACATTTCCAAATCAGACAACAGATATATGTTTTCATTTCATAATCTTAAAGAGGTGCCTAACATTGTTTTTCCTTTACACTTGTAGTTCATTTCTATGATTATGGAGGATGGATCTTCCAATACTATAACATCTTTTCATTATTTCTACTTTACAGTGAAATTGCATTTATTTTGTATTAAAATGTTTATATGCATTACAAATATACTTTCGTGCTTTTGTTATTTTAAGATGCCAATGACATTTTCCCCCTTATTGCATTGAAGATCAACAATACAACAAAAATATACTTTTAAAATATAACTTGATATTCAAGAATTGTAACATTCTCATAACTTGTTATTCTTAATATATATTACTATAAGAAAATCATTAAATAAAAATAAATTTTAAAGACAAAAAATAATTAGTTACTAAATTGACTAAATTAGATACTATTTTAAAGATTTAAAAAAATATTGGTATCTAAAATAGTTTATATTATTAATAAATAGTTTCTAAATTGATATCTAATTAGTTACCAAAATTTTAACTACCAACATGTGAAGAGAGAGCTAAACCTACCAAACTCACAAAATTAGCTAGGATCAAACCCTAGCTTAAACTTGTCAACATGAGACGATCTAACCCATGCTAAACCCTCATAAACTCACAAAATTAGCAATGACCAAGCCATAGCTTAGACTTAACAACATGAGATGGTCTAGCCCATGCTTAACCTACCAAACTCACAAAATTAGCGAGGACCAAGCCTACTTAAACCTGCCAACATTAGATGGTCTAGTTCACTCTAAACCCTACCAAACTCACAAAATTAGTAAGGGCCAAGCCCTAGCTTTTCTTTTTCTTGGAGCTTGCTTCTCCAACCTTTAAGTTAGTGTCAACCTGACTCTAGTTTTCCTTTTCACATGTTGCATGTTGTCCACTTAGGATTGTCTTAACCGAATCTTTTAGTTATTGCTCCCTCTTTGTCTCTAATATTGTGTTTTCTTATAGTGCTTAAACAATTCTTTTTCAAACAAGATGTAATGTATAATACTAAAAAAAACTCTTAAAAAAATAGTCACCAAGTTCTTTTCAAAAGTATTGAAATGTGTTCTTATGAGAAAACTTGAAGATTTTTCTTTTAATAACGGTTTGAAATAGTTTTATGGTTACTTATTAATATAGTTGATTATGTTTAAATTTAATCGATTATTATGTTATTCATGTAACCATAATCAATTTTAAATTAAGATAATTGATTATTTGTGAATTTTTTTTTTCAGATTACTTAACATAATTAATTATTTGTGAAACTTTTGAAAATAATTTTTTACTAGAAGAGTAGATTTTTATTTGAGATAATCGATTATAAAATAGTTTAGAAAATTAACGTAATCTATTATTATATTAAAAAGAATAAAAAATAGTTTTTCAATACAAATTTAATTTTAAGATTATTTTAGAAATTGATTAATACTTTATATTTTGATCATACTAAGATAAAAAATAATCATAAAAAAAAACATGCATCATCAAAATCATCATTAAATAAACACAATGATTTACTATCACTTTTAACTTAAACACTTCTCAAAAACACATATTAAACACCTCTACTAGACTCAAAATCAAATATACTCACTCCCATAATATTACACCAGAAAACATTATATCTCCTTAGATAATAGTTCACAACAAAACAAGGTAACTTCTTATACTTACTGTATAGCAAGTTGTAGTGTAGAAACATGAAAAGTAGTGAAATATATATATCTCATTTACTTAAGGATTCTACTATATAATATACACTATATATCTTTTCTAGATTTATTACTACCTATATAATTCTCTTTCCTCATTAATCACATTTAATAAAATTTTAAATAACAAATTTGACCATTTACAAATCCATTCAATAATATCATTATATACCTTTCTATAAAATTAATGCATGTAATATGAAAAGGTAAAAATAAATTAGTATATAGATTGTCACAACTATTTTACTGTAGTATTTACTACATATTTATCTCTTATAGTTAGAAATATGCTATAGAATTTGTTATTAGGAGTATCCAGAATCGAACAAATTTAACAAAAAAAAAATTAATTTTCTTTGAATTTAGTTTTTCTTAAGGTTATTTTATAATTTTATAGTTTACTTACAATATATTTATACCTATTAAAAAAAATAACAAATTTATTTGTATTTTAATTTTCAACTGTAAGATTAGGTAATTTCTTTAAAAATATGAGAAAAAAATTGAAATTATGATTATAACAAAATCGTAAAAAATAATTCATAACATGTGTCTCTACTTGACAATTGTTTTATTATAAAATATTTAACAATTTAGGATGACACAAATTGTGATTCTAATACTACAAGAAAATCATCAAATAGAAACCAATACTTAGAGACCAAAATAATTAGTTGCAATAGTAACTAAATTCGAAACTATTTTATAAATTAAAAAATAATAGTTTCTAAATTAGTTTATATTATTGTGAAATAATTTCTAAATTGGTATCTAATTAGCTACCAAGGTTTTAACTACCAATTATTTAGATTCTAAATTTGGTAGTAAAAATCTTAATTGTTAATTAGATACCAATTTAGAAACTATTACACAATAATATAAACTAATTTAAAAACTAAAAAATTCTAAAATGGTCTCTAATTTAGTTACTATTACAACTAATTATTTTGGTATCTAAATATTGGTTTCTATTATTTCATGTAGAGTAAATGAAAAACATAAAACATTAGTTTAGTTTAATCTATATTTTATATTAAACTTAAACTGAAGCCACCTGAATCGCATTTTATTTTTATATTCATTTAATAAAAAAAATCCAAACTTTATCTTTTAAATAAAAACCTATATAGAAACACACAATTAACTAAAAGTATTGAAAACACAACATTTTTTCCTTAAGAACTTAAAAGTTCAATCAGTACGATTAGAGGGTATTTGATCTTTATCACAAAATATTGGTGTAAAATACAGTAATCTTTTCATTAATAATTTTTATTTTTTTATTATAATTTGTTCATTTGACTTCCTTAACAAGACAAGTAATGCAATGTAATAAAGCTAACTACTATGTGTTACCTCTAAACTTCAGAACAAAAAGTTTTATGAGAGTTTGTAATAAAACAAAGTGTTTGTGAATTAAGAAAAATGTTGAATATTTGTGTATATAGGTAAAACTGTTACAGGTTCAACATTCATGATGTAATGAGTGTTTATTAAGTGATGAATAATTATGTTGTTATTGAGGTTTTGCAAAACTAAATATTTTATTATTATTTTTTTATTCTTAAGTAACACAGCTTAATTGTTTGAAAAACAATATCTCATGGACATTTTTTATATATATTATACTGATCTCCTTTCATTGTTTGAGAAATATTAGACTGAATTGTTGTAAATGTGGAAAAAAAGTGTGTAATTTTGTGCAACCTCGAAAATGTTATTGTAGTTTACTAAGCAAGGTAAAGAGTAAGACAGCCATATCTATGATTTAAAGTTAGTTAAATGTTTATTATATTCAAAATAAGAATGATACTCGATTTTATTTTAAAGTATGCAATGTATTTCAAAACTATTTTTTGATATAAATATATTTTTTAATGTTATTAATTTTGTAACATCCCTAATTTTATCCATATATAATAAAATAACAGTAAAACAAGAAATATTTAATTAACATATGAATATATACAACTATTTCATATATCTTAAAAAGATATCCCTCTTCATAGGTATTTTAATATTTACACAAAAGTTTACAAACAAAACATTCAACATAAAACATATGTTCCTCTGGATACTCACTGAAGAGCTCTATCACCTGCAACTTCATCTGCTCATGTATAAATTAACACGATCATCACAGATTATAGAAAACAAACACAAGACAAAGCACATGGTAATCTAGCTATTTTTAAAATTTAAAATATAAAACTTTAAATATCAACATAAACCATCAATATTCACACATTTTCACAAGTTCATCATCCACATTACTCCTGTCATATTTCTACTGATTCACATACTCAGACACTTGACTCTACTTTTAGAAGGCCCGTGTATTGAAATTAGCATCCAGAGACCTGCACATGTCATACTACTTCTGTGAAACCCACACAACCATGCACATAATTATCTCAATATCTCATCATCTTCATATGTCAGGGTAAATCCATTTGATATCCTCTCCTTCGACTATGTGATTCCATTATATCAGTAGAGTCAGGATCGTCTCATTCACAAGAAACTCACAAATCAATACACCCTAATAATAATCTCAACATGGTATTTTCTTTCCTGAAAATACTACGTCTTGATCACACTTTAACCTCATTACATACATCATTTAACATATCAATGCACCACTCAATCACATCATATTTAAACTTTATAAACAATCCAAATATATCTCAAACTTTACATAAACACATAATTAATTCCAAATATATGCTCTTTAAATCAATCATCATTTGAAATCACACAACCACTTCTCATCAAACATCTCACTTAAGTAATTCAACAAAATATTAAAAAAAAACAGTTCAACTCATTTATATTATCATTCAAACACTTTCAATTCTCAATCACAAACACTTTCAACAAATTATTCACCTTAAAATCAATATAAAAGATTCAAAATCAACCATTCCAGTCAATAT
>Ga0123342_1001954_pt1 | contig 34571 bp, 13 predicted proteins | sample Turbeawhitnodule_FD_89960 | JGI IMG/M metagenome (GOLD analysis project Ga0123342, IMG submission 89960) | Root nodule microbial communities of legume samples collected from Mexico - Turtle bean Mexico white nodule | ecosystem: Host-associated > Plants > Roots > Nodule | place: Mexico: Nepantla... | reverse complement strand
ATATATATATATATATATATATATATATATATATATATATATATATATATATATATATATATATATATAAAATATGACGTGAGAAGTTTGGTGATACATTGCATGTTTAGGGATGACAAGGATGAGGGCCATCTGATGATAGATGAGGATGTGAGGCACCGTTGAATGTTTGACCCCACCACCTTATCATCTTCAAACTCAACCTTCCAACTTATTGCACGTGCATGCATTATACTTTCTGCACATACCCCACTTTCCAAAACTTACCTCTGCTTTTATGCCTATCATCTCTAACTTTTTCAAAATAAGATTAAAAGGATAAAACATTGAATATGTTATTTAAGGGATTATTTTTTTATCGCCAAAAGACTGAATAAAATATAAGAAATATAAGTGAAATATTTCATGAATGTTTCCTTTATATAAGAAACACTATTTTTAAAATAACATTCCTAATAGATGATATAATATTTTTGTTTGAAATTCATTGTAAAAACCCTAAAAGACAACAAAGGGAAAATATCTCATCCAAAAAATCACAAGAACCAATATCTTCGTAGTTCGTAGAAAATTTTAAAAACTTAAAGCAATTAGACAAACAAATTAAACAATCAAACACTACAACAATAACAAAAAATAAAAACCAATTTTAGAGAAAAATGAGTTGTTATAATAACTAAATTAGAAACTATTTTAAAAACTAAAAAAAAATATTTCTAAATTAGTTTCTATTATTCTTAAATAATTTTTAAATTGATATCTAATTAGCTATCAAGGTTTTAACTACCAATTATTTAGTTTCTAAATTTTGTTATTGATATGATGATTAGAATAATCATGGTATAAAATGTTATTCTAACATCAGAATTAATTCAATGATTCATCCTAATCAAGATCCAACATTGGAGACTAACTACGATCCTATAAATATGCATTCAAACTAAAACAAATATTTGCATTCATAATACACAATCACCAATGACCGAACTCTAACTTAAACATCAAAATATCCTCAAGTTCCAACTTAAGACCAAAGATCTTATGGAAACATTCACCAACACCCATAGAATCGAAGACCAATCTTCATCAGTTGAAGAAGACATTCCCGACTAAAGCAGGAACAATTTTCTTAATTAGTAACTCAGAAATTAGGAATATTTAATATTAAATCAATTAAAAATGAAAATTTAATCAAAAAATACTTTTTTTTTATATTTTTTTAATATATTAACTAAATTTATTGTATTGACATATAATATAATGTATTTAGAGGGAACACTTTTATGCTACAACCTTTAGAAGTGTTTTTTTAGTTGATTTTTCTGGTAAGGTTGCCCTTAAGTTGCTTTAATTAGTGTTCCACAAATCCTCATTAATTTATTCAAGTATTATTATATTGATTGTTGATACCTAAATTTTATATGGTCTAATATGATTATTATTTATTCTTAACTATTATGTATTGCTAAACATGTAAAACCTTCTTACTGGAGAAATAGTATTAGATTCCTATTGGGTATAAGCTCCAGGTAATTATGTGATTAGTAATACGTCGGTATTAAAACTTTCATCAATGTCAATAAATAACTTAACAATAACATATCAATGTCGATGAATTTATTTAATTTTTAAAATACTAGGACATTTTTATTACAACTTTATTATGTAATGATATTTTTATTTTTTTACTTTTTTTTGTTAGAAGTTACTTTGTCATGATTTTTATTTTTTGTTTTACGTCTTTTACTATCTAATTGTGTTAATAATAACTAAATCGATTACGTCTGTACCTTGTAAATTTTTGTTTTAAATGATTTTTGTTACATTATATATGTCGTATGTCATATTGGTGACTAATTGATAATCCCATGTCATTTGACCGTTTGGTGTGCATACTAACCGATATATTTGTTATTTATTTGTAAAAAAAATTCAAGTTATTATATAATATAAAATTAATTAGTTTATTTTAGTCATTTATTACTTATTCGATCATAATTTCAACCATACTCAATACATATGAATCGATGATCTGTTTAATAATAATTATATAAAGAGAAATTCAAACTTCACACATTATTGGATCTAATGATGGTATCTAGACAAAACAATATTTGAGTGTAACACATTTTGTCTAGCTATAATGATTTGATGGAATGACGTTTATCGCTCTCTTCAATGTTTAGATAGAGGAAACTTTCGAATATTACTCATTTCATTAGTCTCTTCGGCATCTAAATAAAGAGATATTTAGATGTCACTTACTTTGTCTAGGTTTAACGAACGATATATAGGCATCCGAATGTCACTCACTTTGGTTAGGTATAATGACTCGGTAGGGGACGTGAGGACATCACTCACTTTGTCTAGTAATAATGAAAGTGAATCCTTACAAATTATTTCTAGATACTATAAAAATATTACACTAAAGTTGAGTCCTTAAAATTTATTTGTAGACATGTAAAACTGTTAGACTTCATTTTTTTTGTATGCCTTGTTAAAGAAACATAAGAAAACATAACATTAAAAACCACGTCACATACACTTTCAAAGGAGAAAATGACAATCCCTAGGTATGTCGCAAACTCAAAATTAGGGATCTAGACAAAGTGTACACATATAACCACCTAAAAAACATATAAAAGTACGAATTTTTTGTTTTTTACTTTTTTTTCCTTTTTTTATTGAATTTTTAAAATGAATAATAATAAATATTATTTATGAATTTAAACAATATAATACTTTAAAATAAATAAATTGATATAAAAAATGTAATTTAAAGTGAACATATTTTATAGGAAGCCAGGAAAAGAAGGTGTAAAATAAAATAATTAGGACTTATTAAAATATTAGAACAACAATTTAAATTTTCCTTAAATACTTCAAAATAATGGATCGTACAATCATGATGGAGATCTAATATTAAAAAATATTCTTTTATTGTGAATCAAATGTCAAATTTATTTATTTTAAAGATATAAAACATGTAAAATAGATATTATAGGAAGAAATGATTAATAAGATAAAAATATAAAGAATAATAGTTTGGTTTTTGAAGAGTGCAATTGGCTTTAGAAGAGAGGGTTGAATAGAATCTGAACTTAAATAATGACAAAAGTGCATATAACGTATCTAAAAGTGCATATAATGTATCTGAAAGTGCGTATAAACTAAGGAGTTGATGAACTATAACGTAGAAAAGTGCTTCCAATAAAAACTCCACCACTTTTTAGTATCAGGATGATTTCAACAACCTATAAAATCTTTATAGTGGAAGTGTCATCATAAAAATAAAAATGATAAATTGAATTGACATAAGGTCACCCCAACCTTCAAATCCTATTTTCATAACGAAAACCCTAACCCATGAGAAAATCGAAGGAAGAGATGTAGCTTAAACCTTGTCTCTTCACATCATTTTTCATCTGACAACATCATTGTGGCAAATGGGTTGCAAGAAAAAACAACTTAAGAACCAGGAATACTAGTGAGTGTGAGCATGCAAAGGTGTTTGACTTGGAAGAAGATTTTCTTGAATTTTCCAATTTCAGAATCAGGCGTAATTTTTGAATCAAGTCATTTAGTTTTGGAATGAAGGTTTGAGGTTTCATAATCAGGTCTTTGAGGTTAGAAACAAGTCTTCAAGGTGTTGAAATCAGTGGAGTCATATAATTTTGACAACGTCGTTATATGATATATTAAAGACAACATGTAATAAATGTTGTCTTAATTATCCATAATTTAAAATATATGGCCTAAAATATTATTTAAAGCACACTCATTTTAAAAATTGTTGCATAAAATGTTATTTAAGCAACCATAATTTAAAAATGTTGTCTAAAGTACTCACATTTTAACTAGTATTTATTGGTAAACCACATACCTCCTTCATTGTTGGAGATTTTAGATTTTTTGTGGGGTATATGGTCTATAGGCCTTGTAACTAGTAATATGTCAATACTAAAATATCATATAGGTTGATCAATAACTTACCAATAATATTAAAATGTTATAGGACCAATTTGTCTCTAATGGACGCCTTTAAGATTTTCGATGGATAGTTTATGTAAGTTTTAAAGTATTAGGACATTTTCATCATATATTTATTATGTAATGTCATTTCTATCTTTCTTTATTTTTTATTACGTCGGAAACTACTTATTACACAAGTGAGATGACGCTACTTGTTGAGCTCCAAAAGGAGTTAACTGAACTAAGAAATGGAACACTGAAGAAATAGACGCATTGAGGAAAGAAAATGCACAAACGAGGAGGAAGTTGGAGGAAACCTCCAAAGTCCCTAACACTACAAAAGGATAGACAAAAATGTCCCAAGCTATTTGCAGCAACTGTCTTCTCATACCCCCCATACATTTTTGGAAAAAGTGATAGTACTCAAAGAGTCAATTCACAAATCTAGATGCTAACTTATACCTCTTTAATGGATAGAAGATTCTTATATAAACATGTAAGGATATTAAGATTGTTACATAAACATGCATGTGTGTGTGTCATTTTTAGCACATAGATAGACATTTAATAAGAGACATCTTAAACACAAAGTATCTAAGAGTGTTAAATAAGAAATAATTTGTTTAAGATTTAGTCATATTTATTACTATTTATTACTATTAAAACTTAACATGCATGAATCCTTCATTATTCCTAGACTATATGATATCAGACTATTCAAATCTTACTAATCTTCTATCGTATTGTCAAATGTATGGAAAAAAGAGGAGGAGTATATGGCCTATGATCAAATGACATGAAATTCAAATATTATTCTATCATTTCTTCTAATGTCATCACATCAAGTAAATACGAACAAATGAAGACCCTTATTTCTATATATTGTTCAAAGAAAATTAGACGTCGAAGGAGATTATCCTCGTCTATTAAGCAAAGTCACATTTGTTTCATGAACAAATGACTCAATTTATGATTAACTTTTATTCTAATCAAATATCAATTCAAACCTTAGATATGTCCAACATCCTATACAAAAACAAAAGGAGGAATAATCATATGACAATGACAAATAGTTATTTTAATTATATCATATATACTGTATGGTATGCTTTCTAATTAGTAATTTTAATTTTATCATATGTAATACTCTATGGTATATTTCCATCTTAGAAGACAAAGGTTGTATGTGTTGCAAAACATTGTTTATGAATGTAAAACATTGAATGTGTTGCTTATTTCCATTACTATGCTTGAATTTTTAACAATATTGTAAATATTTTCTATTTAATATATTTATTTACCGTTTTATTTCATTTATAACTAAAAATCAAACATGATTGCAACATATTAAATATGTCACCAGTTTACGAATTTAACATCGATACAAGTCATTGAATCAGTCATAGTTTATGACAAACTAAAATCCATTACAAATATAACTTATATTTGTCAAAAATTGTGATGGAAAATTCATTACAAACATATGACAATCTCTCTAATAGCAAACACAAAGTTGTTTTAAGAAAAAAAAATTATTTGCTCGAATGATTTTTACTTTAAAAGAAGTGGTAAATGTTACTATCTTTAAATGACAAAATACACATTTTAAGTGATTTGACCACTCACTCTCTTTAAGTCACAATGTATTAATTTCAAGCCAAACAAATATTTATTTTAAAAGATAACATACTCACTTTAAAAGAAGCGAACATGTTCTCATTGTAAGTAACAAATTATTCACTATTTTTTTTTATTAGCAAAAATAAATTGAATTAAAAAGAACACTTCAGGGGTGTCTCAACCCTTATACAAGTGCCCAAAAAACCTCAACTCCCAACCTTCAGTTACCATAGCAACACTACACAAACATCTATATTTGGCCAACAACAATAAGTTTAAAAGATAACAAGGTAGATATAATTAAAACCAAAAAAAAAAGGAGCAAGCTTGTGCTAGGAGGCCTAGGCTACTTAAATTTTACTGCACCTGTAGAGCTGCCACCCCTGCCTTCTTTTCCTGCACATCAACTTTAATAATTATCCAACATAACCCTGCATAATTACAAAGACATAATTACAAAAACCATTCTATCCTCACTTTTTTCCCACTTATTAGCATGCCAATAGTTCTTGTTCGTCCTCCCCTTCCTCCTAATTGATTTTTCCTTCAAAGAGCTTCCTCTCCTTCTTTGATATATAACATGCACTCACATACCTCTCTAGCCCATAGAAATCAACAAAATTCGAATTTGAAACTTGTAACAAACCTGTTGGAGTTTTTGGTGCCTAAACAAGTCCTTCTCTTCTTCAAATGCTCCAAAAAAAGCACAACCTATGGTGGCTCTACTTTTTTTCCTGCTACAAGATTGCTAAAGTTCAATTGTTGGCTTCAGACTACTCTTCCTGTTGTACTGACAACAAACCAAACCTTGTAAACCTGTTCCTACTCACAAACAAAAGCAACCTTCCCCGACCTTGTAATTATTCATAATTCAATAGTAGCATAGGATTTAACAGATATAACATTAACCTTATAATCAATTGAATCTTCCAAGATGATCCTTTGTTATACCTAGCTTCCAATTATTATTCTCCTTTTAGAAATCCTTCTACCCACATCAACCTATAGACATTTCTCTATTAATTCACTTATACCAACTTTGCCATTTCACCCCTCCTCCCCCCTCCAATTCTTCTTCCTACTCCCTATGATCACTATACCCACACCTTTTCTTTTCTCCTACCCTATTAAGTACAACTTTTAATACATTGGAGAGGGTTCAAATGTCAATCTGAGAATAAATAGTTAAAAGATTGCATCCTATATTTCAACCAGAACCAAGTTTAAAGTTGTACCATATGAAATATTTCTTCCATGTCAACTTTTCCTTGCTTAAATATAACTTTATTCATATGGTCCCAAATGTTCCATACTACAACCACCCAAAGGCGTTTCCATAAAAGATTTTGCTTGAGACTAACATGACCCAAATGGAAATTCTCAAAGTGGCATTTCAAGTCCTTATATTGAACAAACAAAATGTCAATCCATTCCACACCTGATGCGCAATTTTACATTAAAAAAAAATTATTCTTCCCAAACTTGGCAAAGAGAACAAATAGGTGTACTAACCGTTACACCTATCCTAATTAAGTTCATTTTTGTTGGCAATCTTTGTTAAAAATAAAGGCCATAAACAAGAGGGCAGGTGAATTGTTTATGAAAGATTTTCACAAATATTGAAGGTAGATTGAAAGACAATGAACAATATTCAATTAGAAATCAGTTCAACCAATTAGAAAACTATTTTTAGTTTGATTGCAAAAAATCAACCAGTTGTTTTTGCGAAACAACCGGTTGTTTAACCAACAGATTATAAAATCAAAGCTAAAGCAATTTTAAAGAGAGTAAGGATAGAGATATTAACACAGAATGTTTATAGTGGTTCACTCTTTACCAAGAGCTACACCCAGTCCTCAGAAACCACTGAGAATTCACTAAGTAATCAAACATTGATTACAAACAACATACCAAAGTGGTGATCTTGAACCCTTCAAGAACACACACCACCTTTGGCAAACAACACATAGTTTTCATAACAACCTTTGAAACTGTACAACATCAAGTCACACAGAATTACAGTGATCAAGAAAGAAAAGAATAGAATACACATAACTACAATCAAAGATTAAGTATAGAGAATACAGAGAATCCTATTCCACACTTGAAAATGATCCAAAGCACTTTGAAATCTTTCAAAACTGATTTTGATTAAACTCTCTTGCTTAGTTTTTTTACCAGGAGCGTAAAACAACTTATTTAAACTCCAATTAAATGGTCAAAGCATTTAATTCAAGAACCAAAAGCAGTTTGAATCATTTAAAACAGATTGAAACAACTTAACAAAATTTTGTTAAGGTTTTCATAAAATCAATCGATTAAAATCACAAATCAACCGATTGAATTGGCTTGATAGCAAAGTCAAACAAAGTCAAATTTTCAAATCCTTTTCAAAATCCACTAAGTGTAAAACAACCGATTGAATCAACATTTCAAAGGGTTGAATTTTCACTTTCTTTAGAAAATATATCTTTTTTTCAAAAGCATTAAGATTCATTTGACCTTGGATCATCACAAAGAGTGGATAAACAAATTCAACTACTTCTAGACACACGCACACAACCAGCATCATGGATCTTCATGCATTCCACTTGGATTTGGAGACACCAAAGTACCTTGTTTAACAATCTTTCCAACAGAACCCTCCACGCAATAGTTAGCACATTAGACAACTCTTTAAGCATCTAGAGATATTTAAATGTTCCTTTATTAAGACCTTTGATGTAATTAGATAAATATTGGTAAGTTGTTTTAGTTGTATTCCAACCTGAGTCATCACCCTCTCATACCTTTATGTCCTTCACGTCCCTATTCAGCTTTACACGAGATAGGGTTCTTAACATTTCTTCTTGTTGTATAAGTTCCCATTCAAACCTATTACGTTTCCAACTTAATCTTCATTGTCATTCTGATTCTTCCCAAACACCTACCTCTCCCACCTTTTGTCCCTGATCCTATGATATTGAGAACAACCTGGGATATAAAGTTTTAAGATTATTTTTGTCAACCCAAGTATCCTCCCAAAATCTAACTTTGTCCCTTGTTCCAATTTTTCACCCTATTGCTTTTTGAAACCATCCCATTTTTTCTCCCTCGCCATATACTTTAGACAAATTTTTCCACCACCAAGACTGATATTTTGTTTGAGTATGTATTTGTCCTGAATCTATTCCATACTTTGAAATTAGTATCTCTTTCCACTTCCTTCTTTTTTCACTCACTAAATGCCACTTCCATTTAGCCACGAAGGCACTATTAAAACTACGCATATTTTTAAACCCTAAACCTCCCTCCTTCCTTGGTTTGCACAAATTCTCCCAATTGACCCACGATATTGTTCTACTGTCCTTCCTCCAACTCCATAGAAATCTCCTTTGGATATTAATGGTACTATTATATACCAACTCAAGAGCTTTATAGAAAAACAAGTAGAAAAGTGGTAAAAGTTGTAAACACCGACTTAATTAAGCACATTCTTCCCGTCAAAGACAAAAATCTCCCGTTTCAAGCATTTAATCTAGCTCTTATTTTGTTAAAAATAGGTTCCCAAAAGTGTTTCTTCCTTGGGTTACCTCTCACTACTAGCCCCAAGTACTTGAAAGGTATCATCATTTGTGTACAATTTAATGTCTTTGCATAACAGTCATGTGTATTCCTTTCAACATTTATGACCGCAAGCTTAAATTTATGAAAATTAATTTTTAACCCAAATGCAAACTCATAACACCTAAGAATAACTTTAATTGTTAACAACTTACTCACTATAAGTAATCACATACATCATGTAAGGGTATATGTACTTGCATAAGCTAAGTTTGTCCATACATTTTATGATAAAAAAACTCTCACAATATTTCACAAATATTTATTTATTTTAAGTACTTTATAACTCATTCCAATCAATAATACACTTATGATAAAAATGTTAAATAAATAAATAAAATATTATATTTTCTTATAGAAAAATTACACTCTCCTATATTTTGAACATTAATATTAGTGACAAAGTGATCAATTACAAAAGTTTTGTAATGCTTTATTTGTGGGATAAGATAATCATTTCTGACCAAATAAGTCTGTGTTGTATGATATTACAGATTTTTTTTAAAAAAAATCAAACTATCCCAATCTCATCACTTACACTTTTTTTTGTTATGCATGATTTTGGGCACAAGAATATTTATGGGAAAAACAATATATATATATATATATATATATATATATATATATATAATTGTACTAAAGAAGAATATTCGTTGGGTCATGTGTGGTGAATGTGAAAACAATGAGTGAAGAAGAAGAACGTATCTTTTCTGTCACTTCACAACACATTGGATTCCCTTTTTCTTCTTCTTCTTTGCTTATATATTAAGATTCTTGCTTCCTCTAACATTAGCAAGCACATTATTCATTTTGTCTTATCTGGGTTTTACAATTTTACATTAATCATCTTTGAAACCTCTTTTTATATGCTAAAACTATTTTTGACACATTTTTTATTAAAAATATCCTTTTGGTTTTTGATTTGTTTCTTCACCATTCACCAATATGATTTACTTTTACAAAATTTTACGATTCCTTTATAGTCTCTTGTCCATTTTTTTGTCATCATTGAACCCAAAGGAGATATTATAAAAAAAAGGGCATCATTGACCTATAATAAAACTTTCCAGAAATTAATGCAAAGGTAGATTTTCAACAAGATCTTCAAGGTGTTGCCTCATTGAAATTCACTGATCCTTTTAGCATTTGAATCTTAGCTTGTTTGGTGGAAATTTTACTGTCGTTCTTTGTACCTCATAATAGAATTTACTTTCATAATAAAAATCTCTATATTCTATGTATTGTATATTTTTATTACTTTTAGTGTAATGTTTTTTGTTTTCTAATTTATTTCTGGTTCAGTAATCACATTTTTTTACTAAAAAAATAATTAAATAAAAATTAAATTTAAAGAAAAAAAATAATTAATCATTATATTAATTAAACTAAATATTATTTTAGAGACTAACAAATTATTGGTATGTAAAATTATTTCTATCATTAATAAAAAAATTATAAAATAATTTTTAGATTGATATCTAAATCAACAATTTTAAATTCTAAATTAATCTAAAAAAATTAATTTAAAATATAAATTAATTAATAACTAAATTTTTTATAACTAATAATTAGATATTAATTTAAAAATAATTTATAAATTTTTATTAATAATAAAAACTACTTTATACATCAATAAAATATTTTAAATTTAACTAATATAATAACTAACTATTTTAGTCTTTAAAATTAATTTTTATTTAATAAATTATTTTTACTATTTCATCAAAATCAATTAACACAGTTTGAGAGTTGTAAATTATAAGAATGAGGTGAAATTGTTCTGGAGTGAGATGTTGTTAGAAAATTTAATGTGCCGATTCAATAATAAAGATTTGATAATTAAATCCCAAACATATGTCCTCACATGTCTTGTTAGAAGTAGTTGTTCAGTATACTAATGTATCATTTTGTCAACGTCCGATATTATTATATAATAATATCATTAAGGCATAAGTTTATCTTAAACACATTTCCAAACTTTACAATATTACTTACTAAAATAATTTAATAAAAAATAATTAATTATTACATTAACTAAATTAAATATTATTTTAGAGATTAAAAAAATACTAATATCTAATAATTTTTATTATTTATAAAATTTAAAAATTAGTTTCTAAATTAATATTTAATTAGTTATCAAGATTTTAAAATAATTTTTTAATATTTAAAATAATATATAATTTAATCAATACAATAACTAGTTTTTTTCTACAATTAATTATTTATTGATTTTTTTAGTGTATATACAAAATTGATTTTATTATATAGATTAAATTAATTTTATTATATAGATTAAATTAATTTATTTGCAAGTACTTGAACTATATATTTAATAGTTTCTAAATAGGTCTTTTGGCTATTTTTTAAAATTGAGTACTTAAATTTATATTCGTTTTTTAATTGAGTTTTTCCATCAATTTTTTGTTACTGAAATTACAAGGGTCTAGTTTCTGAATCTGATACTGTCATCTTTGTAAACTAATTATTCTCACATATCTAAATCAATAAATTCTGAACCAGGTATTCCCCATCAAACAATTTCTTTTACAAACTCACAAAACTAACACACTCAATTAAACCAGACGAAAAAACCTGATTAAAACTAAATATAAATTCAAAGACTGAATTAAAAAATAATTAAAAAGCCCAGCTAAGAATTATCATTTTGAAATCTACACATTAATTTAATCATTTAATATTGTCCTAATTTGATATTTGGGAGAGTTGAATGCTTTCATACTTTGTTTTTATCCTATCAAAAGATTTGACCAATTGTGATGTGTACACTATATGGGTGTGGGGGGTTGGTAGTTGAAATCCTACACTTAAATATCATTAACTTTTGTCTTGTCCCCATCTAACAATAAACAAAAACCTAGTTGCTATATATTAAAGAAATTACCAAGAAACTTGGCCTCTTGGTGTACCAAATTGGTGAAATGATTTGCTCAATCCAAGGGAAGAAAAGGCAACAATTCAAAATCATCACTTCCTTTCTTTTCTCTATTATTAGTACATTAAATAAGTGAAGATCTCTATATAGTTGAGGTGTGTGAAATGAAATTATTGTATCATATAGAATAAATATATAATAAGAAGGTAGTAGTATGAAAAATAGAGAAGACATGAAAGTAAAGAGTAAATGCAGAATAAATGAGAGAGAGATGTTAAATTTTGACTGAGTGCATCGTCTACAGTGCTGTTGGTTGAATGGCTAACCAAGGCGTGTGGGCGTGAATGAATGAACGAACTGTTACAGAGACTCTCTCTGTGTACAACCAAAACCATCACAGACTCAAACTCAGAAATGGTGAGAGAGAGAAAGAAGAAACCCACAAGAAAGAGCACGAGTGGCCATAGGGGCCCAATCATATGCCACATTACTGCTTCTTCTGTTGTCATTTTCCTCATTTTCTTATTCCATTTTTCTGCACTCAACAAAAAACACAGACAACTTCTCAGTCAGACACTGTCTCTGTCATCACCATCTTGTCTCTCCAACCATTCCACGTACTCACTACACAACCATTTCATATAAAACTATAAACATCCATCCAGAGCTTTCAACCATTTCATCTATTTTTTTACTACCAACTTTCTTCAAACTTTGCTGTTAAAAACTTTAATCAGTGTTCACTGTGCATGGTTGATGATAGATGTTTGTGAAACATATTTAGGGTAATTAAGGGACCATTAACTAGTAATATCCACTTGTCCTTTGCTTAGACAAAGTTAATTATACTGCTATAATATAATGTAGACGCTTAACATCTGATATATAGTGTTATAAAGTATTGTATTCTTATCGTTGTTGCAGCATGTCCTTAATTTAGGCTAGTTTATTCATGAGGTTTAGAAGATGTTAATACGTAACTCCAGTTGAATAAAAAAAGAGAAAGAATATTTTGACAATTCTAAATAAAATACTCCTATTTCAAATAATATAATAATATATATTAAGATTTTAAACTAAAAAATAAATATAATTTAAGTTGTTAAGTCAATGTTTTTTTATATTTTAGTAGTATCAAAGTATCATCTATGTAAAAAAAAGTTATTTATACTGATGTAGAAAACCAGTTGATTTTAATATAATTAAAGTCAATTATGTAATGATTTACCTTATTCGATAATATATATTGAGTTTATGAGTAAACACTGGAGCTTAATTTTTACAAAACACATTTTTAAAAAGAGATTGGGCATTTTAAATAAGTACTCAGTCTTGAATTAAATATTAAACTTATGACTAAGTTAATAGGCCTTCTTTTGAATGGAAGAAATATATGTTGGAAGAATTATTGAATGTGTTAGATGAATTAATATTCTCAAACAATAATTCGGATGAGTGGATTTGGGGAGGAATACTAGTATGAGACTATTCTCAATTAGGTCAGCATATAAGTTAAGTAAATTCAATAAATAAAAAAGGAGTTTATCAATTTCATATGCAAAGGCTTTATCTTCAGTCACATTTGACCAAAAGAGTTAAGCATGATAAAATTGCAACAAAACATAATTTGATAAGAATGAACACTTAAATACTAACACTAAATTGTGTCATGTGCAAATCAGGAGTTGAAGATACAAGCCATCTATTTTTTTAATGTTATGAAGTTGTTAAAATATGGAATAGTATTGTTAATTGGTTGGGTATCTATTTTGTTCACCATCATATACCTAGATTACACTTTATTGGTTTCGATTTTATGGGTTTTGAAAAAAAGAAAAATAAGATTCTAAAAATTATTTGGTTCCCAAAAATCTAAACTATTTGGATTTTGAGAAACAATATCATTTTAAGAATCATATATCAGATTTGGAAACACATTTTCAAGATCATTCATATTAAAACTTGACATGGATGATATACAAATTTCCCAAGGCCATTTTTTCTTATTCTATTTGGTGCATCAGTCCTATCACATGCATCTCTTTGGTAAGTTAACCTTATCAGGCTTCATTGAGCTTAGATTTTCATTTGCATGGTTTTTTTTTTTGACTAAAGTACTGTTTTTTTATCAGTAAAGAATTAATTAAATTAAAGGAACCACTTCAGAGGTGTCTCAACCTGTATACAAAAGCGAAAACAAAAAATCAATATCAATTTGCTACCAAAGCACACCTACTGTAGTAGTAAACCACAAGCTCTCATTAAACCCTAAACCCTAAAACACTGGAAGTATGTTCTGAAGCGATTCATCGAACATAGATTTTCATGTGCTGGGATTTATTTTTGGACTAGAGTACATTATTTTTGTCTAGAAGTGACCTCTTCATCTTATCTGCAAGCCTGTAGGTGGTTTTTGAAGCAATGACTATGGACTGCTATGTGCTTTTATATCTTTTTGGTTGGAAGGTATGTGTTGAGGATGTTTGTAATCACACTCTGCTAGGGGTTTATTTGCTATTTTTGGTGCCTAGTTTGTTTTCAAACTTTTTGGTGAATTGGATAATGCTCTCTCGGTTAAGAAATGTGTGGCGTAACGTTTTTTAATCACTATGGTTAGTGTACTCCTAATATTTTCATTTTCATTTAGAGTACTCCTTATAAAAAACTATCAAATGTCAATTTTGATTTAATGGATACTACAAATATTAGCATGTTTGTCCACATTTTATTAAGTTGGGTTGGTAAAAAATCAAGCATTAACTTTTAATAAACTTTTTGAAAAATGTAGTTGATGCTAAGTCTAAAGTCCACTTGGTTTAGAGGCAATATTTAAGATCTTAAAAACAATTTAGCAACTACGTATCTTTCACATTTAGATTGATTATAATTTTAGTGACAAAATTCGGAAAGAAAATTTTCAGTAATTAACTTTTAACTTAACAAAGCTAGAAGGGAAAATCTTGAAACTCTATCAACAAGAATAAAGAATAAATAAATAAAATTAAACTAGAAGGTATACTTTAAATATTTTCTGATTAATGTTGGGATTTAGAATAGAAATAAACAAACTGTAAAACATTTTTTTTATTTACATGATTGTTGAATTAACATATAGTTAGCTTAAAAATAAAATATAAACAGTGTGTAAGTTTTGTCTTTTACCAAAAGGTAAATCTGTGGTTAGCCAGAAAAACGCTATAATAAATATAACTATTAACGATAACGATGGTTTACCAAATCTTAATATTTAGAATATAATATTCATTTATTTTTTTTAAATAGAACAACTTCTTTGAAGTTTATAATGGAACAACTTTTCTGGAAAATTAAGATTTATAAAAGTAGAATTATTACTGTTAAAAATTCGAAGAATGAAGATTGTAAATCTATCTCCACATTATGGAATTATTAAATTCAAAAGAAATATATAGATATAATAGCTAAATTCTTTTAGAAATTAGTGCACGCATGGATGGGATCTAACGAGTTCAAAGGTGCATAGACCTTAGTTTTTAATACAAGGTTAATATACATTTTTCGATTAAAAGATAATATATAGACGCTATATTATATATTAAATTACGTGTTTGAAGATTGAGACCAAAGTTTAGGATCAATGTCTCTTATGCTTTTAGGACCTAAACAATCTATAGTCTTTATTTTTAATCACGTGACTTTTCTATTTGGAGACTTTGTTTGATTAAAAATAATGTACGTAATTTTAGGGTTTTTTTTCTGAGTGCAATTTTTATTCGAAATTCTTAAAATGGACAAATTTATTTTTATTCCCAAAATGCGTCAACTGTATTAGAAGAGATTTTGATTAGGTGAAATCGCCCATCACATTAAAAAAAATTAAAAATTAAAAATTATATATATGATTATGAGATTTTTAATTAAAATCGTATTTCATATATACAATTTTAATATTAAAATATTTTTCCTATATTAAATTTTAAAAAATTAAAATAAAAAAATCGTATATTTGAAATCGTATATTTCTTTCAATAACATAAGAGTTTTTATAAAAAAAATCGTATTTTCCTAATACATTTTAAACATTATAACATATTATAACATATAATAATATACTTAATTATAAATAATTATAAAATAAATAAGTTTTAAATATTTTAATATACATGTTTTTAGTATTTAAAATAGAAATACAAATAATAGAAAATTAGATAAATTTAATTTATTATTATAACTTTTTATATATAATCAAAGAAAATTGAATTTTAATATTTAAAATAAAAATAAAAATAAAAATAATAGAAAATTAGATAAATTTAATTTACTATTATAACCTTTTTATATAATTAAAGAAAATTAGATTTTTATAAAAAATTTAACTAAATAAGTTTTTAGATAATATTTTTTTATTATACATAAAAATTATTTTGAATTTATAATAAAATTAATGATGTAATACTTTAATAATATAAAATAATATAAATTAATTATTTTAAATATTGATTAAATTAAATTTAATCCATAATAAAAAATTAAGTGAGTAAAATATTTAATTTGAAATGCTAAAATAAAGTAGAAACTTGAACTATAAAGGTAAAATGGAGAACATTAACTGAAAACTTTAATTATATGATATGATGCGAAGAATGGGCTTCCACAATAGATGGATTGCATGGATCAGGGGATGCCTAGAGTTTACAACGATATCTGTCTTGGTTAATGGTAGTCCCACATCGGAGTTTAAACCTGCGAGAGGATTAAGACAGGGTGATCCTTTAACCCTGTTCCTCTTTCTGGTGGTTGTTGAAGGCGTAGTTGGGTTGGTTATCTCTTTTGTTGTGCCAAGATTCCTACTCCAATGTATTCTTTAAGGCTATTCTTAGGTGTTATGAACTTGCTTCTGGGTTGAAAATCAACTTCTACAAATCAAAGTTGGCAGGTTTTAACGTTACGAGGCAATCCCTTGAAGTATATGCTAAATCTTTACACTGTTCTCTTATGATGGTTCCCTTCAAATACCTCGGGTTAGAAGTAGGAGGTAATCTGAGGAAGAAGCAGTTCTGGGAACCAACAATAAATAAAATTAGTTCTAAACTAAGCACCTGGAAGGGACGTTTTTTATCTCTTGCTGGAAGAATTTGCCTTGTGAAATCGGTGTTTTCGTCATTACCGCTATTTTATATGTCCTTCTTCAAAGCCCCGGAGGTGGTGCATAGCAAAATTATTAGCATCCAAATGAGATTTCTCTGGGGATAAGGGAGGGAGAAGAGCTCTATCTCGTGGGTGAGCTGGGAGAACCTGTGTAAACTGTTGGAGGAGGGAGGACTAGGCATTAAAGATATTAGAAAGTTTAATACAGCCCTCCTGGCTAAGTGGAAGTGGGGACTTTTAGAAGAAGAAAAAGGGAAGTGGAAAGATATCATCTTATCTAAGTATGGCTTGGTGCATAGATATTATCAACTTCCTCCGAAGTATCAGTCATGGTGGTGGAGAGACCTTTGTAAAAGTTGTGGTGAGGATAAGGAAGAGGATTGGTTTTGAGGTACATTAGAATGGAAAGTGGGAGGTGGGGATAAGATTATATTTTAGGAGGATGCTTAGTGTGGCGGTGGTTCTCTATTATCTAAGTATCCCAAGATGTATTCCCTTTCATTGGATAAAGGGAAGAAGGTAGCAGAGGTAGGAGGGTGAGAGGGTGGGAGGATTCAGAGTGGACGTGGCGGCTTAGGTGGAGGAGAGCTAGGTTCCAATGAGAACAAGAAGAAGAAATGTACTAGTATATATCCACTGTCTGATTTAGTAAGGAGGTTAAGGATGCTCAAGTATGGGGAGGTGATGCATCATGGGAGTTCTCGGTGAGATCTGTTTATGCCTGTCTAGCTAAGCATGCCTAGCTAAGCATGCCTGCAACCCATATAATAGTTTATTCAAGATCCTTTGGCAAGCCAAAGCTTTTCCAAATGTACTGACAACAGCATGGAGAGCCCTCATGGATAGGATTCCTACAAGAACAAGTTTATCTAGAAGAGGAGTGTTAACCCCTTTAAATTGTGTGATGTGCCAAGATTCGGATGAATCCTCGCAACATCTTTTTCTTGGTTGTATCATTGCTCAACGGGTTTTGGTTCAGTGTTTCAGATGGACTGGGATTACGTTTGTCCAACACAATGATTTGAGGAGTCATTTTGAGAATTTCGTCTTACCTTATGGCTCTCTCAAACAGAACCTGATGTGGAAAGGTATGTGGGCGCCAGTTGTGTGGTGTATATGGGATCAAAGGAACCATATTGATTTTAGGCAAGGAGAGGAGGACGCAGAGGAGATTTTCCAAATGGCACAACTAAAAACATGGCTTTGGATGAAACATAGGATGGATGTTTTTAACTACTCCTTTTTAGACTGGCATTTAAATCCCTTAATCTGCATTAAGATTGTCCTATGAAAGGAAGGATTAGCGCTAGTTTTTAGAGCACAAGTTTGATGGGCAGGGAAGAGTTGGTTTATGTTGTTGGAACCTGTTTTTTCTGAATGAAAAGCACAAGGGGGAGGTCCTTTTGTTGGTTTCGGATGATGCAGTTCTTTGTTGTTTGATTTTTTTTTGCCAAAGAAGATGTAAGTTCAGTATTCCGGGAGGATGGTGAGTCAAGATGCAATTATACATTGGTCTAAAGATGTTGGTTTGCTATTGCACAGACGCTGGTTTTTTGCTATATAGACGTTGGTTTTCTGCTGCAGTTTTGGTGTTGTTTTTTTGCTGGTTTTATGTTGTATAGATGTTGGTTTTCTGCTGCAGTTTTGGTACTGTTTTTTACTGATTTTATGTCGTATAAATGTTGGTTTTCTGTTGCAGATTTGGTGTTGTTTTGGTGCTATTTTTGCTACATTTAAGGTGCTTTTTTATGTTCTTTTTGAGGCTAGGCACTTTTGTTTTCAAGTTTAGTAGCAGAGTGTTAAACATAGATTGTTTGAGTGTGTGACATTGTTCTTTGGTGATGTTTGTAGTCATCTGTTATGTAGGTGATCTCTTTAGTTTTAGGCTCTTTTTTGTTATTTTAAAACAAGAGCCAAAGGAACCTAGATTTTTATGCTTGTTGTTTTGTAAGTTTTCTTTGTATAAGGGTTGAGACACCCCAGAAATGTTTCCTTTAATTCATTTCTCTATTGTTGATAAAAAAAACTTTAATTATCATAAAAAGCAAAAAAACAGGACAAGAGTCTACATTTTACTATTGTCTATATGGACAATTTGCTCTATTATGACCTTGATTCCTACAATAAGAGAATTTTTTTTGGCTTATTTGGAAGTGGTTTATCCATTTCATTATGTATGCGATTGATTTGTTGGTTTACTTGATTCCTTACGGTGCATGTGGGGGTCCGGGATGAAATTTGGTCCCATATAAGTAGACCAATAATCTTCATTTCAAACTGGATGAAATTTAACTTCGTAATCCTTCAAAATATACTGCAAACTATAGATAGGATCAACGAATGTTGTTAGTTGTAAATGACATGTCGAATAAACAACAATAACATGAGCACAAGGAAGTTAGAGAGCTTGAAACTCCCCACAATCACACCACCAGTCATTAAGTTTTACTGTATATGACGTAGGTAGGTGTCGTAGTTAGGCAATGGGTAGCTCTTGAACATCAAACTCTGAATTGTGTCTATTGCAACTTTGGACATCACACATAGCAGATTGTTGTTCATTCTTCCATAACAAAGCAGTAATATCTTCAAGATATTGATGACCAGCTCGTAACATGCACTCTATCTTTGTCCCTCGTTCAACCAACCAAGATTTGGTTCTTTCAAATCTTCCCAAGAGCACATATGGATAACGATCGTGCTCCCTTTAATACAGAGTTCATGCAATCAACTAAATTTGTTGTCATGTGGCCATACCACCTATCTCCATCATATGCTTGTGTCCATTTTTCTAAAGGTATTTGATCTATCCAGACAAAAAAGCTTGTTGAAATCTTAGAGCCAACAACTTTGCCTGAACAGTTAGTTGTTTCATTTCATAACCTATGACAATGTAAAAAATTAAATGATTTAAAATGATTGTGTTGCAACAAGAATAATCAATATAAGTGAATTAAATTAAGATATATAATCATGTTTATCAATTGTCTCTTCACCTCGACATTCTTAAACTTCTTATTGAAATTAAATGCAATGTGACTTATGCAATATACTAATAGGAGACCATGTCCTTTCCAAGCAACTTCTGGAGATTTTAATGTTGAGAAAATGGTCTTTCCTCTATCAGTTATCATGCAGATATTTTGTTGCAGTATGACATGTGATCGCAACAGGCGAAAGAACCAGATCAATGCTACTTTTGTTTCACCTTCAACTATTGCAAAGGGTAAAGGGAATATGTTATGGTTGTCATCTTGACCAATTGCAGTTAGCAAAGTCCCGTGGTATTTTCCAGTCAAGAATGTTTTGTTAACTTGAACTATTGGCTTGTAGTAATTAAAGTCATCAATGCAAGGCTTGAAAGGCCAAAATACACATTCCAAGATCTGACACGAGTTGTCTTGAGCATCGTCTATAACAAAAGGCCGAGTTACATATTCAACAAATGTCCCAAGGAAACTTTATTGAACCAACTGCAACCATCTTGGAAGATGATTATAGGATTCGTCCCAGTCATCGAATTTTATGGCAAACGCCTTTTTCTTTTCCATCCATGCTTCTTTATACATTATAACCATAACGACTTTTAATTTTTGCAATTAAAGTTTTTACAGGGATGGAGGGGTTTGCTTTAATGGAATTGACCATTATAGTTGCAATTTACTTGGAGTCCAAATTTAAGTGATCATGAGTGGTTGACAAACATGTGTGGGGTGCTTCAATTTTTTTGATCTTCCATGTATCGCAAATTTTACTGAAGGAGCTTTAAGACGCCATTTGTTCATTATGTGAGCTGAAGAACTATTGCAAGGGGTTTTGAAATGCAATTTTGTAATTAATGGTTTTGTGCCTGTCTTTCACTATGTCATAAGTACCACATAGGTGAATGTAATTTGTTCTTTAGGATAGGATGTTATTCTTGTTCTCATGACTAATGTCTTGTATTTTTGAGATTACATCTACATTTATACCTTGATAAAGGCTTTTGTATAAGGGTTAATGTATCTCCTAATACTCCCATTTATTTCATGTTTTATTTATGATAAAAAAATAAGAATAAAAATTCAATAAATAAATAAAGTAGAGTTATAATCTCAATTTAATAAAATAATTTACCATAAACACATATTTTAACACTTTAATTTAACCATTTTTTTTCTTGTGATTCTTCTTTATTCTTCCTTTGTTTGAATAATTTTATGCATGAATGAATGTATCTTCACAGTGAAACGTTAGTCAAAACACAAGTGCTTGTGACAATTATTTTTTAACATTAAATAATGGCTTTAGTATTTTTATTTTGGTAAAAAGAATATTTTACTTTAGGTTTATTAAATATTTACTTTTAGTGATAGGTAAAATTAAGTCTGTTCTTCAATTTCCTTCATATAAATCTGGATTTTCACTTTTAATCAAAATGTCCACTTTCATGAAAAACCTGCAAAACAAATTGTCAAATTTTATCTCTAAATAAAAAATTAAAATTTCTACCATTCTTATTTGATATTTTTTTAATCAGTAATAAATAAATAAAATAAAATAAATATTTCTGCGTGTACCAACCTTATACAAGACTCGTCCTACCTAAGTAACAATACAAAAATTCTAATCTTATCTGATATAAAACCTTTCGTATTTCATTATTTGTTTACTGACTTTTTTTATTCATAAACTTTTGAAATATCATTTCGTATATCAAATTAATTAATTGTAAATCCTAAATATTTAAAACCTGCAAAATTAAGAGCTTTGAGTGAAAGAAAATTCTCAGAGGAACCAAATTTGCCTACTTTGAAAAAAAAAACATTTTTAAATTTATCAAAATAAAATTACACATTATTCAAATTAAAATTAATGACTGCAATTAAATCAAATCCTGATTAGTGACGTGCTGACATAAAATATATCTTTTAATGTTTGATTGAGCATTATCTGTATAATTGTGAAATTAGTATTTTAATAGAAGAGATAATTAGGTAAAGTCCAGATCAAGCTTCATTTGACTTTTAATATTACAGGGAAAATTTTCTTAAAATCATAATCGACCTGCAACCAATTACTATTAATAAGTAATAACTTAATATGTTTGAAAGTGACATATTTAAATTAAGACAAAACTTAAGATGCTATATATACTATTAATGCTATGGCGGAATCTAATTTAATGTTTTTCTTTTATATTTTATTAAAACACATTTTATGATATAAAAATAAAACTCTAAATAAGATTAGAAAACAATATTAATAATGTTTATATATAGTTTTTCTCCTTTAAATTATAACTATATTTAAATATATTTCTTTAAAGACTTTTAAAATATAAAATAAGACAAGAAGCACAAATACTTTTTTTTTAAAGCTCAAATTATACTAAAATATCATTAAATAAAAATTAATTTAAAAGAAAAAAAACAATTAGTCACTATATTAATTAGATATTATTTTAAAAACTAAAAAAATTATAAAATTATAAAATTATTTTAATTATTAATAAAATTTATGAACCAGTTTTTTTTTAAATTAATATCAAATTAGTTATCAATGTCTTAAAGTTAAAAGTTAAAATTTTGATAACTAATTAAACACCAATTTAAAATCTGATTCATAATTTTTATTAATAATTAAATCTACTTTATATATAAATATTTTTTCTATCTTTAACATAATATCTAATTTAATTAATATTTTTTATCTCTAAAATTATTTTTTTATATTTAATATTTTTCTGTTAATTTAGGTACAAGTTAAAACAAATATAAAATAAACTATATGAAAAAAAATAGATATTAACTTATATATGAGTTTATTCTAGTTTACTTTTTTAAAAATTATAAATTTAAAACAACTGAAAATAATAGTAGTTGACCCTTAAAATAAAAATGAAAATTAACTCCCAAAGTAAGTCTATTGAAGACTTTCAATCAAAACCTAATGAACACACAAGAGAAACACATATGTCATAGAAACACATAAACAAGTTCCAATTCCAAGTAGAAGAAAGATGTATGCATGACCCTTGATGCCATTCTAACCACATCTTGATCACGACAATGATGAGTTCATCAACATTGGAGAGGTATTTTAACACCTTTGATAAAACATGAAAAGATAAGAAGGTGAAGAAGAAGAAGAATAATAATAATAATTAATGAAAGTGTGAAGAATAAAAATTTATTTTAAGGGTGACTCGAGGAAGTAGCGTTCCGTCTTCTTCTCCCTCTCCACGTTACTTTCGTCCTTCTCACCACATTATGGATCTCTCTCTTCTATGAGATGTGGACAAGTTGAAAGAAACCCTAATATTAGAAAAATGAAGTGTGATAATGCACCAAACCACCCCGTCTCTTTCTCAAGAAACAAACAAGCAATAAATAAAACTAAACGGCTACATTAAAATAAATGCTCAACAAAAAAGCATCGTTTTCCATCTTGTTGTAGTCAACGATTCCTTCACCAACTCACTTCCTAGGTTCTAATCTCCAACTTTCTTCTTCACCAATGTGCATTTGAGAGAAAGAGAGAGAAAGTGCATTAGCGGTGTAGAATAGCTTTAGGGTTTTGGGTTCTGCATTTTAAATCACATTGGAAGGCATTATGCATCATCCAAAATGATGCTCTACTTCATTCAAAACTTAAAGCTTATCAAAGGGAGTATTCTTATTTTAATATGGATTATTTTAGTCAAAATATCATCATCTCTTCATTTAAATTATTAGCCACTTGTGATTGAAGGGATGTAGGAGGCTGCCAAGGTTCTAGTGTGTATGTGGGTAAGGCACTCTTATGTTACCTTTTGTTGTGTGACATGTTTTAGGTTTAGGTATGTATGTGGATTTTGTTTCATGTACTGTGTATATGGGTAGGAGTATTCAAATATTTTATTTTATTTTTATTTTTTTATAAAAATATTTCAAATTTTATATCATCGTCTAATAATAAATTAATTTAGAGATTTATTGAGCTTTATGAAAATTACTTGATAGTCATATAAATAATGATTTATTATTATATGATATAGTATAAAAATATTTAAGATTGTGTATTAAATTTTGTGCAAGTTGTTCACTTTCAAAATCTCATCGATGTTTCATCTCAATGCACTTATTCGTCGATATTTCATCTAAATAAACTAACTTGTTAGCTAATCATGTTGATTTAGACCTATATTTTATTTCCTTTCAAATTTATCTTTATTTTATCATCATATATTGAACCAATTGTTTGTGGAGAAAAATTATAATTCATAGTTAGTGTATGATTCCTTTTACTTAAGAGTATAATGGTTTAAATATCACAATTCAATCATAACTTTCATCTAGTTTGTTATTGGACAAATGATGTAACTTTTAACCATGATTTCCTTGATAATTGTTTCATTAGGAATTTAATACAATTTGATTTTATCTTGGTCTACTTGGTCTCTGCCACTAGACAATTAATGCAACCCAGAATAATCCTTCCTTTATGAATTGTCCAACTAAAAATTGAAATCATGATTCCGACTCTAATACCAATTGTTGAATCAAATGTTTATTATTACAAAAGTTATAACTAATAGTTTACTTTTTACTTAAGAGAATAGTAGTTAAACACTAAAATCAATTATGATTTAATTTACCTAACTTTCTTTGTAGAAACAATTTGATGCAACCAACCACATCTTACACTCGTCACCTATCTCAAAAGAACAAAATTATCGAAGACTATATTTTAGTTGTCTTGTCACTTAGATTGTTAGTTGCATTAATGACACTAATCTTTTATTTTGAATAAGGGAGAGCAAAAGAAAGAAAGAAATGATAAGAAAAAGAGTGAAAAGTGAGGTTGTTTTGATTGAGGTGTAAGTGAAAAATGAAATAAAGGAATGGAAAGAGAGTGTAAATAAGGTTGTTTAATTGAAAGAAAGATAGTAAAAATTAACTGAAAATGAGTAAAAAAAATTAGAAATGATCTAATTGATGTGATATAGAATAAAATAATAATTAGAATATATAAAAATAATCAAATACCCTTGTGCTAAAAATGAGATGGGAATGACTATTAAAAAATGTTTTACTACATATTATTCTCATTCAATTAAAATATATATCTCATTATAAGCACGATATCCACTTTTTATAATAGTTGTATACTTTCCTTATATGTAATAATGGTAAAATTTAATTTTAAAAGGCAAGTAAAGCAAAACCATTATATAATTGTCCATTTGAAGTAGATATTAATATTAACTCATCTCACCTGAAAGTAACATGCCTACTAGCAAAATTTTCTTTACACACTTCTAGAAATCCAACTAAGCTTCTAGTAAGTCAAATTTTTCAAACCCTACATTGATAACATCTCTCCTTTAATCAAAGTCTCAAAGAAATAAAGGAAAAGGAATTGAATACCAATAAGAAACAAAACACTTATCCTAATCAAGAATGTAACTGACTTATCTTAACCTTTATGTTGCTACCTACTCGGAGTTGTATTTTGTTCAGAAAAACAAATTAACTTCAAGCTTCAAAAATCTAGAGAGAGTTCAAATATAATGTAGTTTTGGAGAGAGATAATTTCTAATGAAATAAAGAGTGAATGTTTGTAACCTATTTATAGACTTTTTATCCTTTTTTATGGACTTTTTATCCTTTTTATTTTAAAATTCATCTCTACTAATATTAAGAAGTGAACTTTAAGTCTAACTCAGCTTCATAAAATCGGCTTATAAAATGAGGTTTGCACCCACTTATATACTATGAAATGTCTTAATATCTAGTCGATGTGGGATCTACAACACACCCTCTCACACCGAGGTTACCAACTCGTGCTTGGAACAATATATTATGGGAGGTTCGATAAAGGCCCAGTAGTTGTGACCTGATAAGCCCAACAAACAATCACTAGGATGGGCTTGAAATGACTCTGATACCATATTAAGAAGTGGATTTTAAGCTTAAGTCTCCACTGAATTTAGAGAACACACAATAAATTACACTTGAATTATTATCCAAGATAATTTGTCACACTCAAGATCTTTCAAAAGACTTTATTTAGAAAGTCTAAAAAAAGAATAACACTTGATCCATAAAAACATCTTGAAAAAGCTATCTTTTTCATCCTATGTCAGAGTGGTTTATTGCACTTACTATGTAACATCTTAATGCACAAACCCCATTCAGCTTCTCAATATCTTAATTTGTGTGATTCAGATTATTAGGGAAGTCAAGGTATTTTCACTTTGTAATGGGTTCATGTACTTAATACTACAACCCTTTATGCCATGTACACAATATCATCTCAAGTACCTTGTACGTAATCATAATAGGCCATGATACCACACTAAGTATCCATAGTATACCACAATCAATATCATACATATATCCATATGCAATACATAACCTTATGCATATCATACTCTCTCATACATAACATGCATCTCATCCTTATCACATATATAATTATATTCATATCTTGATACACACACCCCACAATACAACACTCACACCACCAGTTTCACATCACTTGATCAAGCTTATCTCACTTCAATGACACCTGCTCTACAAAACTGAGAATTGATATGGTATCTCTTATTCAAGCGCCCTCTAATTATCTAAGTGATTATTCCTTTTGTATCGCCGAAGCATCACACTAGTGCTTGAGCGAGAAGACTTGTTCTATAATCCAAAAATCAAGAACACCAAACACCATCACTAACTCAACACTTAAGTTATCACTCAATTACTTAAGCATTAAAAGTTTCATAAAAAAGAAAATTGTCTCAACATTCAAGTCATAACTTGAACAACATGCTATGTTACTTGAGTGTCTATAATAATCCTTAAACAACCTTGAGAGTTGCATATAATGATTACTCACCACTTGAGTGATAATATAACACTTAAGCAATATACAAGTACACAAAAACCCATCCAATTATGTGTTGCAATTAAAATTTTAATTTTATAAATTATACATTATCTTAATTGTCTAAAACGTCAATTTTATAATCAATTATTATTGAATCACTATCACTCAAAATAGTTATCTCAAATCTTATATGCAACTTAACATAAGTTAATTCAAATATCACTATATTTTTAAATAATTACCACATATATGAAATTCTACCTCAATCCTCAAATCAATAATTTTGACACACCTAAATCAACTTGAATTAAATAAATGCAATTAACTTCCACTCATCTAGAATTTATGTGTCTTATTGATTAAACAACTCCAGCATATCTCAAATGCTGAAATTGAGTGGATAATACTTTGAAAGTATTAACCCTACAAAGTCGGGTATTTCCTCTTGATTATATTATTATCACACTTCCCTTCCAAAACCCAAGGAAAAACTATAATGGATTGAACTATTTGTAAGGAAATGTTAACTTACCTGAATCAATATTTCAATTATCAACTTAAACTTCTGATAATAAAATTATATAGAGAAAGAAACTTTCTTCTAACGAGAAGAATTTTTTAATAAAATAAAGATAAAATTGTTATAACCTATTTATAAACTTTTCATTCTTTATTACTTAAAATTATATCTAAAAAAAGCCAGATCTTACAATATCTATATGTTGATATAAAAAAAATTAACAAATGGTAGAATTCAGAATTTAACAATTTTTAAAACTTCATTGATTATTAAAAATAGATTTGTTTAGATTGAGAAAAACGCACTACAAAAAAATTATTAAACAACAACCAAATTTAGAAACAAAAATAATTAGTCACTACATTGATTAAATTAGATAATATTTTATAAACTAAAAAATTATTGATATCTAAAGTAGTTTTTATTATTAATAAAAATTTATAAAATAATTTTTAAATTGATATCTAAATTAACTACCAAGGTTTTAGTTACTAATATTTTAGATTCTAAATTAGTCTCTAAAAGACTAATAGAGATTAATTTTAAAAAAAATTATCAACAAAAAAAATAAATAAATATGAATTAATTCAGGAGTGATCCAACCCTTATATAAAAATGAACAAAAACGTACAACACCTCCCCCAAAAGCTTACCACAAATATCCTACTTGAGCAACTAAACAAAAATAAAGACACCTCAAAAACAACCTAACACCTCATCACAACCTTCTAAAAAACAAAAGGCCTGGAGTTTCAAAGTCTCTTGATCAAATACATACAAACCAAATGATCAAGACACCAATCAGAGTAAGAAAAACATACAGAGGCAAATGTAGAAGTAACCCAAGATCATACCTTTAAAAATATTCTTATTCTTATGTCTCCAAATCTCACTAACAACTATGATCCAAACATTTCCACAAACAGCATTGACATAAACAGGTACATTAACAATATCGAAATGCTAAAAATGTGAAAAATGATCGACTTCAACCCTAACCAAACATAACATTAGTTCCAAACGAACCAGACAATAAAAAGACTAATTTAAAATATAAAGTAGGGAATAACTAAAACATTGGTAGTTAATGGTTAGATACAAATTTAAAAATTATTTTATAAATTTGTATTAATAATAAAAATTATTTTAATATCAATAATTTTTTTAATTTATAAAATTATCTCTAATTTAATAGTAACTAATTATTTTTATATCTATAATTAATTTTTATTTAATAATTTTCTTGTAGTGACGAAAGTTGTTTCCTTCCATATTTACTTAGGTGAGTTCCACAAACCCTTTTTAATAATCTATTATTTATAATTAATTTTGATTAAATGATCTGTTGGAAGTTGTTTATATTTGAAAAATTAAAAACAACTTTGCTGTCAAAGTTGATACATAATTCCCATTCCAATGTTTTTTTTCTTTTACCTACTCAAGTCTTTAAGATACACTTCTTGAATGATGGTTTGTGTGGAAATAAAACTAAGACAGCTTGGCAATCTGTATGGTTTATTGTTGTTTAGTCTCTTTGCCTGCAGAGGAATGGTATCCCATTTAGAAATAAAGTACCTAACAGTGAATATGTTTAATTTACTTTCATAATATTAAAGTGTTAAATAAAAAGTGACAATTTTTCTGTTCTCCATTTTTAGTGGTCCACATTTCCTTTTACATGCTTGAAGAATTTATAGACTTGGCATATATCTTCTATAAAGCTTACTAACGACTTCAAATAAATAAAAAATATCTACATGTGCAAATTTTAAGTATTATAAAAAGTGTTGATCTGCACAATATTATAACTGGGAAGAGAAAATATTTTTTTATTGAAATGTCCACCATGAAGAGATGGAACAATTTAAAATTGTATTACGTGACATTATAATTATAAACTAATATCTTTCACTATTTATTTGTCAAAATAATATTTTTTTAAAATATTAAATATTTTCTATATTAATAAAAAAACAAAATATTGTGTCAATGTTTTTTTTTTTCTTATAAACAACAACTAAGCATGATTATGTATTACAAAATTTGATTTGGAAAAATTGCATAGAGTTACGGAAGTTGATTGAGTAGGATAATTAGGTAAAGGGTGACGAATGGAATAAGCTATTACTTTGGTGACTTGTGTGACTAAGAAATAACTCTATATAATATTTCTAAGTTGTAACAGATGACACACACATCAACTATTTTAATTAGTTCAACAGAGCTGGCCAACCTTTAATATGTGTGGACCACTAATCAAAGGTCATATATATACAAATAATAAGGAAAAGAAGAACTTACCATCTTCCATGCATTTATAGGTATATGATGTGATAGCCATTTCCTTAGTTTTGGTGTCATTTTTTTTTATATGTTCATTGATGTTTTAGACACTTTATATTAATAATATCTGTTTCACAAAGTTTATTCTTCTGTTTAGTAAGAATTCCACTATATAAACAAGTTGTTGAAGCATTCCCCAGCTTTTCTTAGGCTTCTTCACCAATGAAGTTGCTGCTTAAAGATAGAGATACCTAAATTTCCAGCAGAATATTACAACCTCTGCCATATGTCAAAAAGCTTATATAACTGAACTCAACTTTTTTTTAAATTTTATGTTTAATTCAACCTTATAAAATTGGTTTATAGGGTAATATTTACTCTTACTTGTATACTATGAAATATCATAATTTTTAGTTGATGAAGGATCTCCAACACACCTCCTCCACGCCGAGGTTGTGAATTCGTACGTGGAATTATATATTTATGGGTGATTCGACAACGACATGATAACGAATGACCTGATAGGTCTAACAAATTTTCTCTAAAATATGCTTTAAATAACTGAAATACTAAGAAGTGAATTTTAAACCTAACTCAACCTTATGAAATTGGTCAATAAAGTGATGTTTGCACCCATTTATATATGATGAAATATTCTAATTCCTAGTCGACATAAGATCTACAACAATTTTTTATATTAATTGTTGAACCATGCATATATGTTTATTTTCTTGGAGGATAAGTATTAAGTTTTTTGTTCTGAATACTTCACAAATGTTACTTTGTAAGGGTTGAGTTAAAAAGGTGGATGAAAATGTGAAGAGTCAAGGGTTCCCATAATCAAGCAAAACAAAAACCAACGTTTGGTTCACGCTTATAGCTAAAATATATATAAAAAAAACATGTGTGTGTGTTGACATGTGTGTTTTGAATTTTGTGAATGACATTTAGTCCTCGAGAAAGACACATAAAATTGTTGAAAGATGATGGTAGTGGTGGAAGAAGAGCAGTATAAAGTATGGTTAGTTGCATTAATGAAAGTAAAGAAAAGAAATGGGAGGCACTAGTGTTAATCTTGATTAAAGAATAGTTAGTAAAGTTAATTAATCCATAGAGTGTGGACCACTTCCAAAAAAATGAAGTTTGAATGGCATGTGAAGGGCACCTATTGCATCGAGTGCAGCACGATGGTGCATGTTCTCACTCTTTTACAACCCGCTTTTCACTCAAACACATCTCTTCTCTTCCATGGAAAGCCAATCCAAACCCTTCAATTTTATCTTAATTAATTCAAACACCATTAGCAACCCATTATTTTAAGGGCTAAACAACCGACCAAACTCAACCCTTCATGTGACCGATTATCATACATTTCCAACCTTTCTTCTCATCATGCACCTCCTTAATTAACACTATTAATATATATTCACAATTCTCGTCGGATTATAACTAGAAAGAAAGATAACTAGTAGGTATAGTTTAATAGTAAAAGTGCGATTTGTTTCAGTCCGATCTTTTGTATGAACTACTCGTAATAACGAACTTGCAAAATGAATTTATTGAAATATAGATCATACATGAAGAGATAGAGTAACTTTGAAAGAAAAATGTTACTTTAACAACTATATATTAAATTATATCAGTTTACAAATGTAATATTGAAAAAATATTAAATTACCATTGTGATTTGACTAATACAATTTTAAAATTATTTTATTTCAAGAAAAAAAAATATTTTTTTCTCAATTGTGATCTGATGTAGGATTGTCAACATATCAACATTTATATTGGTATTGGTGTCTTATATTATCTGTGGTTGTTAAAAATAACATTTCATTAATTAATTAACCTCTTTCAGAATGAAGTTTAGGAAACCATTGGTGGCATAATGTCAACGATTTTCCTTGTTTTTGATTGGTGCTGCATGCTCTTAGTGGCAATCTTAAGTTGTTTCCATTATACATGTACTTTCAATTATTATTCTTTTTCTTGGTTCATAAACTATGGAGTATTTTGAATTTCAATGCATTGAACTTTTCTGAACTAAGGCCACATTTATTGTCGGGTCAACATTATTAATGACCCTTGCTGTTTAAAACCTTATCCTCATTTCCAGATTCAAACTCTAGAACAGCCAAAAACTTAAATGGTGTTTTCAGATTTCTTCTTCGAAGAAAAATTAGAGTTTTACTTTCGTAAATTTGTTTCATTAACATTTTATTAAATGTTAATGCAAATTACCCATGTACGTGTAATTAAGAAACTAAATCAGACGGAATCTTTAAGTTTTGTGTTCAGAAAAATTCTATGGTGTTCTTCAAAACTTAAAGATTTGATGTTGTTAATTATGAAAAAACTCTTCCTCCTTTACTTTTTTTTTTATTTCGCGACCACAATATTCAACTATTAATCTAAATTAATCGTATGCACCAAAACTTTAAGTTTAGTAATAATATATCATATGAACTCTCTTTAGGTGGTTCTTGAATAAATGGAAGGCCTATTTTAGTGTTATGTTTGCTAGTAAGGAATCAGATTTAATCAAAATTATTTGAGATGGAAAAATTAACAGTCCAATTTTGAGATGTTAATAATGTAAATATTTTTATAATATTGTGTACTAATTAAAAACTAATTCAGATATGATTTTTTTAAAATAAGCTTGACAAAAGTCAATAATTTATAACTACACACCAATATTATAAAAATGATAATGTTAAAAAATATCGTTCATATAATTTAGTGCCTATTATGTGTCGTGAATTTATTTATTTTATTAACAATAATAAATAAATAAATAAATGGGAGTGTTAAGGTTATCCAACTTATATAAAAAAATCTATAGAAAAAAATAGAATATCTGTGTTATGAATACTTGAAAATGTTATATATATATATATATATATATATATATATATATATATATAAGAATTATGTAAGGATTTAATGATAATAGATGATTTCATATTTAGGAATCAAATTAACCATTCTCACGTGTATGTATGAGAAGTAAATATGGTTAACCAAAAATATTTAAACTATTATAGTGTTCTAGTTAAATTAAAAAGTAAAGAATCTTCTAAGTGTAAGTTAAAGGTAATGAATCTTGTATGAGTAAGTTATATTGTGAAGCTCATAATTCATTGGACAAACGAAAATTATTAAAAAAAAACATCGTACTATGTTTGAGGTATCGTAGTTTATGAAAAGGAGTGGAAGTGAAAAATATATTATTCCTTTGGAGATGAATTTTATATTTAGATTGCATTGTTATATATTTATATAAAATAAATAAATAAATAATTAATATAGGGTGATTCGCCTAGGAGAAAAAAAGGAAATAGTAGAAAGCTTAAAGAATTTAGTTCCCACATATTTGGAAGTGCATGCAATTATAGTTTAGAAACTTCTATGGGAAATTTGAAAAGTTTAGTAGTAATAAAATTGAGGTTTGTTGGAGCTTAGGGAACTTATAATAAAAGATATTATAATAAAGGAATGTTGTTAGGACACATTGGTGTTTGATGTGTATGAGAAAAGGAATTGTCTTTAAACAAATATACACACTTGAAAGAATGATTACTTAGAAACATGACTAGGTAGGGTTGTTTAATTAATACATTAATTATTCTTGTTTAAGCTATCAATAAAAAGTGTTTTTATTTTTATTCAATATGAAATGGTTTTGGCCATTAAAATTTGTATTTGGGAGGAATGATTGTTGGTAGAAACCTAAACAACTCAATAGATTAATGTGTAAGAGAGTAGTGAAAGTGTCACAATATCTGCTTTTGGTATAATTACTTTAAAAACATGTGGATTAAGCCACTTGTGATATAAAATCCATGCTTAGCAGAGTACTTTGCTTTCATTTTTTAATCTCTAATTTAATCAAAAATAACTTATAGATTGTGAACTAGATATACTCCTTTTATATATCATTCTTCTCCTTCTCTGTCCAACTTAAAATAACTCAAATTTAAGGGTTAAATATTATTTATAGAAAAAAAATTATAGTTAATCATCTAAAGATGGATTAGTCTTATAAACAAAACAATTTACCCATTTTACTCATATCAATTTGGTTGATTTAAACTTTAGTAAATGTGCATAACCTTTATACAACACTAAATTATCAAGTTTCTAGAAAATTTCAAATCAATTAGTAGGGTTAGGGTTGTTGTATTTAAGGTCCAATTTAATATTTTGTAGTTCCATTTTTTTCCTTAAAAAAAAGTACATTATTAAGTTAAAGAATAACCATGTTTACAAATTTTTAGTCTATTTGAAAAACTTATTGTTTTTTTTTTACTTTTAAATTATCTGAATTTTTGACATATGAAAAGCTTATAATCAGAATTTTCTAGAGAAATTTTAATCACAAGAACTTCCAAATTAAACAAAAGTTGTAACTATAAATAGGCATATAATCTTTCTAACAGAACAGAGTAGTATTTTTATCTAACAATGATTTAAAATTGAACTTTTTTTTATATTTTTTTCGTGGACGATGAAGAAAATAATTACAATTTCTTAAAATGTTTAACGTTGAATAGCAAAATTTGAGTTATTAATTCAAGGCAATTTCTCCCTCCACCATATCAATTTTAGCATGCACCCAATCAGTTCTAGAAAATGACAAAAATACCCCTCCTTAAATGACAAAAATAATCTTATACAAAAATGGAAAAAATTATTTTT
>Ga0123342_1001953_pt1 | contig 34575 bp, 16 predicted proteins | sample Turbeawhitnodule_FD_89960 | JGI IMG/M metagenome (GOLD analysis project Ga0123342, IMG submission 89960) | Root nodule microbial communities of legume samples collected from Mexico - Turtle bean Mexico white nodule | ecosystem: Host-associated > Plants > Roots > Nodule | place: Mexico: Nepantla... | reverse complement strand
AGTTTATTATTTTTCACAGTTCTGTAGCAAGGAAATTACAACACAAAGGGAACTTTCACTTCTTCAAAGACCTTGGTTTGCAAGATAAAGGTAGACACTTCAGATATTATTCACGAAGGGGGATAGCTCTGGACTCCAATGACAGGTCTAAACAGCATTCTCATGAGAAGTGTTTCCACAAGTCCAGAAAGAAGAGGAGAAAATGGAGGAAGGCATGCACGAAGAGAAAGCAGAAGCCTGGAACAAACGGTTATTTTGTAGAACAACTCTCTTTTTCCTTCTTCTCCAAAAGTGTAGCACATGATGAAAACAAAGGTGTAGACGACGACGAAAGCATGAGCGATGACAGAACTGGTGATGGCAGTACTCTCTTTCTATTAGTATGGGGTGCAGTTATAATAAAAATAAAATAAAATTTGGGGAGTGCAGAAAGCAAGGCCTGAACTTCATAGTGGGCTTAGGCCCAAAACTAGAGCAGAACTGCAAGACCATTTCTGAAACGCAAGGTGTGCTTCCATTTTCCATGGCGGGATCTCTGTAGTAACGAGCACACAACACAGTGACTCACTCGCCGAAGCGACACTACCGATGGCTCTTCCTCCCAGAGCCACTTTCCCTCTCTCTCTTCACCTTCTTCTTCTTCTCCTCTCTCTGCTTTTAGCCACATCAACACAACAAGAACAGTTCTCCGAGGAGTTACTGCTGAAGCCCTTGCCCGATCGCAAGATTCTCGCCCACTTCCACTTCCAAAACGAAGCTCCTCTCCACGCCGATTCCTTCGCTCGTCACCACCACCTCTTCCCCAAATCTATTTCTCAGCTGGTCCGTGCTTTCTCCTTCTTTTTCCTTTTTTCTGATTTTTCTGAATGAAAACGTTCGAATAGCTTTTAATTGTTTAAATGCCTCGGTTTCGGTGGATTTGGACGTGAGGGATGCTGTTAAGTTTTTGAAAATAATGCAGATGCAAAACAAATTTCTAAAAAAATATTTGAGGTCTCATGTGAGGATTCATAACCAATGGTTTGAATGTGTGTCGACATTTTCGTTTGTGCTAAATTTGGAGAGATGAACATTTCTTTTAATTGTTTCCTGAACAAGAACAAATTATTGTTTTGGCTTCTAAGAAATCTTGCTTTTCAAGTAAAAAGGGTTTGTGGTAGAATGCAGAAAAGTGGGTGCAGAGTTTGGAAAAATGCGTTTGGCTATTGTTCGTTTATGTTTAGGGAAGCACATATGGCTGCTCCACTGCTGCAAGTAGTTATAGGTGGTTCTTTTAAAGAAGAAATGTCAATAGGATGGGAGGTGGACAAGTGAAACAGGAAATGAGAGATTTATCCAATGCAGTAACTATAGCACTCTTTGTCTTGCTGCAACTTGACATTTGTCTGTGAATCGACTTCTATGTCGATATAGAATACATGTTTGTAAAACACAGTCTATATGCTTCAATAATTAGTTTTGACATGTTTTTCTGATGTAAAATACACGTTTCAGTATTTGACTGTTTCTTTCATTGCATCGCGTTGTTCTATATCCAGCATCCACCAATTGATCAAAGAAGGAAAAAGGTTTAAGTTTGTAGGTTTGAGTTTTGATCATTATCTTTTTCATGTATAATCATTCAATGAAACATTGATGTTTGTAGTTCTCTTTGCTTTTCAATTTTCATCTGTGCCATTCGGATTTTTGTTGGGAATATTTTATTACATTGCATTTTATCATACATAAAAAATGTGTTGAGGAAGGAAATAACTGTGGTCCTAACTTATATATTATTATTCACAATAAGAATTATGAACAAGAGCCTTTACTTGCGATGAACTTCTTTTAAAGGAAATCGTCTATATGATATCAAACACTAATGAACATTCTGGGTTTTACTGCTTTAATAGTTATTGTCAAGTATTCGTTGCTTACACATTAGTTTTTGCTGCTTTTTGTTACCGGATTCTTATAAAATATAGAGTTTGTACTGAATATACTGAGTAACATGAGGATTAGTGTTTAATGGACAGGTTCAGAAGTTTCATATTAAAGCAATGGAGTTATCTTTTACACAAGGTCGATGGAACTATGAAAGATGGGGTGGATTTGATCCAATATCTAGTCATAATGCAAAGCCTCCAGGAGTTGAATTGTGGGCAGTTTTTGATGTCCCTCTACATCAGGTTGATGCTTCTTGGAAAAATTTAACCCATTCTCTATCAGGTCTCTTTTGTACTTCAATCAATTTCCTGGAGTCTTCTACAACGTATTCTGCACCTGAATGGGCATTTCAATCAGCTCTGGGCAGTTTAAGATATGGTACACTGCCACGTGAAGCTGTCTGCACTGAGAATCTTACACCCTGGTTGAAACTCCTTCCCTGTCGAGATAAAGCTGGACTCTCTTCCTTAATGGATAGACCATCTATTTACAGAAGCTTTTACCACTCCCAGCGGTTGCACTTGTCAATGTCCTCAGCTGCTTCAGATGGGTCAAGATCTGGAATTATTCTAGAACAAACACTTACAGTTGTACTCCAGCCTAATGATCAGAATGCTGATATGAACCATGTCAGCAAAGCAAAGATACAACCAAGCTGGTCCCTGAGTTCAATATTTGGAAGAAAAATCAGTGGAAGGTGTGTCCTTGCCAAGTTGAGTAATGTTTACCTTCATGCTGATAGAGGTCTAGTTGCTCAACTTGAGAATCTCCATGAGAATAGTGCTCAATTTGCTACTAATGACACCGGTCCTGTAGATTTTAGAATGAACAGTGGCTTTAAATTGTCTGTTACTCCCGAAAGGGTGCATAAAGAATTGGGAAAGGGCTCCTCACTTCTGTATGAATATCCAATCAATGATTACAAGGATACTGAACAATTTGATTTAGGCCTATCGTGGGAGCATCCAATTGTTTGGTCCAGTCCGCATGCACCTTTTTATGCTAGTAGATTTTTGATGGGGAGTGGAAATGAAAGGGGTGCTATTGCAATATCCTTGAAATCAACAGAAATGACCCAGGGACTTCTAACCAATAATATTGAAGAGAGGTGTAAGTTGCAAGTTAATGTTCTCCAAGTTGTGCCTTGGTATGTTAAAGTATATTATCATACTTTGCAATTATTGGTTGATGAGAGGCCTCAAGTACTCACAGATTTTGTTGAGAGAATCCGTGTTTCGCCTTCTGAAGATAAAGTATCACCAGGGATGATGGAGCTAGTCCTCCAATTTCCTTGTGAAATGAAGTCAGCTGTATTGAGTATAGAGTTTGACAAGGTTTGCTTAAATTCTTTACTTACATTTGTAGTTCTTCTTCCTATCAATATTTGCCTAGCTTTTTTTATTGACATCAAACTATTTATGTTAATGTCTGTAAGTCACCTCGGAAATGTTAATAAGGAACTCATTATGCTACACTTCCCCTGTTTGAAAATGACTGCATTTTTAGCCACATAAAAAGTTTCAAGTTGACTGATGTCTTACTTTTCAATGGAGCATTAATTTTTTTCTTCCCAATATGTCCTCAATAATTACTTTCTCTTTCTTGTTCAAAGTAATACTTTTATCGAATGAGTGAGATTATTTCAGTAAAATTATTCCAAAAGGTAGGATATTTATTAGTGTTTTTAACACGTGTGCATAAACTGTAGTCATTGTGGAACAGAGGGAGTATGAAATTTAGAGTGCTGTTAATACTATATGAAAGCAGGAGGAGGAATGAAGGAAATATCAATTTGGTAATACAATCTTTTAAAAGTAGTGATGGAAGTGACTGAGCCATGCTTAACTCTGACCCTACTTGAGTAAAGGTGAATTGCCCATGTAGTTTACGGGCTTCACTTAAATTGGCCAGGACGGTAAAATATAAGCGCTGTAAACCCTTTCTATTTTTGTCAGCTATGCTTAAATGGGCATGGCTGACCCGTTTATAGCATACACCACGGCATAAAAGTGATACTTATTTTGTTTTTTCATAAATGTGGAATGGGAAGCTACCTTATGTGATGTGTTCTCTTAAGATCATTTTAAGATGGATGAATAGGAAATTGGTTTCTTCATATCAAAATGGATATTTACTTGCTTTTGTTGGTCTGCATAGGGCTTCTTGCACATTGATGAATACCCTCCAGATGCCAATCAAGGATTCGACATTCCATCTGCAATAATAAGCTTTCCTGACTTCAATGCTGGTTTGCAATTTTATGATCAATCTGAAAGCAAGTCACCGCTGTTGTCTAAATTACAGGTTATTTGAATCTACACTCTTTCTTCTCATGACACTTATACGTATAATATTCCTTGGTCATGTCTCTAACTATCCGGATCTATGATGCAGGAAAAGAGTCCTGTTCTCTCTTACACAGAAGTTTTACTTGTACCCTTGACGACTCCTGATTTCAGTATGCCGTATAATGTCATCACAATTACATGCACAGTTTTTGCGTTGTATTTTGGGTCTTTGCTAAATGTTCTCCGAAGACGAGTTGGAGAGGAGGAAAGACTTTTGAAAAACAAAGGTAAACCTTTGCTCTTGCTGTGTCTGCATCCTGAGACACTAGTAAATCAATTTTGTGCAACAATGAGTAATCTCAAGGCGTGATGATTTTGTAATTAATAAAGAAGTCCTACCTTGATAGCCGTCAAAAACGAAAGCATCCTCATCTTTTAAGCTTCCCCTTGCTCTCTGTCAGTTTTCTAGATTATTGACGAATACATTCTCTGTTATTTATGACTTGCATGCTGTTATCACAAACTAGACATGAAAATCCAATAGAAAACTAAGAAAATGAGTAATTTTGGTAGATTATTATCTACTTCAGCTTTTTGGTTATGGTGATCCAGGAATAGGAATATTTATGTCTCGTCATTATTGAAGTGTATTTATAGAAACCTGGTATCTTGCTAGGAAGAATAACGGATTTCTTTCCTGAACACTGTGCCTAAGCTGTAGAACATCAGAGGTCTGGATCTCCCAATGCCCAAATTCCCTCACAAAGGCCAAGATTAACAGGCAACATGTCTTATTTCTAAAACCAGACTAATCGGATATATCTGATATATACACTCAAGTTTGTGGGGAGGATTTAATCTAAATTTTGATCTTTATGAGTAACATGTACTCTATATGATACATTATTGTCTACAGACCTAGTTTTGTATGCTTTTGGCCCGGCTTCCCTCATTCTTTTGGTTAAAAATTCTTATTCAGTTGCTAATGTTTCTTATTTTTCTACCTGTAGATGCAAGCAAAGCTGTTTTCCTACGTCGAGTACTAACTAAACTTTCTGCCAAGCTTAGAGGCAGACCATTGGAATCAACTCCATCCCCTTCATCATCGTCGTCGTCCTTTGTTAGTCCAAAATTGATTCTCAGAGTATTACTAGTTGCAGGAATTGCAATTGCATGGCAATACTACTCACAATGACATCTTTCAACCCGGTAGTTTCCCGTGTACTATAGTCTGATTGCATATATTTTATGTACAATACAAACCTTACTTCCACTTCCCCGTGTACTTGCATTCATACGTGTTTTTAGTCGACCAAAACAATGTACACGAACAAATTGATTGATTATAAAACAAAATTGCCCCTCTGATTTTCCACTGATTTTAAGTAATAAAATGTACAATACCCTTTTTCTCACTGGAGGGCAATTGTAATTCTGATGATCGGTAGTAATTGTGGTGAAGGGCTTGAGTTTTATGATGGAAGTGTTCACAGAGTCTTAAAGCTAGAGGAATTTAAGAAACCTCAGTAAGGTCTCTCTTTAGAGATATCTTGGTCTGATAGGACTTCTAAAAGTCTCCCAGCATGGTAGCAGTAACTGTCTTTCAGAAAGTGTTGCACGTACCTATATATTGGAGCTTGCATACCGGGCATGTTAAGAGGTGGGGTACCCTCCATGGCTGCTGTGAACACTTACACGTCACTGACATAAAAAGTTCTAGAGATTCAGGGAAAATGGTCGAATCCTCTAGTTTATTCCGGATTGAAGGTCTGTCAACAAAGGGATTCAACCTGTTTTTAGTATGTCTCGATTGGTTTGACTGACTGAGATCACTATCCTTCAAGCACACTTGTTTTGGTCGGCATTACTTGTGGGATAATCCATCATTTGTCATAATTTCCCATTTAAAACAACTTAAAGTATTGTTGTACTTCGCCGTACATTAAACATATTGTATTACTATTATCTCACGATTGTTATTTGCAGCGATTAATCGAGCATGTTTTTCCTGATCTACCAATATACACAGTTTATGGATGAGAGATGGAAGTTCAAAATAACCGAGTAAACATGAGAGCCATTTATACCCTCCATGGAGCACCTGTCTCGTTAACGTGCATGAAAACTCTACTATTTTGCTCAACTCTTCAAAGTAAACTACCAGAATGAGATATCATTTTCAGATGCCCATATGAATCAAAACGCTATGCTATTGTTTTCGGACCAGGTGCTTACTCTGAAGATTTCAAGTTTTTTGTTTATGCAAGTTAGGGATATTAAAGTTTAGGTTCATGGAACATCTGAAAGATATTAGTTGGCCAATACTTTATTCCCAATTCTTTACCAAGAAATTTGATTTTCCTAGCGCTGGAAAGGTTTAATCTTTTCATCCACTGAAGCACTGGCTCAACAGAATCTGTTATCTCTTTAATATTTTCACAGCATATCATACATATCAACGAATTTACAGTTATTATTTACCAAAAAGGGCAAAAAATGAAGAGAAAAGGTAACTGAACAAAATGTCAAATGTACACTATACTTGCTCCCTTTTTTTCCCCAACGAGAGATAATTTATCTAATCCTTTTGTAGCTAGCTGCCACAATTGCCTCGTCTTCTCGCATCCGCTTCAGATTCTTACTTGCATAGCTGCACGTAAACTGGTTGCGTGCAATGCTGCCAGAGTTGTCATCAGTTTTATCTCCAATATCTGTGAAGAGTCCATTAAATGTGTTAGTGCAGTAGAGGCAGTTGTAGATAGATAAGAGATTTTTCTAAGGGATGGGGAAGGCTTGAGTTAACAAAGCTCCCCATGATCAAGAGCAACTTTAACCACTTTGGTGAAGAAACCGCAATGCTATAAAATGTTATGAATGCTGAACTTGCCTGACTTTTCCTCATCTATTTTTAGTTTCTTGAATAGGTTGACATCTTCCAATACTTGCTTTCTCTTGCAGCTTTGGCCTTTCAGAATTTGAAAAGGGAAAACTTTCAGTATAGTTTAAAATGTCATCACATAGAAAACCTACTTCAAAATTGCAAGCTATTTCCTTATCTTTTCATCAGATAAAGTTAAATTATTACAAACTTGTAGGGGTAACTCCTGAATGCCACAAGCATGGTAATAACACAATTGTAAAATGCTATTTATAATCATGGAACTGAATTATGTACCTGAGCTGCTCTCTTTCAATTTTTTATTCTTGAGCAAGTTGATAGCTTCCGGTTGAACTCCTTTACTGTTACCAGCATTCTCACTTTCCATCATCTTGCCAATCCCATTTTGAAAATCTACTGACTCATGTCCTCCTGCATGATCACAGCCATATTCAGGTAAGGAGAAAACATGAAACTGGAATTACATTATTCTCAGTAACAAACAAAGCACACTTCCTATTTAGAATATATAAATTGACTATGCAGCTATGAAGCTCATACACTCCTCTTAAATGGCTTCCTCTTAAATGGCGTGTGGGTGTCCGTATTGTGAAGTGTCCAATTCAAAAAGTATTTGTAAGATTTCTAATAATTCCAGTAAGATTCTAACACAATTTTAAAAATGAAAAATACAATAATTTTTAAAAAAATTAAATTTTATTGTATAAAATTATTATTATTGGAACATAAATCTATTTATATAATTCATAATTATATAATATATTAATTCTTGTAAAAACTTCTTTAAGAAAATATCTCGAGAAATATGGGAGCGACATGTTGAGGAAGATATAAAGTCATGGCAGGAAACTAGGTCAAACTCCAATTACAATACCTTAATGACAAAAAATAAATGAGCAACATTGAAATCAAAATACGTAATCCAGACAGTTAAAAACTCGATGAAGCTAAAAATTTGAAATTGGAAAAGAAGAAAAAGGTGAAAGTGAAGAGACATACGCTTGAGTGGAAGTTTGCAGAGCTTGCCGGTGACGAGAAGAGCATCAGATTGGTGTTTGCCAGTGGAGAAGCCTTTGGAGGAGAAGAAAGAGAGAAGAGAGTTCCAAGTGAGGGAGGAAGCTATGAGGTCCAGCCCTCTGCTGATGAAGTGGCCGTTGAGCCTGAGCGTGGATGGGTCAAGCCCAAAGGCCCGCGAAATGGAGCCCAAGTCGATTCTCTGGTCCTCCCAGGCCACCACTTCTGCCAGCTTGGAGAGGGAGGGGCATAGCAGCTTTATGAGTATCTCTCTGGATTTGTTCCCTGACATCAACACCACAACAATGGCGAAACACAAACACTGTTTCTCACTCTGCAACACAATCAGAGACGCTTTCCCTTTCTTCTCATTTCCAGAATTTACGATTCCTGTGATTATTTTCTCGAACGGTCTTTTCACTGCATCTGTCATTGGGCCCTGTCACATTTATCAGGCCTTAAACTTCATGCACCCCCAATTTATTTTGGCAAATTCTTCCTACACCCAATATTTTTCAACCTGCACCCAACAGATTTTAAAAATTCCGAAAATACTTTTTATTCTGGATTTTCATATCCGGAATTGAAAATAACACATTCTGGAAAGTAGATCTGGAAGAGATTTTTGTATTCCGGACATAAAATCCAGAAAAAAATCAAAAGTCCATTCCGGATAAGGTAATCCGCAATACAAAAAATAATACATTAAGAGTATTTTCGTCTTTTCAATTGGAATTGGGTGTAGTGATATATGGTGTAGGAAACAATTGCCATTTATTTTTGACAAATGCTCACATATCAATTCCAACATGCACCCAACTTAAGTCACGAGAGGATTATGCAGGGGGTGTGTACTGTACATTCGGGTACGGCACAAGCAAGTGTTCTCTAAAGGCGCTAAGGTCCGTTAGGGTTAGGGTTTCCAGGGAAAGACTGCATACATGGCACACGTGAATACTTAGGGCACCTACATAACAATTGATGTCGCAACGCTGGTACATGAGTAGGTAACTTGGCAGCTACGCTGTTAGGTCTATGCACCCCAAGAAAGGGAAGTCCCATGCGCCAGATTAAGCAAAATTGTGTGATAGTGGCGCAAGGACGTTCTCGCAAGAACCCTAAGCCCACTAAGAGATGTGGGAGCATCGCAGAAGTAACCCTAGATACAACCTATAAATAGGGTGGTAAGAACCCTAACAAGGTACGTCGTTTCTAAGACTGAAACTACTTTACACACATTACTGTTTCTTTGTCCCAGTACTGACTTGAGCGTCGGAGTGCAAATGATCGCTAGGTACAACGTTCTTCAACCAAGAGGAGTGCTCAAGAAGGAGGAGACAGGTGGGGCCTGAAGCTGTCGTTGGAGTCAAACGACAACCAAGTCAACCGTCGAGAACAATATATATATATATATATATATATAAATTTTTTAATTTACCATTTTACTTTTAATAATGTCTCATTTCGAAGAACCTAAGAGTGGTATCAAAGAGTCTGGTTCATTTTAATAATGATTCGAACGAGGAGATGAAGGTGTTCTAATGTGGAAGAGACTCACACCTAAGCGAGATAGTATTAGAAATTGAAGGTGAATTGGAAGTCTCACATTAGATAATGATGATTAAATTAAACAACCTATAAGAAGAAATACCCACAAACTTATTATTTTTATAAAGTTTTGAGTTGAAAGTGATATTTTAATTTTTATATGGATTTGCTTACAACACTGGCTATCGATCTCCTTAGTCTCTCTATTTGAAGAAGTTAATAAATATAATGGATGATGATATTCTATTTTTATCACTTCATTTTATTCTCCAGAAATATTGTTAATTTTGATGATCATGTTGTTTTGATGAACTTGAGTCAATTTTATTTTTAAAAAGATGTTTTAAGTTGAAATTTTTTAAAAAAAAATATAACCAAAATATAATATATAAGTGGATTATAGATATATTTTTTAAAACCAATTCTATGAAATTAAGTTAAATTAATTTAAAGTTATATGTTTATTAAGATATTAAACTTGTATCATCTAATCTCGAGTGTCTCTATATTCATTCTCAATGTAAATGTAAAGAAGTGTGACAATAAAAATATTTTTCAATTAAAATCAAATTTAAATTAGTGATTAACTATAATAAACATGTAATATAAAAAAAGATAATTGTAAAAATGCAAACAACATCAACTCTTTATTTGGCAAAAGAAAGACTATTGTCAAAGTTTTTTAATTTTTTTTTTTACATATAAATTATGTACAAATTTTAGATTATTTAATTTCATCATCTTATTATTATTTAATTTTGAAAAAGTTAACATAATAATATAAAATTATAATTTAACAGTGAAATTGATAAAAAAATTATATAAATTTATTATATAATATTTAGTAAAAATCATACTAATACAATTTAATTCCTCTAATATATATATATATATATATATATATATATATATATATATAATTATTGTAATTTTGTATTACTTACACCTTTTCATGTGGTTCATCCACTAATTCCACTAGTAATCCAATAACTTCATATTTTACCTTCATCAATAACGGTTCTAAGTTTTTAAACTCAACCTCCTTCTAATTTAATTAATCAAAATACTCTATGAAAATTACCATAATTGAATTTCTTTTCAAATTTTTCTTACCAAAATAATTAATTCATCATAAGAAATTTTTAATTCATAAAAAAAAAATTACCCCATTAATTCTCTTCACTCTTCATCCAAATACAGGCTAAAATAACTATAACCAAATCAATTATCCTAACTTCAGCCAAATCCACCATTGCAGTTATTGGAGGTTCTAGCAAGTAATGGTCTTCAAGAAGTTGGAAAGTTTATTCTAGACTTTCTAGTTAACTCCATAAAGGGGTGCTTCACCACAATGCATGGCACAAAGTTCTTTTCCCAGTAAACAAGAAAACCAAAAGGAAAAGAATCAGAATGAGAATGTTGATGGCAAAAGCAACAAATAATAAGAAAGTTAAGAAATTCACAGAATTTGGTTTTCACATTTTCCTCCAGCTCTGGAAGCAGTTGGAGAATCTTCTTCCACTGCATTTCAATTTGTTTAGTTGCTTGCTTGGTGGGTTTTGCATGCACTTGAAAATACTGGAAGAGTTGTAAGCGGATTTATACCATTTCAGGGCTTTCTTGGTTGCATTCTCATCACCACCAAACACCCTTTTGAAAACGGTATTTCAAGCTTGAAACTTTAATGCCACTTTTTATTTTCATTTAAATACTGCTTAATGTCACTACTCAGTGTTCATTTTGCAAGTTTTTCCCCATGATTTTTAACCCTTCCTTTGTTTACCAATTTTCTTTCATACCTGTGGTTCACTGAAAATGATATTCCATTGAGTTTTTGGTTTCTGATAAGTTGGATGGCCTAGCATGATGATGATTTCTTGGTGCTGTATTGTGGTTCTACAAATTTGTTAGTCTATCAGAACATAGGATTGTTTGGAGAAACCTATTCATAAACACACCTAAAAGAGAAAATGAAGAATAAAACTGAAATGAAATCTACATTATGCATAAGTTAGTTTTTAGAAGTTTTTTTATATAACTTCTCTAAATCTGATTTATTTATTCATTTTTCTGTTCAAGAAATGTTCATAGAAGTTTGTCCAAACAGATTGATGTTTTAAAGGTCTTTGCAATCCTATGGAAATTATAATTGCAGTTGAATATCATATTCGTCTACTATTATGTAGAATTTGATAATCACATGGCAGTCACGACAATAATCACAAATTAAAACCATGCATTCAGGAATTTGTATGTTGGTGGAGGGTGGTTTTCATCTTCTCTATCTATTGAGAACTGATTGTGTTTTGTTCTTATTCATTATTCAGCACACCGTTACTCATACTCATGGAGTCTCATAAGAAACAAGCTAACCACTGATAGATTTTACAAGGAATGACTTTTTTTTTTCTTTGCAGTCTATCATCTTTTATAAAAATGTTTGTTCCAACAGTGAACCAAAACTTGCTTGAAGACCTTGAAGTAATGGGATTTCCAAAGGGCCGGGCAACCAGAGCACTTCATTATTCTGGTCTGTTGATTCATTATACAAATATATTAAGATATGTAGATTGAAAATTTTGTGGACTATGCTAGGTGGTTTGGTTGGTTTACCTTTGTTTGAATATGCTTTGTTTAACTTTAACCAACCAGAAGTTAAGTAGTATTGTTCTAAAGGTTATTTTATTCCTTACTAAGAGGCAAATGTTAGAAGGGATACCTGAAGTTCATCAATCCAGAACTTTATTGAAACTGATGTACAACAGTGTACTCTGTAAATTCACTTTAGGCTAGTTCTTCTAAGAAAAAAAAACTAATGCTTTGACTGAAGATGACAAAAATTTCAGTTCTCTACAGACAGTTGGCTTCCCCATTACGTACCTTACAATTGCATGTGCTTTAAGGCGATATAAATTTGCAACTTACAATAGAGCATAAGGCTGGTCAATGAAAAAGAATGTTTTCATAATCTGACTTGGATTTTATTAGGAAGTGTACTTAAGCCTAACTTAACCTTATAAAACTGACTCATAAGGTGAGATTTGCACCAACTTATTTAGTATGAAATGTCTTCATATCTAGTCGATGTGAGATTTGTCAACTTGTGCACGAGACTATATATATGAGTGGTCCGATAGCGGGTGACCTAATAAGTCCAACAAAATTTCACTATGATAGACTCTAAATAGCTAAATATTAGGAAGTTACTTTAAGTCTAACTCAACCTTACAAAACCGGTTCATAAAGTGAGGTTTACACCCACTTATATACTATAAAATGTCCTTATCTTTCTAATCGATGTGAGATCTCCAACCGATCTTATAGTACTTTTTAAATCCTCACCTTGGCATGTCTTAAACAGTTGCAATTAAGGAAACTGAAATAACATGAACTCCAAAGCACATGTATATATATATATATACACAGTTCTGTTCAAGGCACTTGTCTGTATGAATTTTTGGCTACACAATGATAAAATGTAAAGGAGAAAAACTACGTCAGCAGATTCAAGAAGCGTTTTTAGTTTCAATGCTGGCTCGAGATAGTTTTTAGTTTTGAATTCAAAGTTCAAATATTCACATGTATTGTAGACACCGAACAATTTTATCATGTCATTACTCCATTTCAGTGCAAAACAGATAGTTTTCACAGTTTGATAACATTATTTCTATCATAGAAAAATGGTGTATTATGGTTTTCACTTATGTTCTTGAGGATTTGATATTTTGCTATTCATGTATGTATATATTTAGTCTAATACAGACGTTTTGCTTTATCAGGCAATACCAGCTTAGAGGATGCTATAAATTGGATCGTTGATCATGAGAATGACATTGATATTGATGAGATGCCATTGGTATTATATCACACACCAATTTTTCTTTATGACTATTTATTATTTAATTGCGGCCTAATTTCGATTTTAGTCCCTAAAATATGAATCTGCTCCTCACATGCATTCATAGATGCTTGTGTTATGTTCCTAATAAGCACATACATACACATTGGTTTAAACTGAAGTTACATTTAAGTTGACAGGGAGTAACTGAAGTTTCTTGTTGACCTAGTTTAAGCTCAAAAATATTTCTTCAATGTCCTAGTTTCATCTAAATTAGCTTTCCAAGTCAAGGACTGATGATTAACCCCACACAATTTGATATCCCAATTGTAACTGCAACATTGTGAATGGTATTGAAAAATATGTTGCCACCTCAATATTGTGACTGTGTTGCTTTATAGTGGTTTGGGAGATATTCATGACAATCAAAATTGTGATTTGAGCTGCAATTTAAAACCATGGTTTAACTTTATTCAGTTGTTTACATTTCTACAGGTAGATGTAGACATTGAGGTAGAGTCCACTGAATCCTTCCCCATCTCAGAAGAAATTAGAATCAAAGCACAGAGTTTAAGGTTTTATGACCTTGCTCACTATTTTTGTAGAAGTTGTTAGATTTTGTTCTTTGTATTATGTGAGCAGTTGTTTCTTTACGACAAGCTGAAATTGTCAATGTTGAAACTAAAGATAACAGTTATTTCAAATGAAGCTTTAATCTGAAGCTTCCAGCAAATATTTCTCTGTTTCTTCTGTTTGCTTCCTTTTTTTACTAGTATTTTGCTCTTGCAGGGAACAAGAACGTAAGAGGAAAGAGCAGGAAGAGAAAAGATTGGAGAGAGAAAGGGAGAAGGTAATAATAATCTCACATTTTTTCAACTATAGTAGCTTCTTATTTCTAGCTTTTGCTCTTTACCCTCTACATTGCAGTGGACAGAAATTGCAAATAAGATAAACATATGTAAATCAAATGGTGCAATTGCCAGTGTCCTGGATTATGCATCATTTTTATTTTTTTTTGATCAGCAATAAATTAATAAAATTAAATGAGACCCTTAAGGGGTGTCTCAACCCTTATACATACCCACTTCTAGTTCAAGTAATGACAGTACATACCCACTTCCTGGATTATGCATCATAAATATATGATTGGAACTGGTTTTTACTGATATATACAATGGAGATTAACTCCTTACTCTTAGCAGAGAATTGTAGAAACTAAAAGATAAATATAATTCAGCAGGTGCACATGCACTGAACCTCTTGCTCAAACACATTCCCTTTCCTTCTAATTCTTGCCTACCTACACTTCTTATTCTTCGAACATATATAGATATTTTCCCCAAACTTTACATCATGAACATTCTATGCGTGCTATTCCCTTTACCTCCATTTCCTACTACATCTTAACCAAACATTGAACCTTTTTTTTTACCAAAATACCATTTTACTGCAGTTTTTCTCAAAGAAATCCGTGAAGCTTTTTACAGACCCTTTCTTAAGATGCTTAATTTCTCATAAAACAGTGATATACTGTAGAAGTATAACATTTATTTAACCCGAAACATCATTTGTTTCAAAAGCCATACATGATATGGTATGCATGTGACATCAAGCTGTGTAATAATGACCTTTTGTTTCATAAAGTTTCCATATGAATACAGATGAAAGTAATTTTCTCAGCACGAGTTCTTTCCAATTTTTGGATGTTGCTATAAATTTTTTCATAATATGTAGGCTTGTATTGATTGAGGCATGCAATAGGTTGTGTTTAAGAATATTTTGCCATCACTAAAGCATGCAATGAACTCTTTTGAGCTTTAGAGAGTTTACTTTGGATCATAGAGGCATCTCGCATCAACACTAAGATGAATCAATCACGAGCTATAAATTCATTGAGTATAATTACACACTCACCCTCTTACAATGTAGTTTTCTTTCAATTCCTAAAACATTCAATAAAAGTAACCACTACTATAACAATACCCACATTTATAACATGAGGAATGCTAGCCACAATCACTTTCTAAAACCCTACCAAAAAAATTAGCATTACTCTTTATAACATTGACGTACTAGTACCCCCACATTTAGAGAGTATAACTTTATTGCATTCAAACCTTTTACAAATGCTTTGCCGAAATGCAGACATCAAATGAAACAAATATTAGGCACATGGAAAACATTATTCTTAAATAGGATTTTCCTATAGGTGATATTTAAATTAACCTTCTTTACCAAGAACACTAGCCACTTCAGATTTTCCAAATAATGAACATCCCTCTCCCACTGTAGGAAGTAAAGGCATTTTTGTTGGCACAAATATGCTTGGTAGTCTAATAGATCTCGGCCATGTGAGAAGGAATGGATCTTAACCTTGGAACAAATCAAAAGGTTGTGACAATGATGAGTATATATGAATAAGGAAGAAGAAAATAAGCAAGAACACATCAATCCTAGAAGATTAACTAGAAACATAACACAAGATGCTGTCCACCAAAATTTTTGTACTTCTTGGATTGTAATTCTTTGGATTTATTTTTCTTGTAATTTTTAGGTGCAAATAGTTTTTGTTGTCTAGGTTAATTCGGGCTTGTTTTGAATTTCAATCAAGCACACAAAAGTCTACTAATTTTGGCCAAGGAGTGCAAGAGAAACAAGAAGCAGATGACAACAATTTAAACCCAATTCAAGCCCAAAGACACATGGTAATTCTGCCACATTCAAGGAGAGGCGAGGCCAATGTGATACATGCATGGAACACATGAGATTAATCTTGAACTTTGATTTAGATCTAGGATTTTCAAATTTGAATATGAATTTTTTGGAATTTCCCTCTTTTTTCCTATTGTAAACTTCGACCAAGGAAACCATGAAGGGCTATATGCATTCCCTCCCTTTTTAATTCACTTTTGATATATGAAAGCTCCATAGCCTTTTAAAAACTCTTGTGAGAGTGATTGAAGTTCTTAGAATCTTATTTTGATTCTTGGAAGTCAAGTGGTGATTCAACTTTTGGTACTTATCTTAAAGATGACAAGGGGGTCTTCACAAGTGACTTGGCTTCTCCATCCATCTAAATCTTCTCTGTCTTTTATTTTCTTTAATTCAACCTCTAATCTTGTTTCTTTCTAGTTAACATCTATTCTCTAATTGTTTCTGTCTTGTTGTTTCCTTGATGCTTTAGTTGTTTTTGTCATTCTACTAGTTCTTGCTTCATATATGATGTTATATTGTGATTGGAATCATTGACTCATAGCTTCTTGTAAATTAAAATTCATTTAATGAAGCATGGAGAAGATAAACTCTTAATCTCTTTGTGATCTAAATGCTTCTATGTGTTATGCTTCCAATGCCTTTTAAACTCTATCATTTGTTATTAGAGCAAGGTTTAATCCATTGGAAATTATGAAGCATTTGATTTGAATTGATAGATTCATAGTCCTAGAGTGCAACATGATTTCTACTCCAGCACAAGATTGGTCTTGGAAACACTTGCCACAATTACATCATCTGTCTTGACTAGGCTGACTTTGGCAGCAACTAGTTGGTTGTTTCTTTTCCTGTATCTGAAATGAACAACAGGATGTCCTGGTTTTCCTCATACACAACAGTTATTTTTCCTTTTGCTGGTATCTAAGAATGTAGCGCTTTGTAGTGATGCTCATGCCTTGGACCATTTTGGAACTTCTATTTGTATGACTGCATATTAAACTTTTAGGTCCAAATATATCCATAAGATTTGCTTTAGCAACTAGCTCTTTCGCCTGTTTTGTATTATCGTGCCATATTATTTCGTCTTCAATCATTATGAACTATAAATTCTTGTAGAGACATATGATTGTTTTGGTTAAAGTTTTTGTAGTCTTTCCAAGACTCAAGAGGTTCTTGAATTAATGGTCCTGCAACAGACAGTTCAGACAATACCATCTCATTCGATAATTCTGAAATAATATTGTGATAATCATTTATTTGACTTAAAAATAGAAACATCTTTCTCTTCAATAGTTTTAGCATAGTCAATAAACATTCAATAACATCTTGACAATTCATGTGACGAAACTGTCCTATTAAGATATTGACAGGATGAATTCCACTTATAATAAGTCAATAAAACCTCACACTTTTGTATATTATGCTAATAGATTTCAAGTTCTAATGTGGATTAAAATAAGTCTTTCTATGTGGCCCAAAAGTAGTAGTTAATTCCTGCATTTGTTTTAATTGTGTGAGAAAATTGTATCTAAAAGAATCTATATCCACTGAACAAGTTGGTTTCCCTAATCATAAAGGTAGTTGTGATTTTTTTATTGATTTATCTCTGGCAGTTAGGCATCCAACCTACCAGCATAGATTTTTATAACCTTTTTATAGCTTTGAATGCAGGAGAGGATTCAAGCAGGTAAGAGACTCCTTGAAGCAAAGAGAATTGCTGAAGAAAATGAAAGAAAACGGTATATTAATGTTCAGTAGTTGCTTTATTTCATTTTCAATAAGGAGATTATTTGTTCATGTTGTCCTATCCTACAATCAGGGATTTATCCCTGAGAAAAGCAGAAAAAGAAGAAGAGAAAAGAGCTAGAGAGAGAGTTCTACAGAAACTAGAGCAGGATAAGGTAAAAAGTTAATTTTCTAATAATATCACCATTGGTGGTCAATTTTGATAAACTATGTTGGGGTTGACAAATTTCATTTTCACAATGATCTATAGTCTCTACTGCAGTTCAAAAATAGTACTATATCAATATGTGGAGGCTAAAATATGTTTCCATTGTGTTAGTATTAGATATTGATGCAGAATATCAGTTAACAGACACAAGCTGAACTGTAGTACCAAATATTTGCAATGATTTCAGGGAGATTGTATTATATAAATTCCTAGAAACTACACAATTAATAACAGATGAGCAAATAAGTGAATCTTTTTTGTCTTTGTTGCTGTCATTTTCTAACAATACATTCAAATGAAATATGATGTCCTTTTGTAAAACTATATTTTGTTGTTTTAACTACAACTACAACAACAAAGAAGATAACCCGGAACAAGGTGTCATCCATTTTGAGAAAATGGTTTGTCACGCTTTTGAAGAACTGACAACCAGTTTTCAGAAGTAGATTTTCTTTAATGACAGAAACATAGCAGTTTAGTGGTTTATAATGAATATAAACAGGAAGATATGTAGCTCAAACTCACAGAACAATTTATTTTTTGGTTTAGGGTTTTACTAACATCACCTAGTGGGATAAGACTTTTGTTGTTGTTTTATCAAACAACTTTTGGAAACTATCTTTCTGCAAAGAAATTGGTTAAATTTGTCCAAATTTCTATTTTGACAATTAGGTAGTTTCCTATCATAAATTTTCCAAGTCCAGTAATTTATAAATACACACAATCAAGGAATAGTTTGTCTTATGACTTAAGAGAATCGAGGGAGAAGAAAAAGTGAGTAATGATGCAAAAGCTTGACCTGTTCAAAATTGTTCATGGAAGAAAATGTGCAGCTTTTCAGTTCAAGGGTTGCAGTTGTAGTGTTTGCAACTTAGTCCACTCAGAAGTATTATTTTAATGTAGTTTTTAGTGGATTTTATCATATTTTTCACTCATTTTGTAAGCATGTTGGATAGAACTGCTTTCAATTTGCTTTCTGTTTTTCTTTATGACTAGTATTTATCAAAGCATGTCAATAAGAGGATGTAGAGTTTCCTATACATTTTTCATGATACACAGCATAATATGATAAACTTCCATTGTTTACCATTTTCGCATAAAGGAACTTCAAAATAAAGGGTGGTTATCCACAAGTAGAAAGTACCATGTTCAGTAGAAAAAAGTTGCAGTCAAATTTTCTTCTAAGTACATCTTGGCATTTGTGAATACTAAAATGGCTCCATATTTGTATAACTTTACAGTTAAATAGAAGATTTAAGCAAGGATTGCCTTTAGAAGGCCAAGTAACTGTCAGATCTTCTGCTACTAAAATACAACAGGAAAAGGTATGGTTATGATCTATTTTATTATACAATGATTGCATAGTTCCTTGCTTTAGTCTCCCAATCTGATAAATAATTATTTTCAAGTAACTCTTTTCACCCTGTTGCTGTGGAGCAAAAGTTATCAACTTTTAGATAATTTTGACTTTAACTCAAATTGCAGAAGTTAAATCTTGTTTATACAACTACAAAATCTGAGCAGTTAAGAGAATGTCTGAGGAATCTGAAGCGTAACCATCAGGTGACACTCATATCTTCTTTCTCATGAAACATTTTTACTAATCTTTGATCTGAAAATGTAATTAGAGGTTCATTCAATAACTCTTGGCTTGATTATGCCTACTCTTTAGTGCATTTTAACATATGAAAACATCACTCAAAATAATGATAGTAAGTATTGTATTTTCTTTCCAAAGTTAATAGAATTACTACCTTAATTTTCTGATATAGATGAGAATTACCACCTTACTTTTCTGATAGAGATGATACTTACTACTATCAATAGCTTTTACTTTTTCCTTCTTTATTTTATCAATTCTAAAATTTTGTTTAGGGTGAGGATGCCAGAGTCAGAAGAGCCTTTCAAACACTGCTAGTCTATATTGGAAATGTTGCCAAGAATCCCAAGGAGGAAAAGTACAGGAAGATACGACTGCATAACCCATTATTCCTGGTAATTATCAAGACATGTTTTTTCTAGTCAAAACATATTTTTTTGGGAGTGTTGGGTTCATCAAACAATTTTAGCTAGAAAAGTTAAAGATTCAGGGTATACTAGATGCAGTCTTGAAGATTCATTAACAACATATCTGACACACAGCCAAGTCCTTCACTCTGTGATCATGAACTTTTTAGGATTCATTCTCCTGCTTAGGACTCATTGTGATTTGGTCATTGGAAATTTTATTTTCTTATTTTAATCACTATGATCTTTTGAGAAATGCACCATTCTCATTAAGGTGAGGACATCAAAATACTTTTGGTGCATACGTTGCAAACCAGTTTTCTTACTAACAATGAATAAGTTTTTTATACTATCATGTAATCATAAATTGATATGTTTGCTAAGATTTATTTTTATAATAAGAGTCACATTTAAAGTGATTTTTGATTGGTTGACAACAGTGTATAGAAATTAAACTCATTTTTATCTGGTATGTTCTTTTGTACATGTTTTTTTAACAGGATAGAGTTGGAAGTTTAAATGGAGGTGTAGAGTTTCTTGAGCTATGTGGTTTTGAGAGAACTGGTGACTTCTTGCTTCTTCCTCAAGAAAAGATTGACATGGCACTGCTGAATTCAGCTGGTTTTGTCTTAAATTCTGCAATGACAAACCCTTTCTTTGGAGTTTTAAGTAAAGCTCACAATTAAGTTTGCATTGAACTAAATGTATGATTTGTCTTGAACTGAATGTATGATTTATCTTTTTAATCTATTGACTATTGACCTTCTTATTGGAGATCTAACATCGACTAGAGATAAAAACATTTCATAGTTTATAAGTGGGTGTAAACCTCACCTATAAACTGGTTTTATAAGGTTGAGTTAGACTTAAAAGTCGACTTCTTAATATGGTATCAAAGTCATCTAGAGTTTATCCTATATAAGTGAGTGTAAACCTCATCCGGTTTTATAAGATCGAGTTTAAGTTTTTTTTTCTTATAAAAAGCTCTCGTGTTAGGCATCACTATGAAACTTGGCATCTCAGTTAAGCTGACACCTCAAATATTAACAGTCATTTGCCACCACACGGAAAAGTATTATTAAAAAAAAGAAAGAAAAAAAGGAAATAAAAGCAAATATAGAAGGACTAGACCAAAATCCATATATAAAAAACCTAAGCGATAGTTAGGTAATCTATACCTATTAATAAAGAATTTTAAGAAAAAATTAGATGGAAACCTATTATATAAATGAAATTGTTCTGTATGAATATACCCTAAGTTAGCAAACTTGTCAGCACATACATTCCCTTCACGGAAAATGTGAGAAATCTTAAACCTGATTTTCCCACTGTAATCAAGGCAAGTGTTTCACCTACTCTGAAGAATCCAAAGAACATTAGTCTTGGGAGTAAATGCACTTCTTAAAGTCCACTTCTAAATACTTCTTGTCTTTGTTTCTTCTTCTCTGCCCCATTTTTAAGCTTTAATGAAGAGTTATCATTAAAATGTATTTCAACATTTGGTTTGTAAGAGGGTATGTTATTATTGAGCATGTAACAAGTGGAGTCATTGCAAGCTCACACCTTTAACCCTAGATTACAAGAGTAATGAAAAAGACTTTAGATAGAATGAATGAAAGAGAAAATATACAAAAATATAAAAACTTTCATATCAACAAATCAACACGTATAATAAATTTATTTACAATTGACTTTAGCATGTTAGTAAATTATCATCAAGCTCTTAAAAATTAATATTATTGGCTATTTATGTGTGTATATAAGCTTCTACTAAAAATTTTGTTGATCCCATTTTACAAGATTTTGTTTCAAATTGTATCTTCAATTTCAATAAATAATAAATAATATATTAATAAAATAAACTCATTTTCTCTATCTCTTGCAAAGACCAGGAAAGGTAACTAATTAAATTGGTGAAAAGTAATTAGATAAAAAAAAATAACGACAGATTATGAATTCAAAGGGGTAAGAATAAATTTTTAATTCTTAAAAGTTGTCTATGGAATCCTCAAATTTATCAATGTGAATTAGATTTTTCAACGGATTTTTGTTATTATTTTTCTTATTTTATTTTATTATCGTACTTGTGTTTAGAATTTAGTAGAATTTATTTTCTAATTCTAACTGAAAAACTTTCAACTAATAGATTTTTTTTAAGGATGTCAACAAGAATAAATTTTTTAACATTGATAAGAAAAACTCAAGATACAAACCCCAAATATCAAGATGTTAAAATATTTTTGATTGATAACATTATAATTGATTGTAGTTAAACATAAAACAACTTTAATTAATATAAATTGATTTTTTTGACAAATATTAAAGGAAATTAATGATAATTAACTATAAAATATTATCAATGATATTTTTTAGCTTTTAACAATTATTATATATTTAAAAAATCTTTTAAATTTGATTAATAATTAGAATATTTTAGTCAAATAAGAAATATAAAATTCACTATATGTTGAATTGTTTTAAAAATATTTTAAAGCTGAAATAATTTAAATGAGATAATTTATATTTAATTTAATATTTTTTTTTAAGTTTTAGAAATTGCAAAATTTTATTGAATGTTGTTAAGGTAACTTTTTAAAAATCTTTTGAAAAGTGTTAAGGGAATAAGAATTTTAAAAATCACGAGCGGAGCTGCGAGCGCGGAGAGAACCGCCACCAGAGAGCACGACGCGCCACCAGGCAGCGAAACGACGGCGAATTTGGCGTGACCGGAGAAGAGAACGACACGGTGCGGCGTATAGGGAGAACGGCGAACCCTAATCCTTGAGGTGCAGGAGAAGAGTGAACCTAATAGCAGGTGAGTTTTTTTTTTTTTTTTTATTTCCGCACAAGAAACGGCGATCAATGGCGTCGTTTTGGTGTCTGGACTCGTGAACTCGATTGCAAGCTCGCGAGTTCGGTCGAGCTCACCGAGTTCACAGCGAGCACTCCAAAAACGAGTTTGCTTAGTAGTCAACTCGGCAATGGATGTAGGAACGTAAACTCGTTAACGAACGAGTTTACGAGTTAACACGAGAGTTTGATAATCATTACTTCTAATTGTAGCTTTCAGTTGGCCAATGATTTTGTACGCTATCTCACTACCCATGGTTTCGTATTGTTCAAATTTTATAAAAACATGTTATGAAAGTTCAAGATCAAGTAAGAAAACAGATTTCCCTTTGGCCCAAATATTAGTTTAGTGTACAAACGCCTGAAAAATGGTGCCCAAAATATACTTGTTTTATATTTTTATTTTTGCCTTTATAATTATTAGTATGATTTACTACACTAAAGAACGATACTTGTATAAAGGATCCTGGTAGAGGATTTATTCAATAATCAATGGAATTGTGGAATCACTTACTGATTGGACAATGAAGTATTAGGACTAAAATGTGTTAAACTTTTATTTTCTTTGGAGCCTTGATTACAATCTGGACTTTCTGGTTCATATTCTTCTCCCTAGCCCCCATTTTTATTTGCTAAAACCTCATTTTTATGCACTGCAAAAGCAACTAATCGTTGCCTTACGTTACTAAAGAATCAAAATCAGAAGAACTTGTATCTCCTGTCAGCTTAGCTGTATTGGTTAACACAATGTACACTTTCATTCTTTTTTGGTTGTATAATTGTATTTACTCTGGACCTTAGTACTTTGTAATTTGGTGCAGGCTCAATGTTCTATCTCAGTAAAATTGAACACAAATTGCCCCTGCCTCCTAGTCGTCTTGTTCTTCCCATTCGAGAAGCTATTCACATAGAGCTTGAAAAACTTTTCTTAGATAAGGTTTTTTATTGCTACCGTTTTCAGTTTCCGTTTTGAACCATTATTATGTAATTGACTTAATTTGCTTGACTTCATTTTTGGTTTCTATAATCATGCCAGGTTATAGCAAACGTGGGCCTTTGCATTTCTGTCTATGATATCAGATCCATTGACGGTGGGTTTATCTTCCCAGGTGATGGGGCTCCAACCTATACGGTATGAATTCATGGGTTTGTTTTGAACTTGTTGTCCTGCATTTGATGAGAGTTCAAAGTTGAATGCAAACTTTTATGTTTAGTAAGTCATTTTTGCTTCTCTTAACAAAGTAGTTTGACTTTGTTAGGAGAAAAATTGTTGACTGACCTAAACTTCAATCCTTATACTTTGATTAATGGTCACAAAATTGTTGATATGCTATTGGGTTGTAATGAGTTGTTTTCAGTATATTGGAACCTGCCAAACGATTGTACTTTCTTAGCACCCTTATTTACAATTTATGATGTTTTGTAAGGTCATATTGAGATAAAATTTTCTGGAAGTATTTATAAAAGAAAATAGAAGGTAAAATGAATTTAACTTCACTAAGTTAAAATCAACTTAATGCACTTTGACTTATATAGAAATTCTCATCTAATTCTCCAAAACTAATGTGCATAAATTGATTTTGAATTATGGAAGAAGTTTGATTCATCTACTTTTTATTTTCTTCTCTTGTTGAAAAGTTTATCCAAACAGTGCCTAACTCGCTGCTTTTGGTTTGATGGCAGAATTTATGATATTTGATTGTGTCTATGCAATAACTAAATTCCAATATTTCTGGCAGGTTGTATTCAATTTAATTATGTTTCGTCCATTTGTGGGGGAGATTATTACTGCAAGGCTTATTTCATCTGATTCTGATGGCTTACGATGTATGTCTCTGTTTTAGCTACCTGATTATTATTTTCTGTTGACATGCATGATTTAGTTCCTCAATAGTTCGCCGTTCTATGAAAGCATATTGCTGGAGAAGAACCACTTTTATGTGCGTACTTCTGTTTCATATATCTGTTACATTTTACTCGCAGCAGAATACTCTCATATAGATTAGAGAAGGGAATTGTTTATAGTCAATATTGCCCGAAAGTTTTTCTATTTTCTTCCTTTTATGTTTTGGTTGGTTGGGTTGGGCTTTAATTTGAGTTCAACTTAGTTTCTCTCTCTTTTAATTTAAAGCATGATATTAATATTAATATGATAATAAAATAAATATAAAATATAATAAACTATTTAAAGCATAACATATAACATATAAACTAAATAATAATCAGTAACAAAAAACTAATAAATGATGATGACAAATAATATAATAAATTAATTAGTATTAATAAAATAATTTCAGAATGGCAGTCATCATGCTATTCTATTCACTAATTTTGTGTCGGCTGCTCCCTGCGATAACTAAGAATTTAATTGGAGCTAAAAGTGTATTCTAAAAGAATAATGTAAGACAGGAAAAATGTGACTTTGCTATGTAGTTGTTATTACCAAAGCTAGTTTTTGTGTTTCTGTATCTGTAGTGTGACACTGTAAACAACCGATGGTTTGTATCATGAAAAAACACCATCCACTGTCTGCATTATCTGAAATATTAATTGATTGTCAAATATTGATTTATTTAAGATAGTCCTACTTAATAATTCTGAATCTGTGGTTGGCAGTAACTCTTGGATTCTTTGAGGATATTTATGTCCCTGCACATCATATGCCTTACCCAAACCACTTTGTTGAGGATGAACAAGGAAAAAGGTGACATTTCCATTATCTAGTTTGACTTTTCGGATCATCTTTGAACTGAATACAAGCAATCTTTTATTATTGTCATTATTATTTTTATTGGTTGAATACAGGGTATCCTCTAGCGAAGAGTCAACAACTAATTCTGTGAGGTACTGAGATTTATATAAGGGCCGATATCTCCCAACAGTAGTATTCCTTACATCCTTTCATTATTTGTAGGTAATGCATATCTCATTATGTATGATTAATATTTTGCTTATCTGTTGCTAATCCAATTACATCAGGAAAGGCGTATGGTATTGGGATTTTAACGAACAAGAATATCCTATTCAAGAAACTGATGTGGTTAGCATTCTTTGCCTTTTTTTTTTGTTAACCTGTATGATTGGAAACAGGCCCGTAAAATAACATGTACAAGTAGATCGTCTGTATAAGGCCTCCAATTATTGGGGGTTTTTTAAAAGTCCACAAATTTGTACCAGCCTTTTACTAAAATTGTATCTTTACTTTTGAATATTTGGGGCAGAGGGGCTCAATTTTCATTATTAGAATAGTGCTCCAAAAAATTTGAAGACAGGTCTAATTGGAAAACAAGCTAAATTTTTGTTACCAATATGGCAGATCAAATTTCGAGTTCAAAATGTGAGTTATCCGCAGATTCCGGTTGAGCAACCAAAAGAATCAAAGCCATTTGCGCCTATGTTGGTTACTGTAAGTATTTGTTGCTCACCAAACCATTGTTTGCCTTTACTCTATTCATTACCTTGGTTCATGAATTTCTATGAATGTTTAAAACTACGTAAGAAAGATGAGATGTGTGGTCGAACTGTACTACATACTAAAAGGGGCAAAGTATTCTGTACATTATAGGTGTGTTATATTACCGAGATGGGAAATTTAAGTATCTTAAAATTGGCTGTTGGGGGTTTTTGTATTTTTAAAATATTTTTATTGTAGTTTTTGAGATGGGAGGCCTATTATAATTACATTTTTTGTTTAATCCTTTTTTTTTTTACTTTCATTTCGATGTATTTAGGATGTTCGTTATAATGTAGTGTTATAATGTAGTGTTATAATGTATTTTTGATTGTAGTGTTATAATGTATTGTTCGTTGATGTATAATTGATGATGAATTATTAATTTCTTCATTGCAAACATATATTCTTTCAATTTTGTTTAAGTTTTACCTTGGAGTTGCAAACATCTTGTTTTGAGGGGGGCATATCTTTTGTAGAGGATCATAACCTACGTTTTCAAAGATTTCTTTTCGCGGTGCTTCCTTTATTATTTATCCCCATGCTTCTACCTTAGTTTTTCTGTGTTCTATGCATCACAACATCTTAATTATGGAATAAAATATCCTTGTAGAAGAAAAAGGTTGATTCCCTTCTATTCACGACTAAAGCATATATAGTTGAACTTCTGGGCATGCATGTACGAATTGTTATGGAAAGAGATTGGCTGAAAACCTGTTTAATAAGCAGTATTAAAACAAATAGTCATGCCTAACTAGTATTACACATTAATTGAATAGTGACCTATCATGGTTTGTATTTTGTAGGGATCGTTAGATCATGATGGTCTAGGCCCTGTTTCTTGGTGGTGTGCAGAAGAGATTGAGGTTGATGATGAGTAAAGGTGAGTTCAAAAGGTGGTGAAATTTTGGTCCAGTGAAGATGTCATTCAAAGGTCTTTTGTTCAGCCTATAAGATTAGGTTTAGAAGTTGGTTTGGTCTGATAGAAGTAGTTTGCTCATGTAGGGTCTTGCTCAATTACTTTGCTTTGTAAACTATTTAACTTAATTTATTAGTATCATTGTTTGCCTTTGAATTCAGCTTCTTGAATTTCTACAATGCAGGAGGATGAAATGCGTTTTTACATTTGTTTTTGGGATCCATAATTTTACTAGTCATTCATAGACCCAATTAAATTCATATATATATATATATATATATATATATATATATATATATTATATGGACATAAAAAGCTGCCTAGAATTAATGACTTGCATTATATATTTCACGATTAATTTAAGACTCAGGACTGTATTTAATTAGGGATTTAAAGCAGTTTAAAATTTATTTTTGACAAAAATTATCATCTTTTTCTGTAAACTTTTAAATAATTGAAAACAAACTTTGGAAATTGTACCACCAATCTCCTAATGTTTATCTAAAATCGGTTATAGATCTATTAATTACTAACTTAAGATCCAATTTACTCAAAAAATAAATAAAGAGATTGTTGCAGTAATATTTGAAATCAATTGAAGAAGATATAAACTTTAAAAATTAAATAATATTATTTATGACGATAACAGTAAAAAAAAGGAATGTCGATTTAAATTTTTATTTGAAATCAGTTGAAGAAAATATAAATTTTAAAAATTAAATAATATTATTTATGAAGATAAACAGTACAAAAATGGGAATGTTCTGTGAAGAAATTTAAACTTTTAAGGCAAAACAATAATCCATTAGAATAATTATAATTTTTTTAGGGAGGGTAATGAAATATGATTTTTTTTTCATCATATAAAATGTTTGTCATTATTAAATCGTAAACATCTTACATACAAAATATAGAATTTTTGATTAATTACTTTTAAGAAGAATTCTAATGAATTTCATCACATTCTGTAATGATGTACAAGTCATACACTTATCTTATCAAGTGAGTCTAATCGGAGTGTTAACTAAACTGTTTAAAGAAAGTTTCAACCTCTTAATTGAATATGTTAAACTCATTACTTATTTGAATTAAAACGAAAAATAAAATTTGAGTAGAAAAATTAAAGAGTAAAATCTACAATATAATAGAAACATATTTATAAGTAAATTTTCTATAAAAATACATTGAAACAAAGTTCACGATAAAATTGGAAACAAATCTGACAATTCTGGAATGTTAGAAATTGAGACTGTGCACAAAATTTAAAGAAGATAATTTTTTGAGATCCTTAGAACATAAAAATATATAAAAAAGGTAGCTTGATACAATGTATTTGAAAAACAAAGCATCGTAGATCTTATTAGTTTTGTTTGTTGTAATTCTTTTATTTATCTTCAATGGAAGACTAAACTCCTTGAAGTTTATTCTCTTGTAATTTCATAATGAACTTTGAGGTTTTTGTTCGATAAAATCTTATTCTTAAATTTTCAGAAGCAATTTATGTAAGTCTAATAATTTGTTTGAATTCTGATTTTTGTTAAATTGTCTTTAAACACTTGTTGAGAATTTGATTCTTTTGTTTAATTAGAGTTCTTGGTTAATTTGCTTAATTATAATCAATCTCTTGTTCGCTTAATTCAAGAGATATAAGATAAATCTTTCACGAGTATATACCTAGAACTAGTGAGATATTGAATACATTATTAGATGTTTGTTTGACTTATAAGATTATATTTATTTGATTAATGCTTATTTGATTAAGTTTGAGATTTGTGTGAGAAATGAAAGAGTGAAAATCTTAGTTATAAATGATGAATTCATTGTTGAATAAATTTGAGAGTTAACTTGTCTCTCTTTTTTTTTCTTCAATCATCTACTTTATTTTATGTTAAACTTCCATAAACTCCCTTTTGCCTTTATTGTAAATACTAATCTTACACTTTGCATATAGGTTCTAAACCGTAACTCACTAGTTTTCATAATTAGATTTATTGGGAGACGACTTGAGATCATGTGATTACAACTATCCTATTTGGTGTTACATGATCTAGCACTGTGTTAGACAGTCTACATTGAAATCATTTTAATTTGACTGTTAAATGATAATTATCAAATTTGGCGTCATTGTTTGAGAATCCAATTTGAATTTAGTTATTAGTTTTCTTCTTTATCACCATAATTTTTCTGCATACTTTCTGTTTTGTTTTACATATCTCACTATGTTTTTCATTCCACTTGTGAAGTTTTTCAATTTTTTCATTAATTACATTTTTATAAAAAAATAGAGAAAAAGAAAAATATGCACATTTTCTAAAACATTTAATCTATATTTCTTCATAAACGTCTAATAGGTTATGACAAATTCGTTCATATGGTTGTGGTTTTTAAGCCTCTTTTTCTCCATTTTTACTTACCTTTACCTTGCCTCCATTATATCTCTTATGAAGTATTTTTGATATTTGATTGCATGTTTCTTAGTTGTTGTTAATATTAAAGTCTTGCTAAGCATATGGTAGCATTTGTCAACATGAATGTTGAGTGTAAATGCAAACCTAAACACTTGAGAGTTGGAGCATTTAGTGAAATTTATGTAATTTTTTATTCATCCTTTAATTTTAGTTACCTGCTTGTGTGTTAAAATATAGGAGTTTTCATTCACATTTGTCTTGATTATTTGATTTCTTGAAAATTATATCATGTTTGCTATTATGTGTTCTTGGGATTTGCTGTGATTTTTTTTATTTGATTGCACTATATTCCTTTGATTTATTGTGAGTCCATAGAGTGTTTTGCTCATAAGTACAAAAGGATAAGTCTGGAGGTATTTGACGAGCATGATTCTACTCGCACTCTAAAACTTTAATGATAGATTCTTGTACTGTAATAAAGAATAAATATAATGTTTTAAATAAGATTAATATAACTAGATTTATTTGGGCCTTAACTATCATTTATGTTAATCTTGTGTGTTTAGTCGTAATGGATGGTCTAATACTTCTCAAAGTAGACTAGATGGTCTAATAAGAGTGTTTGCGAGACGTTTTAAAGGAATTTTCTACCTTTGCGAGTGGGTCGAATACATGAAAGTCCAAGTTGTTTATTTGAATAAAGATGGTAAAATAAATTTGAATAGAAGAATTAGAGAATAAAATTTACAATATCTCAAAACCATAATTGAAAACAAATCTTCTGCAAAATATGAAGGAATAGAGTAAAAAGATACAAGCTTCAAGGATAAATACAGAGCTTGACACAACGCGTTCGAAAATAAAGCATCATAAATCTTCTTAGTTTTCTTATTTTTATTCGTTGTAATTCTTTCATTTACTATGTTTTTGTTCAATAAAATTTTATTCTTAAATTCTCTGAAACAATCTACATAAGAAGATATGATATTTTTTGAATTATGATTTTTTTTAAAAAGTTGTCTTTAAATGCTTATTGAAAATTCAATTTTTTTATTTAGTTGGAGTTTTGGTTTGTTTGATTAATTATAATTAATCTCTTATTCACTTAGTTCAAGAAATAGAAAATAAACATGAATTTATGTTTAAAACTAATAAAATACTAATTATGTTAGTAGACATTTGTTGTATTGATAAGATTATATTAAATTTGATTAGCAATTCTTTAATTAAGTTTAATATCTATGTGAATATTAAAAGAGTGAAAATTTTGATTAACTATATTATTTCATTAATGTTAGATAATTTAGTATTACATTAACATAATCAAAACATTTTAATTTGACCAATAAACAACAACTATAACTCATATTGTATTATTCATAAAAAAATTCAAAATATAAATACACGTCCAAATATACTATATATGTATGGTTTTAATATCCCTTATACTTTTAGGTATTTTTAAAAAAAAATCTAAAATTATATTTTTAATTTTTGTTTGTTATTAATTCAGATTTTGTTAGATTTTATTACCAGTTTTATAATTTCATACAATTAATCAGTTCTACAACCTTATATAACTATTAAAATAAAAATATTACTTTAATAAAATTTATAAGATGCTATAACAAATCTTATTTTTTTAAAATTCCAATCTAATTTATTATCTGAGAATAAAATATTAATTTAACAATTTAACAGTTAGTTACATACACGTTCCCTATAAGTAATGTTTATGAGAGCAGAAGTCTCTGGTTGCTGTTCCCTCTTCGTAGCCGCAATTGCTCTCTCTTCACCAAAAGGAGGTAACAGCGATCCACACTACCGTCAGTCTCCGTTTTCCACGCCTTTCCTTCGTTCTCGCAACGTCGTCGTTTTGCTTCCAATCCTATCTTTTTGCACAAAACTCCGATTTTCTTCTTCTTCTCAGCCTCATCAACGCGCTTCTGTAAGCGTTCTTCGTTTGATTTAGGTTTGCGTTATGTGCTTATTGCGGTTTGTGGTTATTAATTTATTATAATTCATGTTTTGTTTTTGTTGTAGGGGTGTTAGGGTTTGTGTTTGGGGTTTTAGGAGAGCATGGTGAAGGTTCCTGTCAGTGACAAGGAAGGAAGCTCAGTAATGGAGAACGGTGGGTACAGTGATTATCAGCTAGTTCGTCACTTCAGAAGCGTACTTGAGGAAGTCACAAAGGTATGCTATTGTGGATTTTGGAAACTGTTGTGGGTTTTGTTCAATTCAATTTTTATCTTTCTATTGCCAAAGGAAATAAAAGCTGGATTATTGTGGCTCAGGGTGATAGAGGGAATTATGATGAGCTAGTTGGTTATTTGCACCCGAAGAAGAATCTCAATCCCGATGAGGTCGCGATTCTTGTGGTAGGTTCTTGATTTAATGATCATAACTAAGTCAGATGTTGTTAAGTCATTGTGCTAATCACGTCTTGTAATGTTACAGACAACTCTGAGGGCACTTTCTGGAGCAGTGTGCTGTATAGATCCTAATCATCACGAATCTCTTCTCTTTGCTGTAAGATTTTATTTACTGTGACGTGTTTGGGACTTTAAATTCTTCTTACATGAGGGATGATTGATTTTGGTGGAATCTTTGTTCAGGTTTCAAGAATGAGCCTCTGGAATTATGGAGCGGAGGTTATGGATGCACTGCTGGAACTCATTATTTCTTTGGTACATGATTTTTTTTTGTCACCGCAGGATATTTTGTAATTCTAGAACCAATTATCAAATTTTGTTAAGTTTGATGCTTGTGTATTTGTGTGCAGGCTGCTTCCAATGGGAAATACATTGATTGGTGTTTGGAGATGCTTGTGAAACATTTTGTGCCCCCTTTTTACCTTATTGATTCTCTGAACAATGAGAATGGAATTGACAGGAAAAACAAAGTTCTGTCTCGGGTGCATGCAGCTTTGAAAGAGATAGCTGATTTGGTGCCTCTTGCCCCATTGCGACTATGTCCAATAGTTGTCCAGAATATGCCCAATGTCTTCAGTAAGGAACGTGTGAGTTCATATGATTTTCTCTAGAGGCTACTAAGTGGATTTGTTTGTGTATCGATATTATGTGATGATGTATAAATTAGCTGGATGTCAATTAGCCATTATACATTTTTATGTTGTCAATTTTGCATATCTGAACTGCTCACAATTTTTACCTTTTTTTTTTTGCATATATGGCTAGTTTGGGGCATGGTTTACTTTTGCATTATGAATTATGTAGGATCTGTCGGTTTCCTTGTCCTTGAATTATTTTTTTCAGAAATTATAGTGGTTATTTATTTTATTTTTACGCTTAATGTGCATTTTTATTTCAATACTGTATGTAGAAACACATTATTTGTTGATATAGACTATGGAGAGATTGTGCAACTTATTTATGAAAACTTTGTAACATATCTTTTTCATCAGGGTTCACTTTTTTGTTGCTTGTAGGAGATTGTCATCTATTTTGAGAATATGTTTAAGTTGGAGGGTGGTGCAATTGGAGAAATTGTCGGTGCTACAATTCTGCCTGCTCTTGTGGATAGGTTGCTAGAGTTGGATGTGAGTTAGTTAATTCTCTCTTGAACTTTTCTGTCAAAGAAAGCTGGATCATTTGGCCATTCATATAGCTTTATTAAACTGGCTGTAGGTGGAAATTGGATGGGATGGAATCTTGCAAGAAGATTCCAGAGGCATATTTGATATGGAGTTAGAAGATATTATTAAACTTGCAGACGAGGATGACAACTGTCATAATATGGTATGCTTCTAAATTTTTATTTGAAGTTCATGCTGTGATTTAATGATGGAACAGTACTTAGACAATTAAAATGACTGAGCTGAGTTTATTTGGTAGCTCAAAAAATAAAGCTAATTTAATTATATTTGCTTGAAGGAGAGACTTGTCTTATTCCTATCTTTTGCTATGTAATGTTTGCCTAGTTTATGTTCATTGATACATTTTGATGTCTGTCGTGAAGTTGTTTAATCTCTTACTTCTAATGTTGAATCTCGTCTTAATTTTACAGCCTCAGTCAGAGTTGTTAAATAGGAAAAATTTGCAAGGCAACCAGGTTGTTGAAAAATTAGATAGTCTAATTGTGCTAGCTTTATTGCACCTTGAATCCTGTCAAAGTAGTGGCCGTTTGACTGAGGTATTTCCATCTATAAAATTATGCACATAGTGCCAACATTAAGGCACATAACATATTTAAACTGTGCATCACCATGGCTTCATCATAATATTCTTAGTTCTTATCTTCTATTAGGTATTCGATGTTCTACTTCCTTCATTTCAAAAAACTGTATTGAACGCATACAAGTCAAAATTTACCCAGGTACTGTTTACTTAATCACTAATGTTTCTAACTTGTCTTGTTTTTCTTACTGGTACTATTTCTGAGAAATTGTGTTCTTATTAGTGCTTTATATTTTGTCCCAGTTTGTGATGTTCTATGCGTGTGCACTGGACCCTGAAGGGTGTGGTGTGAAATTCGCCATGGTTCTTGCAGATATGTTTGCTTCTGATCTTAACCCACCTATTACAAGGTATATTTTGTGCTAAAAAAGATTAAAAATTCACCCATTCCACGAGGCTAAGAACTACAGATGTGGAATGGGGCTTATGTATGCAGTTGTGAAATTTTGGAGAATTGGTTTTACTGCCTTGATGGGTTCTTTGATTTGTGGTCAAGTTACAGCAATGATAAACTGTGTTTGTGGTTTATGCTGCAACTTGAATGATTACCGCTTAATAACTTTCT
>Ga0123342_1001952_pt1 | contig 34587 bp, 17 predicted proteins | sample Turbeawhitnodule_FD_89960 | JGI IMG/M metagenome (GOLD analysis project Ga0123342, IMG submission 89960) | Root nodule microbial communities of legume samples collected from Mexico - Turtle bean Mexico white nodule | ecosystem: Host-associated > Plants > Roots > Nodule | place: Mexico: Nepantla... | reverse complement strand
TTTTTTTTTTTTTTTTTTTTTTTTTTTTTTTATATATATATATATATATATATATATATATATATATGAGTTCTTCTTTCAATTATTTACTTTCACGTGTACCCCTTAAAATGAGGTATGAGTATCATTATTCTAAAAAGTTCAGAAGGAAAGAAAATAAACAAAAGGGTCAAACAAAAGGAATTTTTGAAAAATCGTGCATATATATATATATAATGATACATTAACAAACTATAACTTTTAATACTATTATTTTAATACTTTTTATATCATTTAATTATATATATTTATTTTTAAACACATCACTTTAAAAATTTATATAAGATTAAGAATCGTCAAGTATCATTTTTCATACATTATACTATGACATTAGCATAGGTAGCTTTTAATGGCCCAGAAGTTGAATCAATATTAGTCAATAAGTCAACATTACTTTCACATTAATTTGTATAGAGAAAAAAAAGTATGGTGTGAATGAAAACTGAAAGCATAGAAATTAAAAATGGTTTATGAATTAATGCAAAAGCTGAATGAATCACCTGTGGGAAGTTTGAATGGGGTGTGGTAGATTGGGTGAGGGTGCATGCAGATGAAGTATGTTAATCCCTGGCCTTGGATTCAATAGTCCAATATCATGACCTGCAAAATTCATCAACAATAGAGGCATTGCTCTTCCTTTATCAGACACCACAGCTTAATAATTCAGTTGAGGACTTTGAAGCCAAAGAGGGTTTTGTTTTTAACGGGGAACAGTACTAGAAGCAAATCATAGAGTTTTCTGTCACACCCGAATCACCAAAGATCTCAAACAAAGAGAATAATAATGATGATAATAATGGAAGAAGAAACGCAAAAAGGGTCCTTGAGAAGGAACACAACACTCCAATTCAATTACCTGTGCTGCCTTTGTCAGTGCTCTTCACTGTTCTATACATCTGCATGAACACCCCGCAAAAAATAATATCAGAAGAAAAGTCCACAAGGCTAAGATTGCATTACATAATCTAGATACCCCTTTTGTCCCTACTCCTTGGTTCTACCTTCCCCACTACTAGAGGCAACCTAAAACGACCAACAATGCTCCTTTTTTCCCTTTCTCTTTTCTTCTGTCTAGTCAGAAACTGATTCAAAGAGGAAGAATAAGAACTTCACTCATTCAGCTTAAAGACTATTATGTGGTTAAGGAGGTTGGATATCAGTCCTTGCAGAATTCCTAGAAAAACTGTTTGATAATTTTTTTATAAGGATTAAAAATAAAACTCAAAGACTATGGAGAAATATAATGGGGAGAGAGATAGTACATATATGGGAATGAACAGAAAGTACCCCACCTGCAAGTGACTCTTGACGTGTGCTAGGGTTAGATCCTTAACATTCATTAACTCTAACACAGACTTCGGAGTTGCTCCTGCAAGTGTGACAAGACAAACTCAAGATTAGACATAACCTAGAATATATCTATATCTATGTATATTTATACATATGCTTTATCTCACCACCATCACCTTTTGCATACAATAATAACAAGTTCTCAAACTTGAGTATAAGAATAAGGTATCACTAAGGAGACTAGATTAGAAGATAAGAGTCTTTTATATAAAAGTTGAGTTATAAAAAAAACTCTCAAACTATACTCACACGTATAATGTAATTAGACCATGGCTTATAGAACATTATTTTCCAATGGGTTTTCAAATAATTAAAGAAAAAAGCGTTTTTGCCCAAATTTAGAGACGGTTTCTCTTCACTGATTTTGGAATCTGCTAAATTTTGGATTTTGAAAGACTTACTTTCATGGCCGCCAAGAAGTTGAACCGCGTGAACAAAATGGGCATGGAGGGTGGTGGTCCATCTCATCCTGGGAGCCCTGACGCTTCTTTTGACGCCATTGACGACTCTCGCAGTTCGTTTGAAATCGCGGCCATAGATGTGAGGTTGAAGGTGGTGGTGGTTGAAGCTTCTCGTGTCACCTTGAACCTGACGGCGAGGATTCAAATCCGCGGTTCCAAAGCCTAACTTCAACGACGGCTCACGGTGGTGACCAAGGTTGTGGAACTCGTGGCTCAAATCACTTCCTCCACTGCTCCCGGAATCAGAAGTTGAGCACATGTCGTTGTGAATCGCTTTGCTGAAGCCCCCCACTTCCTTCACCTCACAAATATCTGAAACGGAGGGAGGACTTATGTTCAAGGAGAGGTCTGGCTCCGACAGTAAAGTTTGCATTACCGTGTGTGAATTGGTGAACATAGAGAAATATGGTTATGGTAGAGAGAAAGTGAAGAATAGAGAAGATCTAAGTGTGTTCAGGTGGTGAAATAGAAGAAGGAAAAGGCAGAAGGGGTGAGAGTTAAGAGATAAAGTGGAGAAGCAAATATAGTAAGAGATGGAATTGAAGAAGTTGAAAAGAAGGGTTTAAGGGTGTGATTATATGATGAGTGACTTATGATTTGTGATGGTGTGGTGATAGGCTTTTAGTATAGGATCCACTAGGGTTGAAGGAAGACCATTTAAAAGGTGAGAGAGAGAGAGAGAGAGAGAGAGTAATTAATTTCCAGGGACTACTTGTCACAACTAGTCAGATAAAAAAATAGGAGAAAGAGAAAAGATCAGAGTTTTTTGGGGATGCTGGTTTGAACCAAAAGTTAGTGAAAAGGGGTAGCAGTTATTTATGGAACATCAAAGTAGTACTGTGGAGAGAGGAGGTTTGAATGGGATGAGATGAGAGAGAAGCTGAAGGGAAAGAGTGTGGTTTGGTTTCACTTATCCCTAACTGAGTTATAAGCTGTATAATAATAACTAAGATGAAAGGTTTTGTAAGAAAAAGAAGAAGAAAGAAATGATGGTGCAGGGATGAAATGGTGGTTCTTGGCAGGAATATGGTTGGATTTCGAGAAAAACAAAAGGGGTACTATTGAATGGAATATTGGAATGGAAAATGAGTGTGTAGTTTAAGATGATGGATCGCGACCTGTTAAAATTCCCTGCTCTTTTTGTTTCTATCAGGGTTTAATTCATCTCTTTTAATAATGCATTTTTCTTCAATTGGAATATTCCTCTTTTATTATGAACGAGGATTCACTGCCACTCCAAAAATATCTCTCTCTCTTTCTCTCTGTGTTACGTGCAGATGTATATTGGTGCCATTAAACCTCATCGTTTTCTACCTATAACTATAGCTTTGGGACACCCTCACCGAGCTATATAGCCTCACTCCATATGCTCAACCTTCTCCATATATAGTCACAGGAAAATGACTCTTTCTCTATGTGCATTTTCCAAACCATCTCCATAAAAATTAATCAACACTTACAACTCTAACTCAAACTATTCTCAAACATGTTTTTTAGACAATGTTACTGCTGGATTCTGCAGAATTTTGCTGCATATCTACACCACTAAAAAGCACTTATGGATGTGACAAAAAGCTTAGTTTTTTTCTTGCTAAGTATTAGAATGTAGTTAAGTACTTAAAAGTTCTTTGAAATTTGTATAAGGGTTTTATTTCATTTAATTTTTGCTGATAAAAAAACTCCTTTTAAATGTCAAGTTTATGAACAACATGTCATTTTCATACATATATATATATATAGGTCGAGCTGTACACGTGCGAAGGTGCTAGTATTGAAGTGAAGAAAATTGTTGGAGGTGAGAAAAAAGGTTGAAAGAATTAAGGAAAGGAATATATATGTATATGTGTGTGTGTCTGTGAGAAAGAGAGAGAGTGTGTGTATGAGTATGGACTGTGTAGGTGAGAGCAGGTCGCAGACCCACAACCACATGCAGAAGCAAAGAACATGCTGATGACACCCTCAAGTATGTTGCGGAAATTTATCTCTTATTTATCAAAATAGATAAAATTTATCAAATGGGTAAATCAAAATGCCACAACTTTATTGTAAAGAAGTCGTATCAAGCTCACACAATCAATCTATTTAAACTGAAATCGTATCATTTTGACACGATTTTAGTATAATCAAATTTTAATTAAAGTCGGTTGATACGATTTACACATTTTAGTTATTTTAAAAGAATTTATTAATTTTGATAAATAAAAGATAAAATTGTACACCTCATAATGTTTTTACACCTAAAAAATAGAATTGAGTTATTTTAGTAAAATTTAGAGGTATGTGAGGATTATTGAATTACAAGTAGGGAAGTGAGTGTTGAATGGAGCATAGGAGGAAGTGGAAGTGGGAATTGTATAAAGAAGTTCATTCGTTCCAACGTTAACGTTAAGAATTTCAACGCTAGCATTTGTCTAATTATGTAGCATATAATCCTCTTCTCCAATATTCCCTCTCCGTGTTCAAATATTCCATGTCTTATGTCCAACACTACCTTTACCTTAAGCAACTCACCTCTCTTCTTTCTACTTCCAACATCATTAAAAAAATACAACATCATCTTTTCTTATCACAAATCAAATCTCTCCTCTACAATAATCTAACTATCTATCACATCAACCCCTCTTAGAACAACTCCTATGTTGTCATGTTCACTGATAAAACATAATTATAGATTCAAATTAGATTTATGTATAAGAAGAAAATAAACATGATAACAAATTCAGTCAAATGGGATGAAATTCAATCAAATTAGATGCAACCCTGCAATATTTATATAATAATTGATTGATTCATTTCTCTTATTTATTTTTATATATCTTTCAAATACTTAATTCAGACGCAAAAAGTCTAGAAATACATATAAATCTCATAGAAAGTATATTTACTCAATTCTCATATTTACTTATATAATTTAATTTTTTTCTACTTGAGCGTTAGATGATTTTTTGCAAGTGGATCTTCCGTCACCGTCTTCTATAACCTTGACAATCATATCTGAAAGTCACTTTTGCTGATCAAAAAAAGAAAATCTCGAAGTCACAACTCGGTTTGCTAAGCAAACCACCTTTCCTCGCCTCTAAGAGATCTATACTCCGTAGAACAATAACTAAAGCGAAGCATGTAAACATAACTATAGTTGTTAGAAATCCTACATCAACTAGAGATTAAGACATTTTATAGTTTATAAGTGGTGCAAACCTCATCTTATAAGTTGGTTTTATAGGATTGAGTTAAACTTAAAGTTTACTTCTTAATCTGATTCAAATATCACATGACTCGTCATCACAGAGTATCTCACGAACACAGTGAGCGAGATTATACTATCTGTAGAACAAGAAAGAACTAAAAAGTAGTTTTGAAATGAAGAATGGTCCTTGGAAGAAGATAGGTAGATTTGATGCCTAGGAAGTAGATGTTTGTGGAGAAAATGAAAGAAGGTGGAATAGCATATTCGTGGGCGTAAAGAAGGGTAGGGTCACGTGAGTTATGGGCGTGAGGTTGTGTAGGCAATAGGGTCTTCTTATTGCTAATATTTGTTCTCTTCTTTTGGTCTTATTCTCCTCTTCTCTTCTTCTTCTTCTCTTCCTATGACTCCAAAACTTTAATAACATTTATGACCCTTCTTTTCTTTATTCCTCTCATTAATGTGCCAACAACATCACACCAATTTCTTAATCCATTTCTTAATACATTGGTCAGCGCCTCATGCGCTCTAGATTCTCCGGGAAATTCAACTTTCCCTTTTCTTTATCATTTTTCTATGCTCATCTTTCTCATTCCAACTATTCAACAATAACCTTCTCATCATATCTTTTTTATTATTCATTCAAACAAAATAAGTGCATCTCAAGCAAGAACAGACATCATGTTACACACTTTGTAGGTTGTGTGTATAGGAAATGAAAATTGCTGTGTTTCTCGTGATTTACTTTAATGGATGCTTGTGTTTTACTATTTTTTCCCAACCTAACTCGTATGTGGAATGCTATATCACTATTTTTCATTCATTCATGCAAACACATGTGCGCTGCTACACCACTACCTACACTACTTGATTAGATGTGTCATAAAAACCATATATAAAAAAAACAAGGTTTTGTCAAAGGAAAAAAAAGAGAATAAGAACAACTTTGTGCTTATATTGTATTCTAAAATAAGTTTTTTTCAGAAAAAAAAATATATAAATAAATAAAATGGTACTTGAGGTATCTCAACCCATATACAAATAGTCAACTTACACAAATAAATCCACAAAAATATTCATCCAAAATTATCATAAACTTACACAATTTTCCATTTACATTTCACCTGTGTAGCAGCAAATATGAGATAAAAATAAAGTCACCAAAGAGATTCGACACATATGACTGACACAACAACAGAAAAAGACTCGACGGAGAAAAAAAATGATCATCTCCTTCATAATTAGGGTTTAATAAGGTAAATTAAGGTAATGAAGCCCGAAATGCTAGTTGACCATTTTTATATGATGAAATACTAGTTTTCTATCATGTATAAAGGTTTTAAAAAATTATATTGGTCGATCTATTCCTTAAATGATTTATTTTTATCTAGTTTTTCTGAAATTGATACAATTAGGTTGAAGTAAACCATTTAATAAATTAAAAATATTTTTATAAAATATTGTTAATTGACATTATTAATTTGAACATGAAGACATTCATAGTTAATGAATTATATATACACATACCATTTTGCAATGAATTTATGGAAATGTTTAGAATATGTTTAAACAACATGAAACTACTACATTAAGAAAAACATTGTGATTTGAGTACTATTTGTATATTTTTTGAAATAGAAATTAGGTATGATGATTTGCCCTAAGAAAAGGATAGTAGAATATTGAAGGGAAAGATGAGTAAAACTCGAGATTTGAGCATTGATTGGATGGTATTTAATCCTAATAGGAATTGTGTATTAGTGGATGAGAAGAATATTAGCTTCCTCATGGTTATTCGCGAGATCGGAATACAGCCATACAAGCATGTGTTGCTTCGAAATTAGGGTTTCATCTTCCCCTAGTTCATCTACTTTGAGTATCAAAGAAACGACAAAAAAGAAAGCAAGGAATCACCGAAATCAACGCCGTTTAGGCTCATGTGCTCCACGACATTACATGGTCCATAACTCCATATACTCATATAACAATTATTTATTATTCACACTTCACTTCTTACATAATCATAATTAATTAACCAATAATAAACACTAAACTACTATTTTTTTATTTTATTTATAGGAGTTGGGTTTTCAACCAAAGCCTTCAACAAATTCTTCGTGTCATTTTGTAAAGTGTGTGACAGCTTTTAGGCCACACTTGCTGCCAAATGCCAAATCCTCAATCAACATTAATCAATCATGGGATAATAATTCACTAATTACTCAAAACTCAGGTCAAAAACTACAAACAATAACAAACCCTCTTTGACCTTATGTGTCATTTTCATATTTTTTTAAAATTGATTGTTTTGTGTTTCCTTTTTTCTTTTCAATATAATTCATTTTAGTATTATATAAGAAAAATATTGACAGAGAACGAATAAATAAATAGATTTTGAATATTTAAGGGATCAAACACAAAGACCATCTCGTCACAAAACATCAAACAAAAAGATCATTTGGTCACAAAAATACAACAAACAGATAATGCATATCAAATGAAGTAACATGTATTATGGTAGAATATAAGGTAGATCATCAAGTTTGTTTTTTAATCAAGAATTTTTGATAGTTTTGAGTAGGTTGGTTTTGTGGTGTTATTATTATTAAATGTCCGGTTAGTTTTGAGTTGGTAGCTTTTAGTAGGTTTATATGATTTATATTTTAAAATAAATGATTTTGTAAAAGGGTTAGACCACTTCTGCAGTAATTCATATTTATTTATTTTTTCTTGCTGTTAAAAAAAATCAATAGTTATATGAGTAAAGTTGTTTTTTACCAAGTTTAACTCCTAACTCTGAACGTATTATGATTAATGTAGAAAGTGTTTAGGGTAAAAACACTAAAACGCTATATACACTACAAAATCATCAAATAGAAATCAATTTTTTTTAGAGACCAAAATAATTAGTTGTAATAGTAACTAAATTAGAGACCATTTTAGAAACTAAAAAAAATGGTTTCTAAATTAATTTTTATTATTGTGAAATATTTTCTAAATTGGTATCTAATTAGCTACCAAGGTTTTAACTACCAATTATTTACATTCTAAATTTGGTAGTAAAAATCTTAGTTACTCATCAGATACCAATTTAAAAACCATTTAACAATAATATAAACTAATTTAGAAATCAAAAATTTATTTAGTTCTTAAAATGGTTTATAATTTAGTCACTATAGCAAATAATTATTTTTTGTCTTTAAAATTGGTTTCTATTTTGTAGTGATATAACTCACACTAATATAAATTTATTCATTCTTAATTACAAACTGATTAGGTTAGATAAAATATTGATGAACAATTATACATTAGAAGTATGTGTAAACTAATTAGGTGGGAAAGCAATCTTAGATCTTATACATTCATTAAAATATATAGAGTTAGGTGCATTTGTAGAAAAATATAAGTATCATATGTTTAAACCTATAATGACTATAAATAATGAAATAAAGAGAAGTGTAAGCACATTTTAGTAACAAAAATTATTCATTATTTTTTTAAAACGTCTATGCAAAAATCTTAATTAACATATGACATAAAACTAAAATTGAAAAAAAAAAATCATTTCTATTTAAAAGTATAAGTACTAAAATATTTTAATTCGCGAAATATATTGTACAAAAACTTTTTTTTTTCGTTCAACAAATAATTAAATAAATAAATGAGACATTTAAACACTTATAAAAACTAATCCTATTTCTAAAAATTGGGCTTACAACACCCACCACAGATTTTTCCTACCCCTTCAGGCCTTCAACCAACCCACATTGCAGAATTAACATTTCAAAAAGAAACAAAGTATTTAATTTATAAAAAAACGTAAATGTAATTTTGGGTTGGTGTTGTGAGTGGAATTTGGAGACATAGGAACTCGATGACCTTCGACAGGGGCGTGGTAGATGCGCTCGATGTATTTGCATTGGTACAGGTAAATATTTGGTCTTGAATTTTTGCAAAATCCTGTTGTAATTCCTTTACGTACCCCAACTGGGTTTTGAACCTAGTGGATTGTATGAGGCTGGTTGTTTAATGTTTTCTTGAGTTGGTTTGGTTGTTCCTTATTTAAGTTGGAAGGTGTTCCTTGGTTGGAGGTTGGTAAAGCGCTAGCTCTTTATGTATAAGGGTTGAATCACCCCTGAAGTAATTCCATTTATTTATTTTTTATTTCTGATAAAAAAAATTGAAAATATAACAAAAGAGCACAAGGACAAAAATTAATATATTTTCTCTCTGTTTTGGTATACAAATGGTAGCAAGCTTGTTTTCTTACATTAATGAAAAATCTTGAAGTTTCAAATGAATAAAAGTATCAATAAACCATATAATATTTTTACCAAAATTTGAATGTTACATATGATATATGATGGAAAAAGTAGGTTTTAATAACTTTATAATAAAAACTTAATTAAGGTAGATTTAGAAAATTGAATATTAAAAAGTGAGGAGTGGTGAATAATAAGATGATAATCTTGGGGAAGGTGTATATTGACTTATTTCAAATGATGGACCTTATAAAATTCCTTTATCTAAGTGATGCATCTATTATATTAAATGTCTCAATTTTCTTATTAATGTGTCATAGTTGTACTACCGAAAGGTTGAGCACCCGCATACACAATTGAGCACCCACATACACACAAACACTCGACTAGCCGGTCTTTCGATCACTATATTCCACATCTAGTAGATTAATTAACAACGTCATTAAATATATATTATGTGGTAATCACATTAAAATTACGATTAACAGATAACTTGAACTCAGTTTGGCCACACTAGTACATAGTATCCTAAGACTCAAAATCATAACTATAAATAGGAAGTCACATCTTAGAAAGAAAGTAATAAAACTCTGATCCGAAAACCTACAATAATTATATTCTTAAAACTGACTTAAGCATCAGATTGTCATCGCAGGTACTCCTACCAAAAAGATTAAAAAGACGACCAAACAAAAAGGTAAAAACCATTCACTGAGAGAATACGATAAGTAAAAAAAAAAAGTTTTTTCCCTTGATTTTGAATACCATTTGAAACTTAATTAATAAATTGGTTTACTTATAAAATAAATAAAAACATCAAAACATAATTATAAGATGATAAATTGAATACTATATATGGATGATGCAACGGGTGATAATTAATTATCATGTTTGTTTGAATTTCTTGTAAAAAGGTATTTAAAAAACAATTATAGTGATGATTAAATACATTTATGAAATTTCATTTGATTTGTTAGGTTAAAAATGATTTTAAACTAACCTATTTTGTTTAAATATAGCCTTAAAGAAGTAAAAAGGAAACGTAAAGTTTGAATTGGGTTAGCATTTAAAATAAATAGTTATTTCAGATGAAATGGGAAAGCAAATTAGTTTATTAGTTTGAAAATAGTTTGGTAACTTTTAATCTTTATTAATTTCCTCCTTATGATGAATAAGATTTTCATAACAAAAATAGTTCTATTATTTTGTCGAAAATTACTATTTAAAAAATTGACCTCCATATATTTACAAACACATGACTCAATACTTTAAATAGCTTAATGACTGAGCCAATTTTTACAACATTAATATTTTATTAGAGGTGTAATTTTTTCATCAAAATATCTTTTATATATCAATATTAGACTCATTGATTAAATTTAAACTTTATACTAATTTAAAAAATATTTTTCAAAGAAAAGAGATGAAAAAATCTCAAATTATAAAATAAATAACACTTAAAAAATTATAATGACACTTGCATTATTATCTTTAAATCATACAATCTTACTAATAGAAAATAATAGTAAATAATAGAGCATAGCATAACAAAAGAATTCACCTAGTCATCATGCATTGAATATTAAATACTTTGTTAAAAACATAAAAGAAAGTAGTAAAAAACATGTTTTGATCATTAGAATTTAGTAATTTTGAATACTCAAACACAAATTTCAATATTGAAAAAGGTATTTCTCCTTTTTTTGTTGTTTGAATCACTGGAATTTCTACTTGAATTGCTGGTAAATTTCTTCTGCTAATAATACTAATAACCTTTACACATCAGATCCTCAGAAATTTCAACAAGTACTTCATCAGCATGTTCTGCCACATACCACCTGCTGCTGACATAGATCATTGTATATTCTCAGGCTAAAATTCACCACCCTTTTGTTTTCTTTTCTAGACAAATATTATTTTTCAAATACCTATTATTAGTTTATATGCATACATAGACCTCTGTGCTGTGGTGGAAGCATGAAAAGTTTGCAAGTAGCTCACACTTTAAACTTAGGATAAAAACAGAATAAAAGTGTTAGTACACAAACACACCAATTCCTAATAGTTGGTACACAAAAACTGAAAATGAGCAGCAAGATGGGAAACTGAAAACCAAAAGAGGTAGCAGAGTGGAGAAAAAGGTGTGTGCACTTGATGCCAAATACATAGGGAGAGAAGAGAAGGTAATATAGATGAAGTGTTGTGTTGTGTTGTGTTTTGTTGGTAGTATGTTGTGGCTGGAGCACTGAATAATGTACTGGTGTAATGGGACCACTGAGAAGCAGAAAATCATGTGCCTGAAGATCAGATTGTGTGGGCATTTCAGAGTGGCCACTCAAAACTGGTCTCAGCCAGAGAAAGAGAACTCTTCTCTTGGTTGGTATATGCTTGTAATGTATCTGAATGTGTGTGTATGTGTAAGTAAGTGTGTGTGTGTGCTTTTCTACCCCACTAAAACTAAATTTTCCTGTTCCCTTCAGGCCCCGCCACCACTCACAATGAAAGGGGAGAAAAATACTCCATCTTTCTTTGTTTTTATCAGCACTGAAAACTTATTCAACTTCAGTCACCATAAGGGTCCTCAAATTCATCACAATATTCTTCTGTCTGTCATTTCAAGTTCACACAAATTCAGTCTCCAAGTTTGCATAGAAACAGAACAAATTTCAAGTTTCATCATTGAAAACGTACACACACACAACTATTTCTTTCATTCCTCACTCTTGAGAATACACAAAACTTAATCCATCAGTAACTTTCAAACAAATCATCTTACTGTTATGAATTAGACCAATGTGCCCAGTATACAAAGTTTTAACTCATTATGATACCAGATTTGCTGTTATTTGAGATGTCAAAAAAGTTTTAACTCACTTATTTCCAGTAAAACTAGAAATATCACTCAATTTAGAGTCTTTTTGTTTTTCAAATGAAACTGCAATTATTCTGGAAACAGAAAATTACTATACTGAAAATTAATGTTAATTATGTTCTTGAGAACCAGCTCTTGTTGCTTTCTCTGTCAAATCCTAGTACCTTACAAATTGTGTTACTATGCTAAATACAATAGCAGAGAAATAGCAGTGAGCCCATATGAATAACAGAACATTGAGACTATTTCTTGCTATTTTTCAGTCTGGTTTTGACTCTAAATCTTCATGTGTACCTTCTTACATTATTCGAATTGAATCAGAAAATTGGATTTTAGAACGTGGAATCTCAGCCTTTGACCAGAAATTTCCCTGTCAAAAAAAAAAAAAAAAAAAGTTATATATTAATGGTTAGCCTTTAGATTTGTGAAAGTTATTGTCTAACACAATTTTTTTCTCTCTGTTTAAAAAGTTTCACTATCTATCTGTGATTTTTACTGACACCAATTAACGTTGTTTCCATTTCCATCTCTACATGCGTTAATGATCTTACTCTACTTTATCCCGTGACAAACTTTCTTAGTTTCAATATTTTCTAAAAAGTGTATAAATACTTTTACTATTTCGTATCTATTTTATAAGATTTTTAAACTAATTCACAACCTTTTGAAAAAAAAATTTAGTTATTGACATTAAATTTATCAACATTTTTTATACCTAACTAAGTTATTAATCAATTAAACAAGAAAATGGCAACGTAGGAAGAAAACAAAAATGGGGTCACTTTCACCAAGAAAAAACCAACCCTGTTCCCCATGACGTATGAAATTACTATTTTTAATTAATCTCTTTAATTTTTGTGTTCCAAACGCGTCATATTCTTTTTTCCTTTGTGATAACTAAATATGAAGATAAATCCACAAAGAGTACCAAGAAAACAACAAAGCCATGACGACTTTGTTTGGCTTTGCACCACTATTACTTCCATTTGTAGCTTCATAAACTTTTATGCCAATGTTTAATACAAATCTAATTAATTGTTATATAAAACACATTTTTAATAGTTTAATTAATTAGGACACTAGTTTGTATAATAATTTATTTTATTACTATAAAAAGGACCATTTGTGTAGTTGTTAATAATAATCATTTAAAATGAATTTATTATCAATTAATTTTATTATTATTAAGAAATAATAACTTCTTCTATGCAATCATAGGTAATTTACAGTATAATTAATTCCTTTACTATTAAAAATATAAATTATATTATTATTAATTTTAATTTAATTTCGGTTAAAATGTATATTTTAAAGAGTAACCTTTATATATAAATAAATAATTTTCCGTGTATAGTTCATATGAAATACAACCCATTCAAACCGTGTTTCCACTGTTTTTGTTATGTATTGCAAAGTTATAGATACTCAAGTAAAAAAACAATCGAAAAAAATTGGGCCGAGCATAGCATGTTAAGAGGACTATTTCTTCCTGCACCTCCATATCTTCTTCTGGCACCTCCATACACAACATGAAAATACATTTTTATCCTTTTTATGTCACCCCCATAGAATTATTTCCGGATTATGTAATCCAGAAACGCATTTGAAATAAGACTTTCGGATTACATAATCCAGAAGTTAAAAAAGACTTCCGGATTATATAATCCAGAAAGTAATCATGCATATGAAAAAAGATTTCCGGATTATATAATCCAGAAGTTAATTACAAATTTGAAAAATGACTTCCGGATTATATAATCCGGAATATTACAGAGGGGCATTTTTGGAAATACGAAAATCTACGGAGGTGAGAGAAGAAGGTATGGAGGTGTAGGAAGAAGCAGCCTGTTAAGAGTAACAAGGCCCATAAATTGGGCTTGGTTAAAAGGGCTTATTTTCAGCCCAAAATATGTTGAAATAAAAAAATAAAACTCCTAACGAAATGGGTTAAAGCGGTCACGGTATTTAAGTTCTTTTCTTATTTAGTTAGAATCATAATTTAACAAAATTTGAAAATAAAATAAAATAATAACATTATTTTAATTTTTGCAATAAGACCAGATTTCATCACCATCTTCTTTTAAACTTTTACTTTACCAGATTCCTAAAAAATGAATTTGAATAAAAATAATATTTCTAATTTGCTGGCCAAACTTTTTCATTGGCATGGACAAGTATTTCGATAACTACTAATAAAAGAAAAAAAAATAGTTTTTCTACAATGGAGTTTCCCAACAATTCTCATCTTACTTATTTTTAGAGGAAATATTTTACTGACATTTATGAAACACAAAAATAATAAAACAAGTTAAAATCAACACATTCATTTAAATTTTATGAAATTTCTCCACTTTTCAAGTATAAGTAAATTTATTTTCTTTTCATAAATAAATGTCTTGAGACAAACAAAATCAATATCTTGAATAAACTTCTTTGAGGCACTGACTAAAGACTAAAACTGCATCATACTAGATTTGTTGAAGTCAAACTCAGTATCTAAAAACTCTGCAAATATCTAATAGATAATCAGTTCATATTTAAACCATCAAGGTCTAACAGCAGCAACAAGAAGTACATACATATATATATAGATATATATAGATAGATAATTACCCTCTTAAAAGACTGATAAGGCTAAACAATCCAACTCAAATCCACAATACACACAACTGCAGAACTTGGTCTGAGATCCTAAGAGAATTAATCATCAACTTGCATTGCAATGCTTTCACTCACCTTCATGATGATGGAAACTATGTTTCAGTCAGATTAGCATTCTGTGCTGATTTTCTAGCTCTTTTTCCAGATGGGGACATGACAGAAAGAGGAACAGTCTCCTGAACAACTCTGAAAATGGCCATATCAATGACCATGGTTTCGTTCATTTGACCAGCTGGTTTAAAGACACAAACATCATACTCTTCAAGGTTGTTGTCCAACACAAAGTGTTTCCACCCACCAGTGAATCCACCAGTATGACGAATATTGTGGTAGCTGTATCTAGCAATCCATTCACCCTTGCCCATGCGCAGTATCACATCTTGAGACATTGGACTGATGTGCTCCCCTATCCACTTGTTAGGCATTGACTGGTCACAAAAAAGGATCACAATGAAGAACACTTAGAAGGAAAGACAAAAAAAGGGTCACAAAATGCATTGAGTTTTGCCATAACTTGTGATTTGATTTTGGCTGATGCAAAAACAAATATTGAAAGTGTTTTTTTTATCAACAAAGAATAAATAAAATAAAATGAGTACCACGAAGAATCTCTTGTACACGTGCGATGGTCGCATAACTATAACCAAACCGTCTTCAGTACGCTCTGCCTGGGCCAATGCAAAGGCATTTTTAATCTCATCTTCTGTCACAGGCCTTCTATTTGAGATAAATAGCTCATATGACCCACTTTTAACTGCAGAAACAGGTTCACCAGATTCTACCCCTGATATTGATTCAAACAGAAACACCAGTATTATATAAGGTCAATCTGAAAAAATACCAGTTTTTTTCTGCTTTTACACTTAATTTTGCAAAATGAGACTTATTTTTAAGAAAGAATCACTTAAATTTGTCAACTCCCTGAGATTTTGAATGAAAGAAACAAGTGATCATTTCTCCATAATCATCAATCTCAACCACACATGTTTTCTGCATGCAATCAATCAACTAGTTGTTTCAAAATAATCACATAACATTTGAGTTTAAACATACAGAAAAGAAGCCTACACAAGCAATAACAGCCAAATTATCTGATGTAGAGTTCAGGGCACATAAATCAATCTGCAAAAGCAAGTCTTGCTCATGTTATTACTTGTATAACTTGTTCTCATCTAAAGTCTGAGAAAGGAATGTTGGATTCACCCTTGATTTGAATTAAGACATATCCCAAACTTAACTTGCTTTGAGTCAAAGGTGTGAGCAACCATACTTTCTCATCAGTCATTTCATATTACATAAAAGAGAGCCAAATTCCTATATTCTGCTTCCATTGTTTTTCTTATTAGCTATATGTATAGTGGTTTTGAAGAACACCATTGACAACCTTCTCCAGTATACAACATGTGATTCATGATATGAAAAAAAAGTATTTTTGTCACTTCATGCAAAAAACTGAAATTTTAGGCAAAAAACTAAGGTTGTTAACTAGTGCAAGTTGTCAATATATCAGAATATATCAGACAGAAAATTCTCAAACTTAATATTCATAAGAAAAAAAAGTCCATAAAACAGTAGTAATAGCATTTCCTTTCATTTTTTAAGAAGTAAAAATGTTACCAGACACCCAATCAATTGCTCTATCTATAACTTTTGCTCTTTCCATAACATGAGACACTTTAGCTGGTCTGCCCCTGCGCTTGGTCTGGACATGTTTAACAGCTGAAACAAGCTTCCTGATCCTTTTCCCATTAGCAGTTTCGGTGGGAACAGCTGACAGAGGGATTCCAACAGATCTAACTTGCTCAGCACCACCAGATTCAACATCTGCATTCAAAGCCTCTTCACTACGAGTAGGAGTTTCAAAAGGCACATTAATTGGCTCCTTCGAACCATTAGCATGCACAGATCTCTCAGGTGAAGCACATTTCACACCAGCATTTGAAGGGGTGTGTCCTTCTTCCACACAACCTTCTGTTGTGTCCCTTCTCCTGTTCAGACTTCCACCCACGTGTTCACCTTCTGTGTGCCCACATTTTCGAACAAAATAAGAACATGCCTTCTCACACAAGTTCCCTCCATCAAATACCAAAACATCAAACTGAGATTCACCATTATACTTGAAGACCAGGAAATCATTCTCCTTCAAACAGTGATCTTTCACAAACTGTCCCCAACCATGTGCAAGGTACAAGGTATCACCTCTTGCAATCATCGCTACTTTCCACGCAACACCACTAGGACCCTTAAGGGTCACATTTTCAGGCAGCTTCTTTCTTAAGTTATCTGAAAAAGTCTTCGGAAGTGCCTGCAAACAAACTTCAAATTTCATCATCGAGAACAATAAGCTGCAAAAACATGCAGGTAGAATAGGATACATATCAAAGACTAGTCACCACCATTTCCAAATCAAGCATGCAAATTAGATGGTGCAAACAAGGGACACAAAAACAAGACAAGAACAACCACATCAGAAGACACGAACTCTTGAGCTCATTCTGTTTTCTTTTCTTTTCCTTCTGACCTTCATCCACATCCTTAACTCAAACACAACCATGCAGACATAGCCACAACACACAACCATGATCATATCCAGTGATGCATGCATAGCCGGAACCCACAAAACACATGCATCTTTCCACTGTTGCCATGCATGCTCAACATTATTTTTTTTAAAAATGTTCATGGTTCTATACAATATCATAACCCAGAGAATTTATTTAAAAAAAAAACACCATGAACAACAATAGCTAGCCAAAGCTCAAATTTTTTTACTAAAATAATTGATACTGATAGGAGTATCGTGGAAGGTAAAAGAAAATTCACATAAATGAAAGAGATGATAGAATAAAACAAAGGAAGGAGGCAAAAAACTGTGGACACTCAAATCAAACCCCATGCATTTTTTGATTCACAGCAGAAAAGTAAGAGATGGGGGAATACTAACAAGGTGTTGATCATATTCCGCTCTGAGAAACTGCATGAAATGGAGGAATTGAAAATGAGACCAGTAAATGTCGTCCTCCCAGGATCTGCAACCATTACAATTCTGAACCCCCATTGGTAAAACAACAGAGAAAGATGAAAAAGTTGCAATCTTTAATAGTTTGAGTCCCAGAAATGGTGAAACGGTAGAAGTTGAGTGCAACAGCAAGAGACACTCAGCCCAAAGAGTATGAACTGGAATGACAAAACACAGTCCAAACCCACTAATAGTTAGAAGCACTTGTTACAATGTAACAAAAAATAACAACAAAAGTTAAAAACAAAATGTGGAGTTTCAACACTATTAATTTCCAATACAATAATATTTGGTCCAATTTGTTATATTATTGTTTTTCAATTTTACTTCAATGTACAAATATTTTTATAACTTTTATTTAAATTACTTTTTACAATTTAAAAATAATTTAATTATTACATTAATATTATAGTTTTTTAAGGATTTAATATCCCTCCCGTACCTTCTCTTTAATGTCTATATCGAGTCTCACTTTATTTTTACCTCCACATTTTTATACAATCACATTACAACTCTTAATATTATTATTTTAATATTTTTAATATTATTTAATTATAAATTTATTTTTTATTTATATATTTATATCTAAATTCATCATATAAAAATAAAGTTATATACAACTTTCCGAATTATCAAAATATCATTTCCCTATTTTTACTCGTTACACCACACACAAACTCCTATCCTTTCTAACTTAGTTATAAATTTATTTTATTATAATTTACATTAGTTAGATATAGTTGCATTTCTAAACTTTAATGTTTAAAGATTATACCAGATATTGTTATAATTTTAAATTTTATAGTTTTCAAATCCTTAATAAAAATAATATGCGTTATTATAATTTTTATTATAATGAGGTTGATATTATTACACTTATCCCTAAAACTTAAATATTATAAATATAAACAATTCAGAATAATTAAAATTATTAAACTTCTTCATAGTTTAATATATTTTTCCTTCATCATACTTTCGAAATATTAGTTCTCCTGTTAAAATCACAGATCGTAATAGACTCACAATACAAATATATAATACAATTAGTATATGATATATGAATAATAATAACAATTACTTATGGCATATCACATGCAGTTTTTTTTTAATAAAGAACTTTTATGTTAGATAATGTTAAACCTCAAGTAATAACAATTAATGGTTTGTTTCAATTAATTTGCGAAAAAAAAAAACCGAATAAATTGATGAAAACGTTTTTTCTATATTAACACGAAATAAAGAGTAAGATAAGTGACTTTTAGATTATTACATTTTTATTCTTTTATTATAATAAGAGTATAAAAAGTTGCCCCAATATATAAGTAATTTTATTATTATTTTTGTCCAAATTATATATGTTGAAAACAACATTTAACACTACAATGCATCAAAATCTCACATAACACTTCTCTAGCTCAAAATGATTGTCTCAAATAAAAAATAACTTAACCATAATTAAAACAAAGTAACCTATATATGTAATTATATATGTAAGCATATATAGTATCTACACAATTTCAAATCAATTTAACTAAAATATCCACTATAATATGTTTACAACATCCAAATACAAATTCTTCAAACATATAATTGATTAACAACAATCGTAAAATCAAAAGTTAATACTACAATTCCTCAAAGTTATAACTTTTGCATTTCTAAATCTCAAATTCTCTTTATCTTAATACATTAAGCTTTATCTCAAAGAATTTAACTTCAACTCAATTTCCAAATCAATTGACTTAAGCTATAATTACCAATTTCACTTACCTACACTAAAAAAAATCATTAAAAATCATTAAATTTTATTAGCAATTATAAATTTTATTAGTATAGTGTGATTTTTATTTTATAGTTTTGATTAGTAATTATTATGATTTTAGTTTAAATTTGATTTATCCTTTTAAAATTAGATGTTTGTGAAATTATATATAGATTATTGTTAAAAAAAATAGTATTTACTGTTTTGAATAAATATTAGAATGAATTCAGCTAAATATATGTGGTACACTTTGAGCTTTTAAATTTATTTTGCAAGTAGAAAATATAGATAATAATTTGTATTAAAAAATACTATATATTACATTATTTATATGTCAAAAATGAAAATCGATGTAGAAAAATCTTCATACTGCGTCGATTATTGGCAAAAATCTAAGTATAAAGAAAAAAAAATTATGTTGGTTAGAACCCATTTATGTGCACTTAAAATATTTATTAACGCCTTACATACACCTAGAAAGAGAATAAAATTACAAATTTACACATATGGTAAGAGAAAAGAGATAGGAAAAAATATTTAATAAATATATATCAACTACATATGAATCATCAACCTATAAAAAAATAGATAGAGAACTAAATTTTAAAAAATTGGGAATAGTAAATATGCAATGTTTTTATTTGTTTTTTACTTAGACAATTTAAATTGTGTTGAAATTTGAGGCATGTAACTTTAATATTTATTCATGTTTAATTTTGATGTTGGTTTATTATTATTTCGTAGTTAAATTATATTTTACCTAAGATTAAAGTTGTTATTTTATCTCGAATACGCACAAAGTAGATATAATATTAAAAAAAATTATATTCTACCTCGAGTATCATAATCCAGAAAAAATATAGATTATCTTTATTATTTTATAGATTATTTGAATATAAATGTAGAATGAGTATATATATTCCACGACCAATATAAAAATAATTGATGTAAAAATATATATTTTATTTTATATTTATATTCATGAGTGACGTTAAAATAATTAATATTCAACACCAGTGTTTACATTAATTTTGAAATCAGTGTATCATAATAATACTATTGATCTTAATTTCACTAGGTTTGAGAAGCACATTACACTATTTTTTGCTCAAACTAATTAAATTCAAACATAATTGTTAGTACTTTTTGAGACTTCACCTATTTTTTGAATATAAAATAATAGTATAAATTAAATGTCAATGTGGTAAAATTAAATAGTGTGATTACAATTAAACTAATTCTCAAAGCATCATCCTCAAATTATGGTTACCATGATTTAAGGGACCAAATTAATGTTTTTTTTTAAATTATAAAATATATACACACATTTTAAGCAAATGGATAAGTTTCACTCATGTTTAAAACAATTCAAACCTAACACTAATTAGAGTTTAAAGTAATCTCCTTTAAAATGTTTAAAAATATTATATATATACATATATATATATATAAGATTTGAAAGTTAATTAAAAAAATAATTATAAAAAATTTGGATAAAAAAGATTAAAAGGTTATTTATTTGTATAGGGTTTGAAATCTTTTAAATGATAAAAAAATATGAAATTAAATAATTTTAAATTTTATTTAAATTAGAATTAGAATTTTCTTTTTTAAATCATATTTTTTACTTGTCCATGCATTATGCATTATGGATTCATTTATGATAATTTTTATATTTGATATGTTTATTGTGTAAAAGTTAAAATACTTTAAGAAAATCATAAAATAGAAACCAATTTTTAGATACCAAAATAATTAGTTGAAATATTAACTAAATTAGAGACTATTTTAAAAATTAAAAAAAAAATGGTTTCTAAATTAGTTGTATTATTGTTAAATAGTTTTTAAATTGATATCTAATTAGCAATCAAGGTTTTAACTACCAATTATTTAGATTTTAAATTTAGTTTAGTAGAAAAAATTGGATGCTAATTAGATACCAATTTAAAAACCATTTAACAATAATAAAAACTAATTTAGAAACCAAAAAATTTATTTTATTTTTAAAATATCTTTAATTTAGTCAGTATAACAACTCATTAATTTTTTTTTCTAAACTTGATTTCTATTTCATGATTTCGTGACAGTGTTTATTCAAATAAAAAATTAAATTATAAATAATTTAAAATAAATAAAAATCTAAATTCAATTTAATGTATTTGATTGATAAAAATTAGAAAACATGTTTAAACTTTTACATTATTTTTCTTGTCATCATTTCTAGGGTTCATCATTTCTAGGGTTCATCACTTCACCACATCCTCACTGCCACACACTGTCATCAAAACTCAGGTCCTATTTCCCAGAAACTGAATCTGAAGAAGTCACATTGATGCTACAATTCAGCACATTATTCCTCCACTATTCAAAACTCTAAAACTCTTTTTATGTTTTTGCTGTATAAACATCTTCAAGTATAAAAAACATCTCTACCAAATACCAAATCATGCAAAAAAACATTCTTAACTATAATATTTTTTTAAGAAAGAAAAAAACCCAGTTAATCAAATTAAAAGCACATAGTAAAAGAATTTTGTTGAAGATGATTTAGACATAGGAGTAAATGCTGTTTTATGGTAAAAATAGTTTCCTAAAAAGATGTGTAATTTGGTGTTGGGGTGTGTTAATTCAACGTGCAATTATAGTTGTGAAGAAATTTGAAAGTAACGAATTACGAAGACTTATCCACCCATTGAATCACCTTGGTTTCACTGCATGGCAGAAGAAGAAAAAGTTCATCATTTTAAAAATAAAATAAGTAAATTTAAAAAAAAAACTTCTGAAAATATCACTTCTTTCCTTAAATTTGCAAAGAAGGGCTCAAATTATCATTTAATGAGGTATCATAATGTACAATTTCACAATGCAGCACTCAAAAAGGCTTTTATGCTTTATTTCAGTGTTAAAAAGTTGACTAATTTATTATTTATTTATAAATTTTTTTTTTATTTCATTTAATTTGTTATTAGAATTTTTTATTAATAGGAGTCTACCTATGTATCGTTTTTGTTAACATATGAGTTTTGATCTAGTTTCCTATATTTTTGTATTTTTTTTTTTAATAATATTTATTTTATGTGGTGATAAATAATTGTTGTTACTTGAGATGTTAGCCTAACTGAGATGTCAAGTAGTATAGTGATCTCTAACATGAAAGTTTTTTATAAAAAAATGAAAATAGAAAGAAAGTAAGGGGATTTGAATTAAGTTAAATAAAATATAAAATATAAAATAATTATGAAAAATTATAAATAATGTGATGAGTCTAATTGAAATTATATTTTATAATTAAAAGATTATTGTAATTGTTTATCAGTAAAAAAATAATAGATAAAAACAACTTCAATAATCTTTGTAGATCCGTTATAAGAAAACACTATAAACAAACACACTCTTAGTTTGTTTGAACAGTCAAATAGAAATAATAATATATTTAGAAAAACGCTTGAGAGTGGGAATAATTGAATGCTTTAATGTAAAATAAATTATAGCATTTATTATTTTATTTAAATTTATAAGTAAACAGTGAATAAATAATCCATTAAAGGCCTTTATTCAAGCTTTGGAATAGATGGTATTTTACTTTTTAAATTTTGTTTAAAAGATTTATTACAAAAGTTAACTATGCAAAAAATATCATTAGCAAAAAGAAAAAGGTGAAGGGTTCAGTCACATGGCAAACTCATAGCTGGTAGTAATCATAAATTAAAAGACTATTTGTGGGAAATGAAACTTCAATCATGGTGAAGAGAAAGTGAGGGAGAAAAAAATTTGAAATTTTAATAGAATCAAAATTTGAAAAAAAAAAGGTTTTGTTTAAAGAAAATTTTGGTTTCTTCAAGCAAACCAACAATATATTATGTGTTGTGTCTTCTCTAATTATTTGAGATTAACATTACAGATGATTTGAATATTGATATATAAAAATAATTAACGGATTTTATAATTATTGATTTTAATTGTTAATATTGTTGTGCATTTATTGATTTAATCTCATAGAATAAATGAATTGATCCTTATAAGAAGTGAAGGATTAATTTGATTCTTTAAAATATTAAATGTTAAATTAATTAGTACAGATAAATTTTAGATTTTTGTTAATTGATAGTTATTAAAATTATATTTTCCATATTACTAGAGATCGAATAATTTAAGAATGCCTAATTCTATGGACCAGATGTTTATTAATAAATACTATCTGCATTATAACTTAATCTAAATTTAATTAAAATTAAAAATATCAATAAAATTATAGAAATATAAAAAAATGTGTAAGTAATGAATTCTAATAAAAAGGAAAATATAACTGGCGTTAAACATAAAATCATAAGATATATTTAAAATGATTAATAGTTTTAATTAATATTAACAAAAATATATAAAAAAAAAATTTAAAAATTGAGATAAAATATACCAATATTTAAAAACCTTTAAATTTTAAATAAATAATAATAAGCTTTAGCTTTTTCTTAGTGTCATCTTCTTGCAACTCCATTTCCATATTCTTTTATGAAAAGTCTAATTTATCTTTATTATAATTACATTTCAAATTGTATTTTTTATGAAAAGTATAATTTATCCTTAATATAATTATATTTCAAATTCAGAAAGAAAGAAAACAAACCAAAGACTTTTTGACCTAGGGTAATTTTAGAATTAAAAGAATTATGGAAGTGCATAAAGAAACTATGGAGGTCCAGGAAGAAAAGGCCTATCCAACACCTACCTTAACTTGGCTTGACTAATTAATAAACTGGTTCAATTAAAATAATTTAGTACACAAACTTAGTTTAAAGGTTTTTGACTTTCTATTTGTGATTTTCCAACCTCTGCAAACGCCTTGTACTCTTAGATGCTTCACCCAATTTGCTAATATAATAGATCAAAGAGGATGAAATTACTGAAATATGTACATAAAACAAAAAATCTGAGTCTCCCAAGACAGACATCCTCAGTGAAGATTGATTCTCAGAAACAAACAAGAAGGTTAGCAAGTAGATGGAACGTTAGCTAATCTATCAAGTTTTAAGTGCCCATTTTGATGATCAGGCCCTTCCTTTCCGACCCCAGATATATACACCTGCATCTCAGATTGAGTAACCAGTTCAAAAATGCATGTGTCTCCAAAATTGATGTCATTGTCACGAACAAAGGCCATCCATCCCCCACAAAAGGTGTGAACTGTTCGGCCTTTTGCATCTGGGACAGAGTTCACAGTCCAACATTCACCTCTTGAATTACGTAGTATAACTTCAGTTTTGTAAGTTGGGAGATGTGCAGCTGAGAATTGGTATGGGATTTTCTACAATGTAACAGGCATTAACTAAGTTAGCACTCATATTAAGTAAATTCATAGAGATATCAATACAATGTAAAATAGTTGTGCATTACTCACCAAAGTGTATGACCCACTGACATTGAACTTTTTCATGATTTTAACAAAACTAGGAAAAGGGGAACTAAAAGCTTGAGCTACTCTTTGTTCATCCAATGCAAACAACATTCTCAAACCAGCTTTAGCCTGTGAGCTTAGCTCATCTTCAACCCGATGTCTTCTCGGAGTAGCTGTCATTATTTAGAGTTCAAAACAGAAGTCATGATTTGGAAGGTAGAAACCTTAATAGAAGGAAAGCATTCAATATTTATCATTTTTGTTTTTCCTTTCAATAGCAAAGTGACAAAATTCCAATTCTAAAGGAATTGAGTTATGCGGTTTTCCTTTTTTCTGAAAATGAAAGAATTTCATAGATGTTTTTTGCAAATAAGATATAAATCGACATAGAATTGGAATGTGAATGGATCATAAATTGGGCAAACAGAGAAAAACCTTACCCAGCTTTTTATGGGCAACTTTGGACTGAGGGCAAAGACCCATGTGCTTAGAAGCATTTGAAGCTCTACCAGATTTCTTAAGGTCAATGGATAAAACAGTTTCTTGACCAATCTTGGGCCATTTTTTATTTGATACATCAACTTTTCTTATGCACTTTGAGTTTACTTTAGCATTCGTTGGCATATATCTGGGAGGTCCAACATGTCCTGCATTCACTCTTCCAACCTGGCAGTCTAGCCCATCATTTCCAACCCCAGCAATGTGAACACGTAATTCACACTTGTGCACAAGCTCAAAAATACAGATATCTCCAACCGTAATGCTATTACCACGAACAAAAGCCATCCATCCTCCACAAAGTGTATGACTAGTATGCACTCTAGTTGTTGGCACAGAATTAACAGTCCAATGTTCTCCTTTCAAATTATGAAGAATAATCTTTATCTTGCAATTGGGAAGGTGTGCCATTGAAAACTGATATGGAATATTCTGCATTACAAAATTTGTAAATCAGCATCAACAAGAGGTTGATCCGTGTGCACACACATAGAGAGGAACAAAAATAACTTCTTCAAGGTTAATGGCAGGCACATTGAATAAGAAAAAACCTTCAATTACTATACATAGTTTGACAGACAAACTTATTTTAATAAATATGCTGGGTGTAGGAAAATCAGTCCAAGATGCATTTATAAGTGAAAGGAAAATAATAGTTCCAATCTACCAAGGTTGGCATTCACTAATTAGGACTTATATGGATGAAAGTTTCATTGAGTTGAGGTCATCTTTTAATGGTATACATCTGAAATTCTTTTCATCCTCTGTATATGAAGGATGAATGACTTTCAAGGTAAAAGATAATATATATCAGTTCAATTTCTCAAGCCAATGAAACGTTACGCAAGTAACTTAGAAGTAAGTGCAGAGTCATAAAACAACAGTATTCGGAAACTAACAACTCACCAGAGTATATGAACCACTGACATTGAAGCTTTTCATGATTCTAACAAAATACGGATAATTGGAAGTAAATGACTGAGCAACTTTTTTCTCATCTTGCGCTGATACATTTGATAATGAAACTCCGCCTAGAAAATAACTACCATCTTCCTTTCCACTTCTATACATGATGGCAGCCTCTGCATTGCATTGAACAATTCAAGCAATCATGAGTTTATGACTTTGTCAATATATTGTATTTTAGACAGCATTTTCACATATAAAACTTAAAGAAGCAAGTATTAAAGAAAAGTATGATGTGGCATATATTTAATGATTTTAATGCAAAATAAGTTTTTCTAGACAGGTACAGACTTATTATGAACCAGAATTTCATTTTGTGTGAGAACCAGAATTTGATCAAATTACTTGTACCTTCATTTCTATTGTCCGTGTGAAAAGGCACAAGGGCATCATTAGCCAAACACGCTTTAGAGGTTTCTTCAGTCTCTCTGAACATTCTAATCGGTCTTACTACCTCGTAACGCAATAGTTCTTTACCTACAAAACCTGGTTCATGTTCCTGATTCTCATATTTACAACCTCTCATTTTCTTTGAAACACCATCAAATGCAATGTCCAAAGAAGAACTCTCCTTCGTACCTCTTTTCTGTCCCGTAATTCCCTCAAAGTCACTCGAACTTTGACTGCATTCAGAAATAAATGCTGCCTCTTTCTCACATGCATCCTTATCAAATACTTGAACGGTAAAGTGCAAGTGACCTTCGTATCTGAAAACCAAAAGGTCACCACATTCTAGACTATGATCCACCACAAATGACGACCATCCATGATGGAAGAAAAGATCATTGTCCTGCTTAAGTAATTGCACTGTCCATACATTTCCACTGGGACCAATCAATGAAAGCGACCCATACGTCCTTCCCTCCATGCGACACACAAACCCATCCGGAATTTTCTGCAAACAAAATAACTTACTTCAAAACATAACAATTTCAACAAGCAATTTATGATAAACATTATTGGATAAGAAGACTAAGCGACATCAAACATCTCTGAAGCCCTATTTAAGACACAGCAAGACTAGAACAAGAGTAGGATACTCCAACTAAGAGTGTATCCGTTCTTCAATCAACACATGTTTGTACACAACTGATAACAAATAGTGTCTTTCCGGGAAAAAAAAAGTTTAGAACTATCAGTAACTTAGAAATTTAATTAAAAGAAAAAAAACATTTTTTCCCATTTAAACACACTTTCTTTAGCTTGTTATTGTTGCAGAAGCAGAAAGATAATGCATTGTGCAAAAAAGGGAAACCAGCGCCATAAGTTGTAAACCCTAATTTTCAGATTGAATCTCCTTGTTTCATTCATAAGGATAGTTTACAACTATTAGGACATGAAGCTAGGTCTAAGAACAGCAGAGAGTGTGTGTGAGAGAGATAAATTGGAGAGTTACCAGTCTGTGAGAGCTGAAGGCAGAGGAAAAAACCTCATAAAAATGAGGCTTTCTCAAATTTAACTTCCCCCCACAGTCACACCCCATCAATCAAACCCTATCCCTCTTTTTCTCTATCGATTCCGATTCAGACAACGAATTTCTGAGTAATGTGTTGGCACTTCTCAACATCAACAACCCCAAAGCGTCTGAATTTACATTTATTTCGTTTTCTGGATAATCACTGGGTCCTGAAAATCGCCAAATCACACATCTGATGGAAAGAAATGTGAACAATTTAGGGAATTGAAAAACAAAAATAATAAAAATGAAAAGGAAAGAGAGAGTGAGAAGAAGGTACCTTTGGGTAGTTTCGTGAAGGAGCTTGCAGAGTAGAAGCTGTTTGATCTATGGAGCAAGCTTGGTGTGAAATTGGTAATGCTAATTTCTCTTTCTTCTTCGTTTTCGTTTTCGTTTTCATTTTCATTTTCATTTTTTTTTTTTGTGTCTCATCCAATGCTTGTGCATCAAATAGTTTACCATTGCAATGTGAGCGCGTGCAAATCTACGCCCATGGAAACGACGCCGTCTCTATGCTCCGCAGCACCAGCGCGTGAGACATGGATTGTCAATCCAGCGAGTAGAAGAGCGATGAGTACTATTATGAGAAATAATAAAAAATTAATTACTTATTTATCTTTTTAAATTATATATATATATATATATATATTATTTTAATTTCTAAATATACTATTTCTATTTTATCCTCTAAAATTTATAGAAATAAAAGATAATAGTATAAGAATTAAAGTAATAGTTTTTTTATTATAGAGCTAAAAAGTAATTATATCATAATAAAATTATAAAAGATATAGTTTCGGCTGTGAATTTTTTAATTATTAGATCAAATTTAGTTTGTAATAAAAGGTTGAATTTATTATTCATGATAATGTTTTTTTTTCATCTCTCTGATACATCACATATTCTATCTCATATTTCTCTTTCTATCATTTTTTTATTCTTGTAAACTTTATCCTCTAGATAACATTATTCTTATTTATATCTATCTTATAATGAATATATGATTTCTTGTGTGTAATGGTTGTCACCAAGAAACACTCAAACATTTACTAAGACAAAGATAGGATTAAATATTGTGGTGAAACCTTATAATCTTGAGGAGTTAATTTTCAAATATACTTGGTAAAAAGAATAACTTTTATGTTTTTTTTTTTTGTGACAATGTATTTATAAAATTAGAGTTATTAACATACTTATTGTTGTCTATAACTAGTTATGTTGGAGCAATTGGGCCATTGTTCTTAATTAATCATATAGAACTTTTAAATACAAAATTATAAAAAAAACACGAATTTGTCTCCTTAATTATCTTTACCAAAAAAACTACCTCTATATCAAACTTATAATCTACCTAACTAGATGAAAATTAAAATTTTAAGTCAAGAATAATTTAATTATCACCTTAAGTTATATCAACCAAGTACGATATATGATTCCATAGCTTAATAAAATTTAAATTATTCCATAGCTTAATAAAATTTAAATTGAAGGCATCAAATTCAAAGTAAACATGAATATACATATAATTTCGACATTATTTTAAGACATGGTGTAATATAATCTAAATACTAAGCAATTTTATTTCTAAAAGAATAGAACAGAAATGTCCATAAAATATATAAAGAAGTCCATTTCTAACTACACCCAAAAATTGTCTATGGATACTAATAAGCTTCACTTCAAACAAGCACACATTTTAAAATTTGTTAATTATTAAAAAAAATGGTACATGAGTTAATTTTGTGCAAAAAAAGAAGAAGCAAGAAAACCATCACCAATAAAAAAAATAAATAGAATGAAAAAAAAATTAAGTTAGAAGAAAAGAAATACATGTAAGTAAACTTAAATATTGTATAATTTAATAAAAAATAAAGAATCATGAATAAAAATATTTAATAAATAATATATTTATTCTCACTAATCCAATTCTATATTGATCCTTATCTCTTCCTCCTACCGAAATATCGTAAAATAAAGGTAATTTTTCCTTTTGGACTATCATTTAAGACATGCACTTAACATAAAATTTAAAACTTCAACATTATCTTTGGCTTCATGTTTGTTTATGGATGTAGAAATTCCAAACTGGCTGTTATATATTCCAGATTTAGATATATTTTGCTTTATTTAAATTTCTAGATGATCTATTTAAAAGTGAGTTATGAGTTTCAAATTTTCATATCTAAAATGATGTGCTGTGAATATTCTTTAATTTATTTATGTTGATTTACCTATCTTAACATCGGATAATCATTTATATTATCTGAATAAACTTTCAAATCAAATCCAAGATATTAGTTTGGAACTTATATACCTAAAAATTTCTGATTTGATTTATTCTATAGATATAAATATCACAATTTTGTTTAAATCATTAAAAAGAAATGGGACATTTTAGATTAGTGTATTGAACATTTCACAGTGTAGATTTGAATTGATCTGCAAGCATAAGCCTAAAATAAATCATAATCGGAATTAGCTTGGCGAATCTGCAGTTCCCATCACGACACCTCTGCTTTGGTCGGAGGTATCCAACGTTTGGCAGCGACGATGATAACAGCTCGTTTCCCTCTCTCCTTCTTCATACTTCTCCTTCAATTCACCGCCTTTGCATCTTCTTCCAACCTAACCCACATTCTCCAGGTACCCCATCACACACACACTTCACTTTTCAATCTTTTTCCTTTTCAATTTTTTGAATCTGTTTATTCACTCTCACGATTCGTGGAAACCAAGGATGTTCTGAGGGCCGTGTCGGCGAAGCAGAAGTGGGATTCGAACGACGTGAGAGTGGCCAAGTTGGATGCTGCCAAGGTCAGATTCGGAACTTCCCTGAGCTACGAGTTCCGAATCGGATTGGGCACCGGTAACTTCACCCTCAAATTCGCCGACCAAGTTGCCACGTGGAACAAGTTCAGAACACCCTTTCCCGATTTACCCTCTCTTGTTCATCGTCTCGGTTCCTTCCCACTCCTTCCCACACTCAAATTAGAAGGCCCCTTTTCGTTACGTGTTGATTCCCTTCATAACCTCTCGCTATTCCTTCCCGTAAGTATTTTTTTTTTCTTGTTCAGTTTAGATCTTTGCATGCTACGTCCTAAAGTTTTCTTCTTTTTTGTTGATTTTTTCATTTCGAATTTGTAGTTTGTTTGACTTTGATTGCTGAAACTCTTATCCAGGAACGAACAAAAAGCTTACACACCAACATGTAGCGAGAAGTTTTGATTTTTATGCCTTATAGTGTCAACCCATTTGAAATTATCACTGACGTGACTTTTAAGTTGATATTATAGAAGTGAGATCAGTCACTAGTCCAATGAACTAGGAGAAACTCTTTGAAGAACAAAAGAAAAGTATTGAGAGGAGTATATATCAGCCGTGTAATTAAAATAGATGATTAATATTAATAGTAGTTATAACAATCTTGACCCATCTAAGTATGGACATACGGTCAAGATTCACTTCTATCACCACTCGTGCATCCACTACAGAATAAAGATTGAGTCTTATATAACAATAGTTGTGTTGATGACAATGGACAATTTTGTTTTTCTTATGTGTTTTTGTTGTAGGCTTGTAGCCTTAACTATTACTTCAGATTTTTTATTGCTAACAGCCTAACATAAAAATTTTCGTCTGTAGAGTGATGTCTCAAAAGTTGAAGATAGTTTGCTATTTTTTTATGTTGTTCTGCATTTGGTTCGTTTGGCAAATTTGACGATTGTCCTGCTGTTGTTAAATGATTTATTTTTTTTCAAAGCAATCTATGATATGTTCAAGTTAATTCTATGGATAACGAGTGGTCTTCATATTTCAATAAAATCTGAGTTCTGACTCTGTCTGACAGATGAATGTTTCATACACTGGTTTGAAACAAATCCTTGTTGGTGAGGGTATTACAGTAGAAGTTAAAGGAGCTCAAGAAATCTCTCTTTTTTACTCTTCTGATATTGATCTACTAATGAATGGAAGTGCCATGTGTAGTGGGGGGAAGAGTGACATTTGGCCCTTTCTGCATTCAACTTGCATGGCTGTGATTCCCATACGCATATCAGGGTCTGCATCTTTGGTTGCTTATAGAGCACGAAACCCTTATGCACACATAGCAACTACATTGATTTCAGAGGATGCCATTGAGATGCTTCCAGAAAAATGTTACCATGGTCGTATGTTTAAAAAACAAGCATGTCCACTTGATTCTGTAAGTTTGAAATTAAGTATGTTGGAGAAAGTTTTGAGGAGTCTTCTTGGTCGTAAGATTCTTCAAGGTCAGTCTTTTGGCCTTCTCAAAGCAAATATTAAAGCATCAGCTGTTGTAAAGTTCCGCATAGAATTAGAAAGAGACATAAGCAATAGCGTTACTCTTAATCGCACGATTCCTGATTGGAGAACAAGGCCTAGTTTTGAAAGGTTTTGGTTTGAGATACTGGCCAGAGTGGAGGAAAACAGCCTCAAGCCTCTTTCAATCAAGAAGGTAAAACCTTTTATTGAATCTGTTTCGGTTTCGTGGGCCAATTTGATGTCCAATATGTCATATACAATGTTGAGACCCGTTTTTCTTCCTCCAGAACCTCTTACACTGGATGTGAAATGGTAGGAGAAACAAAGTTATAATATCTTTTTTAAGGTGTTTGTAGATCATGTTTGTAGATTCTTCTGCTGATCTTGTTATATGCAAGAGTTCACCAATTCTTGTAAAATATTACTCATGCACTCATGATTGGTCCTGTAAATACCAACATAGGATAGGAGAAAGAAGAGATTTTACACAATTTATACAGTCTTCCAGTATATGGACTTAATTCTTTAAATAGTACCTCTGATGAAGCTGTCTGAACTAAGGTGGTGTGCTACACTGCAGTTATGCTAAGTGGCTGCGCTTCTAATGTGCTTTATGCATGATTATAAATATAATCAGCAAGAACTTAGTTATCCTTAGTGTAATATGTCACTGTTGACATGCTGAAATTTGTAGGAAAGTCTTGTATGGTTGCATATTGTATTTAAATCTATCACAATGGGTTTTGGTCTTGGGGATTTTGCTCTCCCTGGGTCTTTCTATCTGATCTAGAACATTATAGTATCTTTCCCTGTTGGCTCGTGCATAATGAACAGTACATAAATACCTCAAAATAGATCCAAATTCAATGGCACGAGAAGTTGCAACTATTCACCTTCAATTTCAGCATGATTACCCTCTACATGGTAAACACAGAATATAAACATTTTACATAAAGTGAACATCTTGGAGGCTTATTAGGTTCTAAAAGTTTGGAACTTGTCTTTCACTGACCTCTATTCAACTTGGTACTTGCCACCTACCTTCTACTAAAATTGTTGATTATTGTTTAGTAATTTAATGCCACTATCTAAGGAATTTCTATGCTTAGTGACCTCATCCCTGCTGGACTCTGCATTAAAAAAGCTCCAGAACACCAACAGAATATACTATAATGGAAATCCAACATTTCTGTTGACATTTTGAGTCATTTGTGAAAGAGGCATCTGACGTAAAACTGGATAATATACTGGATCTGATAACTATGACAGTATCAATAAACTTAAAGGTTAGGACACTCTCAGAATGCCGAAAACATGTATGAGTCTCTCTATAAACCCATGTAACTGTCATGAAAATAGCTGAGTGATCCAGATGTGCTCCAGATCTGCTGAAGGTGTGAAATTTTATCTGTAATTCCAATGATTCTTCTAGCAGATAGGATAAAAACGGTAATTCAAAGGATTAGGAACTAAAAAATCAAATGTGTTATAGATTAGGTTTAGGCCTAACCTATGTTGCATCTTTGAGTCCAAATGCTTCAAAGGACTTAAAGCAAAAACATTGACCAAAATAAATACTCTAAGAAGTTTTTTTTGTACTTAACCAACTTAAGTACACAAAAGGGGTGATTTAGAAAGATGGAACAAGAAATTCAAACCCCTTGATGTTGAGTTCTTGGTGGTGCTTTGTTTACAGAGGTTTGGACCGAGTCAAAGGTGTAAACAAAATATGTTGTTAAGTACCATTGGAACCTGATAAATGCCAGTTAAAATAAATATGAATTTGGGTTCTAAAATTTATTAAAAAAAGTAAGAAAAATTCTTTCTGCAACATATCATTTCGAATCTGTACCTGATCTTTAGTGAAATGATAAAAATGACATTAAATGAAAGAGGTACGGATTAAAAAACATATTTTCAGAACCCTTTTTCTCAATACATTTTTTAATTTTGAATTTTTTTTATAATGCATTTCTAAATATCCAGATTTTTTTTTTCAAAATGTATTTTTTTATTCTAAAATTATTTTTTCAGTAAGAGATTTTAATTTTTGAATTATCTTTTTTGAATTTTGAATTTTTGAATCTGAAATAGAGGATAATTTTGAAAATTTTAAAAAGTGAGAGTAGTTTCAAATTGGTATGGTGGAAGAAAAATTTGCCAAAAAATAATAGGTAACAACAGGTTTGGATACTTTAATATCCACACAATATATTTTATACAAAAATTTAAATGCATTCATATATATATATATATATATATATATATATATATATATATATATATATAAAGAGAAATATGTGTGGTATTTCGATTACACACCTGTAGGGAACACAATAGCAAACATACCATCTACTAACTCAAACACACACACACAAGATGAT
>Ga0123342_1001951_pt1 | contig 34591 bp, 13 predicted proteins | sample Turbeawhitnodule_FD_89960 | JGI IMG/M metagenome (GOLD analysis project Ga0123342, IMG submission 89960) | Root nodule microbial communities of legume samples collected from Mexico - Turtle bean Mexico white nodule | ecosystem: Host-associated > Plants > Roots > Nodule | place: Mexico: Nepantla... | reverse complement strand
TTCCATCAACAGACACACAGTGCTTCCAAGCTGAATCAGTTCTTCCACTAGCCATTATAAATGATCACCAAAAATTAACGAAAGGCAGTGGCAGAGAGAAAGGCAGTGACGGAGCGGAAGGCAATGGCGGAGCGATCGCGAAGCGGAGAGAGCACGAAGGCGGAGCGATCGCGAAGCGGAGAGAGCACGAAGGCGGAGCGATCGCGAAGCAGAGAGAGCACGAAAGCGGAGCGTTCGCGGTGGTGCGCGAAGGCGGCGGCGGCGCAAAGCAACGTTCGCGAAGGCGACGGCGGCGAGCAAGAGTGTGCGCGGTGGTACGCGGTGGTGCGCGAAGGCGGCGTCAACGAGAAGAGCTACGGCGACAAGCACAATCAGCGGCACAAGTTAAGAAAAATTAGGGTTTCGTTTCAGATTAGGGTTTCAGTTTTTAAAATTAGGGTTTTATTAATTTAGGGTTTTCAATTTGGGCCGCGTCATGGATCGCTGGGGCCCATGAATCGTCCGATCCAGCCCTTGGATCGTTGGATCGCTCCGATCCAGAGATGGTCCGATCCCATCTCCGATTTGACGCGATTTTGCCTGGAAAGATCATAAACTCAGAAGATCGGCGAGTTAACTCGCGATCTTGACAACACTGGTCATAATAAACAAGTGTTAAATGCAAAAACTATCACGTGGTCAAAACAATTTGTACCATTCTTCATTGTAACCTCCCATGTTTTTGGGGGATGCCATTTTTACTACTTGCCTTCTCATTAACTGCATGTCCTAATCAATTCTAAACAATCAAGTTCCTTACTTCCTCTTGAATACTAAGTAGGTATTCCCTTATATGTCTTTAGGAGTACATGTTTTGCCTATGATCTAACTCCAAGTAAAAATAAACTATCTTGAAAACCCTTGGAATGTATTTTTATAGGTTAATCTCGTCTCTAGAAGGGTTACAAATGTTTCTCTCCACAACTTTAACAATATCTAGTATGTTGATGTTACATTCTTCGAACATACCTCTTTCTTTTCTTCCATTGTTGAAGATGTTCCCCTAAAGGTTCCACATGTACTTCCAAACCCACATGTTGCTCCTGTTACCGCATCACTTGTCATTCCTGACCACCCAATAGACACAGACTCAATTAGCACCACCTCTAACAAATTCTCCAACACCATATCTTGTTGCAAGTGTCCTTCCGCCATTGTCACTTACACCTAAACTTCCTTTAACACTTCGTCGGGTATTTAGTCCACTTGTAGTCCTAATCCTAAGCATGCTTGTAATCTTAATTACAACCATTTATTTCCCTCCTACTACTCCTTTATCTCTTCTTTGGATTTTGTGTCTATTCCTAAGTTTACAAGTGATGTCATGAATGACCACAAGTGGCAACAGGTAATGCTAGTAGCAATGGGTGCATTGAAAGCCAACAATACATTGAAGCATGGTTTGGTCATCTCACCTCCACTTTGCTTGGGTTTGGTATGACACGCTGTAAAGTTGATCAATCAGTTTGTCACCTCCATTCTATCTTGTTGTACATGTTGATGATATCATCATCATTGGCAATGATTCTTTTGGAATCCTTCATCTCAAGTCTCATTTCCACAACAATTCCAAATTAAGGACTTGGGTCCACTTACATACTTCCTCGATAGTGATGTTGCCCAATCATCCAATGATATTGTCATTTCTCACTGAAAATATGCCTTAAATATCCCCACTAAATCTACCCCCTATGAACCCCAATGTGAAGCTTCTTCTAGGTCAAGAAGAGAAACTGAAAGACCCTAGAAGATATCATCGTTCAGTAGGAATACTTAATCACCCATTGTCTCTAGACCAAACACCACATTTGTAGTTAGTGTGGTAAGCCAATTCCTGAAGGATCCATGTGATAATCATTGGAAAGTTGTCATGATATGCTTCAATAACTCAAAAATGCATTAGGTCGTGGATTAATATATGTGGACAAAAGTAATTCCGAAATTGTTTGTTACTCCAACTTTAATTGGGCAAGATCACAATCTAACAAATCCAATTCTAGATATTGTGTTCTCATTGAAAGAAACTACATCTCCTGGAATAGCAAGAGGGAGAAAATAGTTTCTAGATCCAATTTTGAAGTTGGAGTATCTTACCATGGTAATGGCTGCTTATGAGATTACATGGCTGAGGAAACTCCTCCAGCATTTAAAACTTGGAGGCACTCAAGGTACTCATGCAACAATAAAGTTATCACATTACATTAAATCCAGTTTTCCATGAGCAAATCAAACACATAGAGACTAATTGTCACTTTGTGAGGAAGAAGGTGCTCCTAGGAGAAATCATCACTTACTTCATTAACTCCAATGACCAACTCACAAACATGTTCAATAAGTCACTTCAAGGCTCTCATGTTGATAGCATATGTAACAAGTTTGGCCATATGACATATTCTCCAACTTGAAAGGAAGTGTTAAAGATACGATTTAATTACATTAAATAGAGATATGATATGATTTGATAGGGAAATATCATACCAAATATTTAAGTATTGACTTTATTCCTTATTGTTATGTCTCTTCATCATCATAAAATAAGAGTACTTAGTGCACACAGATTACAAAATTACTAGCAATCCTCGTTATAAGGAGAGTCAAAAGCCTGTCCAAATAGTTTCAACATGGCGACTCACTATTCTCAAAGGTACAGTAGAGGTATGTCGGACATATGACATGTCCAACAACTATCGTGTCTAAAAGTATCTAACACATCAAGACGCCATTCTACAAAAGTGTATGTGCTTCCTAACTTGAAACATTGTTTCCTAAAAGCCATTGAAACCACTTAAGTCCTAGTTCTTAAACATGAATAGTAATTAAGAAACCACTTACTCCTTAAACATATATTAAATGATCACACTAAGCAAAATAAATGTTTAAATATCAGGCACCACTTGTCTTCCCATCGGATGTAAATTGTTGATAAGTGAAGCAACATTAGTTGTTCATAAAAGTTAAAATAGACATTGGTTATTTAATGATCTAAGATATGGCCATCTCAGTTCACAAGTCACCACAAAGATTGCTCCACTAATGCCTAATAATATTATATCACCAAGGGTAGTGATTACATAAGATTCAGTGGTTTAAAAAATGTTATAAGCAGCTATAGAACAGAATAAAAGAAACTCACGAGGATCGGCCTAGTGCAGGTGGGAGAGAGGTCCTAGGCTCTAAACACAGTGCAACCATTATACACCAAAAATGAAACCAGAATCGAATAGAAGAGGTCACGAAAATAATGTCAAGGATAGTCTTTAGAAGCAAAATAAGAAACCACTTACTCCTTAAATAGCTTCTTCATCTGCTGCTGACCTTTAGCTACAGCAACGGGATCCATAGCCTGAAAATTGGTTGTTATTGTGATCAAAGAGAAAATTGTTTTTGATAATACATGCAATAAAATCCAAAACATAAAAATTTCACCAAAATACCACATAAAGTAAAGTTTGAAGGTTGATAAATATTCGGCATGTTTAGACATTAAAATTTATATATATTGCAAGGCCATTCATCAACAGGTACAGGCAAACATTGAAGAATGATTATCCAGCAATCAAGTGTCTTCTTACATACAAATATATAAATAAATATGCAACAATTGAACAATAAATTCATATATGTGTGTGTGTTTACATAGAACAGTACATATTTTTAAAACATCAAAACTAACAAACAACTCCAGAAACAAAATGTATGTTCTGAAAATGCATTTATTCATTTAATACAGATCATTTATTATCTAGATGAATTCATTATTATGCATTGTTTTTCAGTGCACAATCACAATCAAGGCCTGTGCTATATCAACAAACATAGCTAAAAAGGTTATCATGATGATAATGGTGGCAACAAGGTATGGGAAGTGATGGTGGCAATGGCAGCAACAATGACATATTTGGTGGTGTCAGAAGATATTTGAGTGACATGTTTTGACAGAGGTAACAACACTGATTGGAGCAGTTCTGATTAAGACAGTAGCATTAGTCAATGTTGACAAACATAGCTTAAGTTACATCTTTGGACGGCTTGTAAAATTTCCAATTAGCATCTCTTTCCATTGTTCGGATATATTATGTTGAAATGGAACAAAATTTTCATTTTACTATTTGGATAATGAATGAATAAATCATTTTCTATTACTAAATTACCCTTATCTTAAAAATAATATGCAATAGTATATTTTTCTCTTCTTTTTAACCAATCTCCTCATCAAATTCTTGGAAGAATATGAGACCTCTTAAAGTCTTATGTGATGAAGAAACTAATCCGTTAGATGAGTTGGCTTTTAAAGAAAATCAAATATCAATAAATACACTAAAAGAAAATTATTGTTGTAATAGTGCAACTTTCATGACACATAATGATGGCCAATTCCTTGCAGTGCCAATTAAGGTAGAACTATCAAACACGATACATGAAAATAAGATTGGTGTCAAACAACATAAACGAGAAACAGACAAAGTGCCTTTAAAATAACAGGTCTTTTATATTTCGGTAGGACCAACAGAATTTATTGAGTTTTGAGAATTCTCAGCTTCTAAAAATTACGATTGCCAAATGCTAGATTTTTGTGCTTATATCACAACTGAAACTGTGAAAGTACAGTTTTGCCGGACCACTGCATCTACTTCATACCAATGAAAGCACAGTATACTATATAAACCTTTTTCTAAAAAACAGAGTACATTCTGCTGGAAGCCTTTTGCATTTAAAAATTGTGTGAGAAGCTTTATACCTTCAGTTGTGCAAGAAGAAACTAGAGAAACATTGTGTACAAAATCTAGGTAGTGGTTGCTTTGCTTCTATTGTGAGTAGAAAAGGGCTAAAATAATAAATTTACAATTAAATAAAAAAAACCATTCCATCACATTACACCCCAGTTCAGGATGTAAGAGAACATGCTTAAAATGATGGAATGAGCTCCATCAATTATCTATAGTCTCTCCTCCCCACTCTCTCTCTCTTGCCTTGCTCTCTTGTCTCTCTCCACACTCCCCTCTTTTCCCACTCTAGACTCATCTCTTCCAAGCTAAAAAAGTAATGATGGTCGAACAGCTTTAACTTTCTAGTAAAACTCTTATTTTGATTTTTAATTTTAAAGTCAATTTTAAGCCAAATGAAAAGGCTTATGTTAAACATATCATATAAATCATCTTGTAGAAAAAGAATTTAGTCACATTGCTTAGTGTATAGAGCAAAGGAGATTAGTTAAGTGGAATTTTTTATTTTGACTCTTATAGATGAACCAACTAAAATGTTCAAACAAATATAAAATTTATGGAAAAAAAGGGAAAAAGAACATGTGAGGCCCCATTAGCTCACTAGCATATTCAATAGAATAGCATGGCAATTTCATCAGTAATAAAAAATATTTGGAGATTACCATCCCGTCCATCTGTTGCTTTATCTCCTCCAAGTGAGGCCTCATTAACTGTCATACGTGAAACAGTAAGCTTAGTAACAATATAGATTAGAATATAAAAAAAAAGTGCATTATAGATATATAAAGCTTGAGAACCTTTACAGAAAACAGAATAAAAAAGATGGAACAGAATTATGAAGCTAGAATTAACCTTCTAAGCCCTGTTAAGGAGATCTTAATCCAAAAAGAAAGTGAACTAAGGGAAACAGTTCCCTTCAAATGTTTGAATTGTGTCCACTACAATCAGATGTGGGCAGGAGGAAGGTACAAGCAAGAGGCAATTGACATTACTTTATTTAAGAAAGAAACAAAGATGAAGTTAAGAGAAGCATAATATACCGTAAGTTTAGAAGTGGCCTTAAGTTGATTTATTAAGAGTGGAACTGTAGCACTTCGAATCAACAGGGTTGTAAGAACTATTGCTGCCCACCTGAAACAAAGAAGCAATAAGATTAACAAAAACCATTGAAAGCCAATTTGCCACCAAATATTACATGTATTATGTATGAATTATGAATAACCACTGGATAATCAAATCCCGGAATATACATCACATACTACAAATAGGGCAAGAAAAACCTTGCCAACAGTAGCATAATCTTGAAACCCTAAATTCCCTTTACATGTTGAACTGACATAAAATAAGCTGATATATCAATTTAGAAAATATTAAAGGAAACTCAGTGCCCATAGAAAGGTATAATTAAACAGATAATCTAAACTTAAAACCCAAATCCCTGGTATAAGCATAGACCAACGATAACTTGACAAGCATGAAACTAATTCTGGACTATTTTAGTATAGATATATATAGACGCACATACACACGCAGACTCACCAATTTAAGCCAGTGTAGGAATGCACAGCATCTATCACGTACTGCAAGCCCTTTACAAGCAAAAAAGAATCGGCGGCAGCAATTGCAACTTCATTAATAATGGGAGCCTGAGAAGCTATGGTGTCTATGGTAGTGTCAGTGAGTACATCAGCTACATCAGTGATTATGTCGCTGTCAATCTTATCTGAACCCTGATTCACTGTCGACATATAACGGCAGAAACCATATCCAGTGCAGGGAGAAAAAAATCTATCTCGTGAAGGAGCAGAAAACCCCAATGGTCCATTAAGAGAGCTTCCAAAGGACCTTATTTGGGCGAAATTACTAACGCCTGCAGAAGATGATTTTTCCTCAGACTTTTCCTGTCTCCCTTCATCGTTATGAAGAACATAACTGAAAGAGGGATGGCACCTCCGATCTACAAGGTTTCCTCTTATCAAAAGGCAACGCCGGTAAGCCATTGGTATTCTTGGCCAGTTCTTTGAAACAGCATCAAATAACAAATTGAGTTCAGAATAAAAAAATCACACTGCACGTAATTCAGATTGATTCGAAATTCTGGTACCAATGAATCAATCAAATAAAGTATGCAAAACCTTAAGCATATTTCGCACAGTAGACATAAAGAACACGTGTCAATAATTTTTCCGGGTACTTCTATTTATCATATCAACCAACTTAACCACCTTCCTCGATAACTATGTTAATTGCTTTAAGGTTAAAACGGTGTAAAGGCATAGAGTAAAATCAAATAAATGTGAAGAAAGCAATGAAACAGAACTTCGACAAGGAACGCAGATGAAAATGCAAAAGTGATGAAAGGAACTGACGGTGGACGGTGGACGGTGGACGGTGGACGGCGTACGACGGTGGCGCAGCCTTCGGGTTGAGGCAGAGCCGCTCAGCACGCAGTGTCCCAAACAGAACGGAAGAAGGGTTTTAGGAGATCTTAAATCTCCTCGAAACAACGCCAAATTTAATTACACTACGATCTAAGCGACACCGTTTTGCCCCCAAATAATGTTTTTAAAATATTTAATTGCATTTTTACTTTTCTTTTTTATTTTACAATAAAATTGCAACTTTATTGTTCACGTTTTATCTTACCTGTGATTAATATTTTAATTAACTCCTCCAATTTTATAAATATATAAATATCGAAAACAGAGGCACGCGATATGGAGGGTGCTAAAAGTTGGTTAAACTTCATTAAAAATATTTCAAGTCACAGTTTTTCTGGTCTTTTATTTTTTTCCTTAAATTTACATAAATTTCATAAGGAAATAATTTTAACATAGCTAAGCTAAATAGGTCTGAGAAATTTCAAGTCTGCAGTTTTAAAGTTTGTCCTGGGAAGTTCATTGAGTTAAATCCAATCATTTTGATTTTTTTTTGTGCTTAATTTTAAAAGTCTAATTAATATAATTTTATTTGATGATGGTTTAGAGCTATTATGTCATATTTAATAATATTATGAATAATTATAAGTCTTTGCATCATAGATAAAAATCTTAATTAAGATTCTAAGAGGTTTTCTTTCATCCAGATGGTTTTTAAGTCATTTCTTCTCTGAATTAAAGGTGATAGTAATGGGTTTTATATGCAAATCAGCTCACTTGCCTTCATACAAATACTCACTTGCCACTCAAATAATAATAAATAAAATAGTATTAATTATATAACAATAAATGAATGATAATAAATAAAATATAAAAAAATCAATAGAAAAAATTTCTATTCAATATTTTAATTAAATCATTTATATTTCTATTGTGTTTTTTTCATTCTTGATCAAAAGGAGGATTATCAATAAATTTGCTTTCATTTTGGTTACTTGTTGTACTTGAGGAATTATGTTGCCATTTGAATTCAATATCTGCTTGTTATTTATTTGGATATGTCTTCAAGTTGTCCCATCAAGTTTTTCTCAATCATGTGTTGGCCAACTTTTCTTGTTAGGTTTGATTTCTTTTAATCCTTATCCTGTTTGGTACTCCCTTGATGCATATTATGTGACTATGTACTTTCTCCCATAATTTTCATGATTCCACCATTTCAATCGCCATCTATCCAAAAGGTCATAAATTAAATTTCTTTTTATAGAAGATAGTGTTACTTATTACATTAATTTCTTCATGGAGCACATGAATTGGAATGTGCAAATATCCAAGAAACAAAATTGTAATTGAAGTTCTTGACCTCAATTCTCACTCGTTTTAAAACGTTAAATGTTAATAAATTTAGAAGTTTTATTCAACTACATTTTGTAAATTATAATTATTCATATAAAATTTTAGAGTTTATATAAATTAATTCATAATTAATTGATAATAAATCTATTTGATTACATATATCAACTCAAAATAATTGGTATTATCTATAAAAAAAAATGTTATACGAGTAAGACATTTATGAATAGGATAAATGATCAAGTATTGACTTTTTGTATGTCTACTTAGAAAACATAACAATTGACATTATCTATGAATATTGTTACGCGGGTAAGAGATTCATGGATAGGACAATTGAATTTTAAAAGAGAGTTTGCAATGTGTGGTAAGGACTCATACTTCAAAAGAGTACTGTTAGGATTCAGGTGTAAGTTGAGAATTGGGTGGAGATGAGCAATATATTAATGCATAAGGAGAAATACCCATAAACTCATTAAGGTTTTTGGTTAAATGTTGTGTCAAAACTCTTATATGGGTTGTCTCATGACTCACCCGTCCCAAATCTCTTCGACATGTACCAACTCTCATTTATGTGTTTACTTGAATAACTTAACAATTGTCAACAAACAAAATACAAGAATTAGAATTAATGGAAACAATTATATTATAATAAAAGGTTTTGTTCATATAGTACATTTAATCTAATGCAAGTGGTAGACGATAAATGGTCTAACTAAACTTAACATTACTAGATACTCTCTAGTAAATGGTCTTGTATGTTTTTTCATAAGATAATAATGATTTAAAGTCAATACAACACAAATTTTCACTTTGACTTCAAATCATAGAATAACTTTTACATCAATTTCTTTATTCTCAAACAAAAAATTAATTCGCTCCAAGTAACGTTTGAATCTCAATCTTCGCAATGACTTTATAAAAACATTTGCAGAATTGTCTTCTTAAGTTTCCTTCACAATCTTGACCTCCTTAAACTCAATAATATCTCTACAAAATACAATCTAACATCACATAGTCTCAATACAACACTCAACTCTCATATCATTCCCTTCAGCCATGAAGTCTCCTTCACCCTTTTATTGAGCACAATATATTGAATCTGAGTAGTATATAAAACCACCACTAATTGGAAACTAGATTTTCAACAAAGTACAACTCCAAACAATGTGAAAACATATCTATAAATTGACTTTCTGGTATCAACATTCCCTGCATAGTCTACACATACAAACTCAACTCTTATATAACTTATATGTTATTAGTATACCATATATACATAAATCTATATGATAATGTTCTATTCAAATATTTTAACACATGTTTCAAAGCTTCTTAATGAGCATGTATAGGATTTCACATTAGTGAACATGATCTTTTTATTGTCTAAACTTAAATACAAAAAATTCCTATTAATAACAATTTAAAAAAAAAAATTAAATTTTTAAAATAACTTTCAAAATAAATGTTAACTAAATAAGTAAAGTCATTCATCATTTTCTTAACAACAAATCTTAACTAAGTGAAGCCATTAATTATTTTCTTAACTAAAATACTCCCCTTCGTACATTCACCATTTTCTAAACTAAGTAAATGAAGTCACCATGACGAACGTGTGAATGGCCACAGTCAAATCTACATCATGCTTTTTAACAACGTGTTCATCCACGAGTGGAGATGAAGCCTCATTGATCATCATGTGTATCGCACCCACACTATCATGCCCAACACCCTAAAACTAAATATATCCTGACAGCACAAACCCCACTATACCCTCAAACCAATATTAAAAATCTATACAAATTTTTTGCTTGATTTACGTGTGAAGCAAAGTTATACATAAAATTATTGTTAAATTCAAAGGCACCAAATATTTAAACTAAACACTTGTGCAAAGAAGCAAATCAAAATATGACACTATTATTTATAATTAATGCATTTTATAATTGATGAATCTAGCTTTTTACATTTATTTAGGTTCAATGAATTTTAAATGAAGTGTAGAGACATATTATATTAATTGAATTTTTAAATATGTATAGAAGATGTGACTGAATAATAAAAGATTGGCGCTGTTGGAGAATTAAATTAAAACAGCAGAAAGCTTAAAAATGCATCAAAAAGTTACATACTTTAATGGTTTTGCTTCTTTGGTCTGCTCCCATTTGCTTCTCAAGACAAGGAAAAATCACTCTCATATCAAAATCAAAGCATACTGGTGCGTTTCTCTTGCTGTTTATTATAAATCTTACAATATTTTAATCTTTCTCACTTTAACTAATTTGTTTTCTGAAGAAATATTGAGTTATGGCTTCATCTCTGTTATTGGCGGCGGTATTTGTGTTTGATCTCATTGCTTTTGCTCTTGCTGTTGCTGCAGAACAGAGGAGGAACACTGTGAGTTACTCTCTTCTTCTGTTTCTTCATTCATACCCTTTTTTCTTCTCATATCTGGATTTTTAGTTCGTTTACTTCTGTGTTCTTCTTTGATAAAGAGCTATTATAAATTCAGTTCAAAATATCTCTTTGTTATTGGTCTTCCCAGAAGTTCATAATGATGTTCTTATTTTTTTATGAAAAGATCAGATAAATTCACTGTGTTTTTAGTCTGTTCTCTCTTGGCTAAGTTTTCCTTGATTTCAGGTATTGTTATATCATGCAATTATAACACAAATAATGTGAGTTTTTTTACAAAATGTCATATTATATTTTTTAAACAGATTTTTAATTCTTATAAAATACTTTCTCCTCTTTAGTATTAATTATTTTTAATTATATACTGACTGAAAAGATTATTGATTTGGAATTGGGGGACTGGTATGATTTTGGTTTCGTTAAATTTAACTGTAAATGAATTATCCTTGTATAATTTATTTTTTACCCATTTAAATTATAAAATTATTATTTCGTCTCTAATATCAATTTTAAATAGATAAACAAATATTTATTTTGGGCTCAAAAAATTTAGAGATAGACCAAATATTTAATTACATAATAAAGACCGCCTAATAATAATAAAAAACAATGATTCTAACTTCTTGAGAAATTAAATTAACTTTTTACAAAGACCAAATTTAAAACCCATTTGCTTTATAAGATTTAAAAACATACTTAAATCTTATTGTTGTGTGTAATTATACAATTTTAAAAACTTTTAAGTTTGATTATTTATAATTATACATTTTAGATTTACCTTTCTCACCTCTACTGTGAAAAGAGTTATCTCAAATACATCCCTATATATAAGCAAGAAAAATGATAATGATTAATTTGTATTTATATATATGTAAAGTTTTAAGTGATGATGTTAGTATTCACTATCTCTTGACATTCACCAAAAGGATACTATGTTTTGATCTTGGTCATTATTGTATAATAATGAAACATTTATTGTTCTAACATTTTGAAAATGAAAAAACTTATACATGCTCAAAAGGGTAGGAAGACTTATAAGATAATTAGAAGCAGTAGTTAGGCAATTGAAGAAAATATATTGGAGATATTAACTGTTTTGTCTTATTATACTTAATGGTTAAGAATATAAAGTTGGCTTAGATTACTGAGTATAGATCTAAACCAGAAAGGGTTATGTTATGAGAAGGTGAAATCAATGCCTAGAAAAGCAGAATGTGATCTGTAACAATACATTACAATTCTATATAATCCTCTCCACATCATATCTTTGCCTCCAAGACTTCTTTTTCTCTTTGAAATATCTCATACTTAATTATTAAGAAACTTTAAAGTAGCATTTGGCTCATGGACACAACAGAACAGAGTGGAACACTCTATGTTTCCCTTTATTTCATTTTTCTCCTTTTAAGTGGAATGAAGATGTACCATTTTATAACCACATGTTATGTGTTTTATTCTATTTCTAAGATAAAACGTATTAGGTATAAAACAGATCAAACTCATGTGTCAAATTCTATCTGATTTTGACACATTACCAAACACTACCTTATAAAAACAAAAAGACAAGTGATATATAGCTGATTTTGCACTATGATAGGTTTAAAACTGAGAAATGACGGCATACAAGATCTTATGAAGGGCCATTCCATTTAAGTTGCATTTGATGAACTTCAGGGACAGTACATTAGAACATCATTGAACAAGTTATTGAGTTACAACACAAGCTTTTGTTTTATCTGTTGTTTGGTTATATAAACAAACTCTCTTCTATTTATCTAAACAAACAAGGGGAAGTTCATATTTAAACCTGGTTAGTAAATAAGGCAAGCACAAGTTGTATAGCCTTAACTTTAAAAGCTTCCAAATGGCTTGTTTGTGTATTCAATTCGGAAAAGAAATGGAGATCATATGCAATTTATATATTGCTATTACATTATAAATAAATTATACTTTTTTGTAGAGAATTTTAATTTTTACTTATTGCAATCTACCACTTAACTCCAATATTCAAAAGGTCATTTATTATCTCTACTTCATCTTTCCACCATAGAGATGCTACTAAAAATACCAAATTAATGAACTTAAAAAAGATTCGGCCTTGTCTGGAAAGGCTTATTTATACTTATTTTAAGACAGAAGCACTTGTGTGAGTATTTAAAAGACTTACGATATATTTGTAAGTTGTTTAAACTTATTTCTAAAATCTCTTCCAGGTAATTTACAAAAATAACTTCCAAATCATATAGAAACACTTTAATCTTGTTTTTTGTATTTCTTAGACTATAATTTTTGTTTTAGACATGAATCCTATGTTTTTTACTATGGTACAACAAAACTGTAAAGAGGCTATTTTTGAGCTGAGAATCTCTTTATATTATTCAAAGATGTGGAATTTTAATTTTCCTTTATTTCCAAACATAGCTAATCTCTCTGGTCTCAAGTCAACGTGGGAGTGTTACTCTCATTTCAAAAGATTTGGCAGTTGAAAGAACTTGTTCTTCAATGTTACCTCATGTTGGATCCTGAATTATACTTCTAGAAAATGGAAAGCAAAACTTTAGGAATGTTTTCCAACAACACCATTCCATAGGGTGAAAAGCTACTGTTATTTGCATTAACTACGTTAGTTGTTGCAATGCATCGGCAATTCCAAGTTGCATTATTTGTGATTTGAGGGAAACAAAGTTCGTATTGATTAAAGTGTTTCATTGTACAGAAAACTAATAGGTACTAGTTCAACATTTTCTCCTGCTGTATTGTTTCCTTGCATAGTAAGGTGAGAAGTTGAGATGGGATGAGAAGTAAAAAGCAGAAACAATTTTTGCAGTGTTGGAATACTTGAAGTGTAACTATTTGTTGCTCTGACAGGCCTCGTTAACTGAAGACAGTGCGGGAAGAAAGTACTGTGAATACGACTCTGACATTGCAACCGGCCTAGGTGTGGGGTCATTGTTCATCCTAGTTGCCAGTCAAGTGATCATTATGGTTGTCACTAGATGTCTATGCTGTGGGAAAGCTATGAGACCCAGTGGATCCAGATCATGGGCAATTTGCTTGTTCATCACTAGTTGGTATGTACTCATTTTTGGACCCTACTCTTTCAAACACAAATTTACATGTTTTCTCTAAATTATCTTTTTATTTCAGTTCACAGAATCAACTGGTCTATTTAGTTTTAAGGAATTGTTATGTTTTCTCTGATAAATTATATAAATACCATCTCATTTTCGCTTCTCTAAGTCTTTCACTATTATAATTACATTGCTTTTACCGTTTCCAGCACACAAATTTGAAATCAGTGAACAAAATGAAAAATACCACATCATCATTATTAGCGAAATTAAAGTAGATCACAATCATGAAACACAAGACATAACACATACACAGCATATGTAACTTTTAATGTTTTATATTATATTTTTAAATAAGTTCTCTACATGTCGAAAGATGAATATCAGCATGTGTCCATCCATATGAAAGTGTCACCTCAAATGTATTTGTAGAGGAATTGGCTTAACTGTCTAAACCGACAAAAATAATGTAATAAAAAGCGTTTGATACTGTTTGACTTCAAAAAAGACAGACGTGTCATGAGGTAACGATTAGGCTACGTAGAAGACCTGGTATGATGTTTTCCCTTGTTCACAACACAACAGAATTGTAAAATGTGCAATGTTGTTGTTGCATGCATGATCCAGGGTGACATTTATCATTGGTGCTTCGTGCTTGCTTGCGGGTTCAGTGAGGAATGCATACCACACCAAGTACCGTGATCTGATGGGAGAGAGAGCCCCTTCATGTGAGACCTTGAGGAAGGGGGTGTTCGCAGCAGGAGCAGCCTTCATTGTTTTGACAGGCATAACCTCGGAGCTCTACTACGTTAGTTTTTCAAAAGCTAATAATGGTCCCCCTCCCTATGCTCGAGACAGTGGTGTGAGGATGGGCAATTTGTAGTAGCAGTTGTAGTGTTTTGTTGAAATTGTTTGTAATGTTATGTTGGCTACCTCGCTAGTGGATGTGAAAGCCTACTTGTAAATTATTATGGACCTTGGTTGAAAAACCACCCAATGTCTTAACTATTTCCTCCCTCTTCACTCTTCAATTATGTCACAATAGGTGCTGCCTCGCGCTGCGGCTCATACATCTTTACCTTAGTCTCTGGTCTGTGATGATGTCACAATTATTGCTTCAACAAGTTTTTGCATAAAGTAGGAATCAAATTGTTGTACTTTTTGTATTACAAAATATAATAGTTTCACGTTGCCTAATTCATTATCTCTTGGAGGGTTTATATATCAAAACGTTTTCTTTGTATTTCTAAAGTGGCCAATGGAGTTGTGTAAAAGAAACACTTTTCTTTTTTAGTGTAGATATATTGAGAACTATGAATTGAATCAGATTATAACTGATAATATTTTGTAGGAAACTGATAGCTATTCTTGTTGTTGTTGATAGGTTTAAAGTTTGAGTTTCACTAAACTTACACTTAAATGGACGTTTCTCATTTGTTAGAAAAATATAGTGTCATGTCATGAAAGAAAATTACACCACTCCTCTATAATTATTGGTCATGCTGTAAATTAATCTCACTTGACAGTAAATATGATGGAAGACTATTGTCTGTAATAAAATTATTGAGCATGACCTAATTTGGTTGCTGAACTTCATGTGTCTTTAAAGCCAAATTAACGTCAAAACTCAGATATTAAGGTTGTTTTTGACTTTAATTATAACAGAGAAGTTGAACTAAAATATATTTTAAAAAATAATAGCTAAAGTTTAACTTCATTAGGAAGAGCTCTAAAAAGTTAAGAAACCAATATACAAATGTTTAACTAAACCTAATAAAAGAATATTTTAAGAATTTCTCTTCTATAAAAGCTTGTATGATTTTTCTGATATGTATGTACTGTTGTGACCTTTTTCAATTTGTTAGCATCTCAAATAACACCTTCTACAAGCATGCATCCAGGAAATTGATCTGCAATCCCCTCACTTTTGACAGTTTTCTTTCTTTGGAATCAAAATTATAAATGGAAGATCCAACTAAAAAACAAATACAATTGTTCAATGATCTAATTAAAAAAAAAAATTAGAGGACTAGTTAAAAACTGTCCAGTAGTTCAGGGACATATAGAGTAATTTATCATTTCTAAAGTTTGTTTTGGTATTTTACTTTTAAAAAGGTTTATTTTCCTTTTTTATTACTCAATTTGAGTTAATGTTCTTCTTTCCAATAAATGGTTGTTTTCAATTTTGGACATAGTTCTTGAACCTTTTTTGTTAACCAATTTGCATGAAATTTATCTTGTTATATATTAATTTATATGAAATTTATAGATCCCAATTAATGTTGAAACTTATAAAAGTGTAATAAATATCGTGAAAATTGCTTAAAAAGTGAATGTCACGAGAAATTATAAAAGATCTAAAAATATTTTTTTTGCTACTTTTTAAATTGTGTGCGAACCTCCTTTTCATGTTATTTTCATAATGTTTATGACTGTTTTAAAATTCGAACATTATTAGCTCATAGATTTTGTGTAAGTGAATATAAAAGAATAAGTTTCAGTTGTTAGTTTAAGAATGTAAATCTAGATACTAATATAGCTTCTATTCAGGGATGAAAGCTGATTAAATTTAATTATACCCGTTCTCGTAAATAATATTTGATCGATATAAAAATTATGTTTTATTTATATCTCTGTATTTATTAATTTTTTTATAAGAAAATAAAAATCAAAACAAAACAAATGAAATATGATATTACCATCTACCTAGAATCACAACATATTTAACTATTTGTTATGTTTGAATCATATTCCATTGTTGAATTTAAAGTATAAAATAGAGTTATAAAAAAAGTAAAGGTAAAATATTAACTTAATATAAACTTTTATTATTATTATTTTTATTATCATTACTTTGATATAAACTTAATACCTATGAAGCTCGGACACTTCTCTTAAATGGCGTGTCGATGTCCGATACTCGTATCGGACACCAACACTCGTATGACACATGTAGGACACACGTATCCGTGAAGTGTCAAATTCAAAAAGTATTTGTTAGACTTATGACAATTATAGTATGATTCTAACACAATTTTAAAAAGGAAAAATACATTAATTTTCTAAAAATTCAAACTTTATTGTATAAATTGTTATTATGATTATAAAAATAAAAACAAATCCTTATGAACCAGTCATGAAAAACATCTTTTTGCTTCAAAAAATAATCTGAAACATACTTGTGCACATAAATATTTATTGTCAATTTATATAATTCATAATTACATAATATATAAATCCGTGTTCCCGTGTCCTACATTTTAGAGATTTTACGTATTTCTGTGTCCTACATTTTAGAGATTTTACGTATCTCTGTGTCCGTGTTCATGTTGTATAAGTGTTTGTGTCTGTGCTACATAGCTTAATACCCTTATATTTAATTATATTTTTATGTGCTTTAAAATAATTAATGATATGAAATAAAGTTATAAAGCAATACAAATGTAATATAATATACTAAATTAAGAAAATTAATCTAAAATTTTGAGGAAAAATATTGATTACTTACAAAATTAATTACAAATTGCTTTATATTATGAAGATAAGTGGTGAAATATAATAAGTTTTTTTTTTAAATAATAAAAGAAACAGACATTAACAATTAACATAATAATAGTATTTTCCTTTTGGGGGTGGTGATGGTACCCCATTTGGGCATTAGAAAGAAAGAGGCAGCTCTGCTATAGGATGAGAAAAAGAGTGGATAGGGAAGGGATAGATATGAGTAGTGTTTTATCAAAATGGTCCAATCTTTTTAACTGCCCTAGTCATTATGTGTACCTATTCCACCATTCAATTACCTTCATCTCTCTAGTCACCAATCAAGACCTCATCACATTACTTTTTTGCACTTCAACCTTCACAACCCATTTGCTGACTCACTGCCACCCCTCCTCAATTCTTCAAATCCCTATGCTGTCTTTAACATGTCTTAACTAACAATGCTGTATTTACACACAACACAACTCATTTCAAACACAATAACTTTAACTTTTACACACATGGCTGCTGCATGAGTCTGGAGTGGTCCTATGTAAATCTTTACTCACTTCAATACTCATTTACTAGTTATATTTTTGCAGTCTTGGTTGGCTTTGATCATACTAGTTATTATGAGAGCAGAGTAAGGAATCCATAACTTTTTAGGCCAAATACACATCTTAATAAAAATACAATGCTTTTCAAGGGTGGATGATATATGCTTACACCAACTTCCTTAACTGTCTCTAAAACAATCAACTTCAACTTCCAAAATAAACATATTTGTACAAACAGTACAAGTACAAAATTGCGAGGAAATAAGACTATGGGCATTGGAACTGTAAGATGGTTTTACATTGTTAATTTAGAAATCAAATCTGCTAAACCCGTGATATAGTCCACAGTCGTAACTCAATAATTCTTTATAGTTTAGTTCTTATTATAAGATATTTATAAGTTATGTTTTGACCTTATGCTTGATGAGATTTTTAGTGGAAAATCATGTAGAACTTAGTGGCTCAATTTATTGGTTTTTTTCCAAATCAGCAGTAGGAGTTAGTAAGATTTTAGGTGGCTAAGAGAAAGACTGGGAGTTGTGGCGTCGTTTACTGTCACAACTTGCAAGGTGGCTCAATATTTTCTAGGCCATAGTTAGAATATATGGGAAACGCATGCGTATCCCACCATCATGATTGTGGCTGCTGATTAAGCTCAGTCCTCACATGCATAAAGTACAAAGTTCCCAGTGTTTACCAATGAATCAAAATATTCAAATGTACAACAATCACACTCGTGGATTGCTCCAAGGTAGATCTAAATTTCATTCAACAACACTTTAAAACTCTCAATTTGTTAAAACCTCGTGGCTAAAGGGGGTCTACTGGTGTTCCACAGCTCTTCAATAATATAAGAAACTGACAATTAATCAGAACCAAAGCCTACAAAATATGATGGCCCAAGATACCGTACACTGTTTACTATTCTATTAAATTGGAACAAGGATGAAAACACCATGTGAACTTAAAGCCCACAGAGACATGATCCAGAAACATAAGATAGGAATAGAATAATAAAAATAATAATAATAATATAATAAATTAATGTACAACAAAAATTCTTTCATTCCCAAAATCAAAGAATGATTCTCAAGAATTGGTGGTGGTGATGATGAATCATGAGCAATAAAATCCGTATGACAATATCATTACAAGATATATACATGTCCAAAGAATCTTCCAATCACATTCTGTCAGTTCAGCAGTGCTGGAGCAGACCCCATATCGATATCACTCCCATCACAAAGGACTCAGAAAACTCTAAAAAAATAGAGATAAAAATCCTATATTGATAAATGATGCTAGACTACTTGCATACATTAATACACCACTTTATTAGAGATTAGAGAAAATGATAAGAGAGATGAACAAAGAGGCAAACAGAGTGGGTTACAACTAATCAGGAATTTTGAACCCTTTGCTTGAAGCTGAAGCTGAAACTAAAACATGACAGCTCCAAATACTTCTGTTTGAAAGAATTACAGGTGCAGAAAGACCAGCACAGAATATGCCTCATCTGAAAAAAACAAGACCACTTACTAACCTGTATGAAACACAAAACACCCCAATTTAATTAAATAACTAATCTATGGACACTACCAGTACCATGTGTTGCTTATTGTTTGGTCTCAGGGTTTGATGTCAGAATCATCCCAAGGATCTTTTAGATCAGTAGAGACCAATGAATCAAAGTCCTCCCAGTTCCAATAGTTTGAAGTTCCCAAGCCAAGACCACCTGTTGCTGCTATCTCCCATGGCTGTGTGTTAGTGCCACCTGTGCTAGGCACAATAGCAGTACTGTTGATGGTTGGTTCCTCCACTGCTTTAAACTCCTCCCCATAGTTATAAACGTTGGATGATCTCAGAGAGGTTGACACCGAACAAGGGTTGGTGTCAAAAGAACCGCTCGAGGTTGAGAAAGGGAAGAGTAGGCTTTGGCTTTGATGAGTAAGAGGCAAAGTTGAACTCGGGAAGATACCATTATTACCAATACCAATACCAAAATCTTTGCCGTCTAAGTCTCTCGCGTTCATCATATTCTGTTGTAGCAGCAAAGGTGGTGGACGAATTAGAGCTTGGTAGAGAGAGGAAGCCATGTTTTTCTGATCATCTGCAAGAGGAGTATGAATTGTCAGGTGGCTACTACCCAGCATAGCATCCATGTTGCCAATTGAGTTTGTGACAGTGGTAGTGCAAGTAGAAGGGGTGGCTGTGGTCGGGGTGGTGGTGGCAGTGGTGGAAGATGGTGTTGGAGTGTTTGTTTTTTTGACCCTCTTGTTCTTCCTTCCACCACCTACTGGAACATTTCGTAGAGTTCCGCCTTTAGTCCAGTGCCTCTTGCAAGCCCTGCAGAAATGGCGAGGCTGAGACTTGTTGTAGTTGTTGTAGTAACAAAACTTGGTGTTGGCAGAGTCACATCTTGGGCACTTCAAAGACTCCGAGGGCTGAGTTTGCTGCTGCTGTTGTTTCCTCATGAGATTAGGCTTTGGGAGTTCCAAGTCTTGAGCCTCCAACAAGGTTTGTTTCCAATCAAGTCCACTGCTAGAAACCTGCTTAGAACTCAAACCCATGGCTTAAAAGCACTAAGATCTATCAAACCGTGAAAATTTGGAACCCTTTGAAGGAGGATAAGTAAGAAGAGGATGAGAATGGTGGTTACAGGAGAAAGGGTGTGGAGGTATTTGGAGTTGTTCACTGGAATGAAGAAAGGCGTATGAAGGTGATAAGCATGAGTGAGCATGTCTTTTATGAGATGTCGATATCTAAAGGGTATTTATGATGTTATTAAAAATGAGTTGAAGGTTGTGTGTGGTGAAGGGTTTGATTAGTGTTTGTGGGGGTAGTTCTATAAAAATGAATGCAGTGTTTGGTAATAACCTACGAGTTCAGTTTTCTTTGTTGTGAGTTGCTACTATTATAGAATGGGAAAGAGAGTGAAGTGCTTAACCCTTAAGGTGAAGGTGGGTGGTTGACACGTGGAGGATTATAGGCCGTTGGGTTGTGTTGTGAAATGAACGTAGATGTGCGTGCATGATGATGGTATAATAATTTAATTAGATAGAGTTGGGCAGCAATGAAAATAGAAAGTTGGGAAAGAAAAGAAAAGAAGAGAAGAAATAGAGTACGGTCGATGGGGCTAAATTTGTTTTTGTAAGAGTGGGGCCAATGATTCCTTCTAAGGTTAATAACAGTTGTCAAACACCATCAAACACTTACATAATTTACTCCAATAATCTTATGTTTTGTTCCTAAGATCTCACTCTTCAACATTGGGTTATGTTATGTGTTGCATGCACGTGTTGAGTTTCATTTCATGTCTATGGATTGGAGTGTTGATTTCTGCACCCATAATATGTTGGCTACACACCAAAAATGAAAAGGGTTGTGGTCCTCACACACACATAGGAGTTGTTTGGATTGGATAATTGAAGTTGGGGAAATTATTTAAAGAAAATTAGGCAACTACAACACAGTTTGATGGTCAGAGAAATCACAACCACTCAGTCAAATAATTCCAACTCTTCAAAAGGAGGATTCTTCAACCATCTCACCCTATTTGTATTACTATTATCGCATTCTTTTAATACTAAATAATATTTAAGCAATATATTATATGTTGAGACAAAATTGTACTATATATTTCTTAATTAAAATTAATTGATAGAAGATACAATTCTGATTTTATTTCAGTACAGTAGCAGAATGACATAAAATATTAGTCTCATGAATTTGTCCTTTGTAATAGACACATGTTCCTAAATATATATATAGTGGAAAGAATGGAATGTGAAGTTTTTGAATAAGTAGGTGTTGTCAATTTTGAATGTCTGAACACAAAAATTCAGATGCAATGGATCAATAATCAATAGCAGTCGGCAGTTGAATTTTGTCAACGAATCTCCAAAGTGTTGCAGAAACCAAATTGATTTTCACAATATGACATGAACTTGTCAGAAATGTGAGTTTCAAGCTACCATTTCATAAATTAATACATATATAATCACAAATTTCTCATTATTTTGGTAATACAATCTTCTTTTTCAATTATCCGTAAGCATATATAACTACATTCTTTCCATACAAGATGTATAATTTTTATTTTTTTCTCTAATTCTTTCATTCAATTTTTATTTTTCAATACCTCATGCATTAAATAAATAAACAAAACAAATGAAAAATGTAATGCAAATTTTACCATATTATAGTTAGGTGTTTTTCTTTGTTTACCTTATTGAACATTGTTAGTACTGCACTATTTGCCATATTTTTTTTAATATCAGGTTAAAAACTATACTTGTTAATTACCAAATAACCAGAGTTTCTTAAAAGATAAGGATCAAAGACATTTCATTACCTTTGTTATGTAATTAGTGAAAACATATAGTTGTCGTAAATTTGTATATATGTTTTTATTACGATATTTTATTTTAATCAATACATTTAATATTTATATTAATTCTAATTTTAAATGTATTAAATAAAATATATGTATGTTATGTGAATTTTTTTATTATATTAATAATATATAATCTATATTAACATATATTCTATAGTATTCTATAATGAAATGTTTTTATTTGGTCGTAGAAGATAAATAAAATATATGTATTTGTAGTTTTTTTTTTTTAAATTTCTCTCTCGTCATTAATTTTTCTTTATAAGTTTTGTGTTCCGATTTTAAGACATTATTAAAGATAAAATATGAGAATGATTTGTGTATAAGAAAGGGAAGAATCCCTTTATATATTATTATTTATAGTAACAATACAAAGTGGCATAGATTTTTGTTTGCATTTTTATTATGTTAATTTATTTTAATAAAATAAAATTTAAAATTTATATTAATTTTCATTTCAAATATATATTAAATAAAATAAGTGTATTATTTTTTAGATGATTTTTTTTATTATAGTTATAACAATATATCATTTATATTAATATATAATTCAATACATAATAAAATACTCCATTTGTTATTTTGTTTAATCTATAATAATATACAGTACAGTAGAAGATTATTAAAATATGTATACTTACATTTTTGTAGAGGTGGTAGTTACTCTTCTCTCATCACTATCATAAATTTTGTAATTAAAATAGAAAAATAATTTATATACAATAAAATGAAAAATCTTAGCCATAATAATATATTTTCTATAAAATCCAGCATTGATATAAATAAATGCTTTTTCACATATAAAATTAGGGTTACATAATTTTTAGATTTTTAGGGACAGGCTTTTTTTCTTAAATACCTAATATTTTTTTCAAAAGTTGGATATCAAATAAATATAAAATTTAATTTTTTAATTAAGAAATATTTGTTTATATTTTAATTTAACTGATTTTTGAATGAGTTTTAGATTTCTTATTTAATTTCCTGAATTTTTTTATCATAATAATTCCATATATTATAACAATGTATCTTCAACAACATAAAATACTTTTTATATGTAAATATATAATTGTAGAACATTCTAACTTAACCAGCACACAAATAATAAGTATAGTATTAAATATCTAATGTAAAAGAAGATTTGTAGATACTATAATACTTTTTCATTAATTAGAAATGGATATATGTGACGTAAGTACACTTTCTCATTTGTCAATTTGATCATTTTCATAATTTTGGATTATCTTTTGCTTTTACAAGACTATGATGAAATCACTTGCACATTGTAAGCATGGATTAAATAAATAATAGCAAAGAGAAAACTAAAAAGAAAAAAGTAGATAACAATAAAAATAATAAAGTTAATGAGATATATAATAAAAATTAATAAGTAATATATTAAATTAACATTATTTATTACTTTATCAAGAGTAACAAAATTTTCCAAATTTTAAATTAATAATTTCATAAATTTTAATTTTATTTTAAAATATTTATAAATTTAAATTAATAATGGAAAGTGACTATAGTCACTACAAGAAAATCATTAAATAAAAATCATTGAATAGTAACTAAATTTAGAAACCAAAAATAATTATTCACTATATTATTATTATTTTTTTTTTAATAATATTTTTTTCATGTGATGACAAATGATTGTGGTTACTTAAGGTGTCAGCCTAGCTAAGATGTCAAGTATCATAGTGTTGCCTAACATGAAAGTTTTTTATAAAATAAAAAATAAATAAAAATTAGATAATATGTTAGAGACTAAAAAATTATTGGTATCTAAAGTTGTTTCTATTATTAATAAAAAATTATAAAATAATTTAAATTAGTATCTAAAAGACTAATAGAGACCAATTTAGAATATAAAGTATTTAAAAACTAATTTATAAATGTTTATTAATAATAAAAACTACTTTAGATATTAATAAGTTTTTTTAGTTTATAAGTTGATTTTTAATTTAGTTAATATGATAACTAATCTAAAATTAATTTTTATTTAATGATTTTTTTTATAGTGATTTAATAACATTGTATCTGGTGAGATGATTCTTTTGTCATTTAGTATGTGTTGTATTATTAATAAATGGATAAATACATTCAATTTCATAAAAAATAAATGAATTTAAAATTTAAATATTTTAATAATACATTTTAAACTGCATAAAAATGAAGTTTATAAATAAAATTTTTATATTCATTTTTAAATTTTTTAAAATATTTAGTTTATAGACATATTTTATCTCTAATTTTCTAATACATACAAAGTTTTGATGGTAGAATCTCGACTAAATTAATGTCTCTAAAAATTTGATGTGTTTAGAGTATATTGAATCAATCAAAGTTTATTTTTTTCCTATATAAGTTTTAATCATTTTCTACTTCTTAAAAATATATTAAGAGAATATGTTGTTGATGTAGGACTACACATAACTGGATTGATAGAGTTAATTGGAAGGTTGTGAATAATTTTTCTTTTTGAATAAAATCTAGGTAAGGAAAACTAATAATCCTTGTATATAATGTGATATTGGTTGGAATTGCATAAATTGTATGTTATGGATATTATGTAAAATGTATGATGAAAAAATGTTAAATTAATAATACACTAAAATTAAATGATATGATTTATACAAGATTAGTATGACATTTATTGAAGTGGTAATGATATAGTGGTTGTTTTGAAAGTGATTATAGTTTGATAATGAATTTAGATAATATAAAATATTGTTAAATGTGAAAGTCTTTAAAAATATTGTGAAATATGAGTTTGAGTTATTCTATATTAATTATAGATAACAACTAATGTAAAATATGTTATCCTATATCATTTATTAGTTATAATTAATATAAATGTGGCATACTATTGTAGTTTGGATTGAAAATCCCAAATTATCATATCCACATATAATGTTCAATATTGTAAAAATGTATATATAGTATTAAATCAAGATGAAAATTGTTAAAAATATAGTGGCAAAAATTTGTGTTTTAAATTAAAAAAAAAAATATTTTTTTGATAAATTTAGGCTTTGTTAGTTTCAAGTTTTACATGTTATTTTTCTACTTTGAGAAATTTAACTGTACACTATTGTAAAAATGTCTTTACACAACAGTTTTCAAAAGTCTTAGGTTATAGTTTTATAGCTGAAATTTATGTTGTTTATAGTTTTGAATAATAGACAATGATCACTAGTCTATTAGACCATTATAGATAACAATTATGTACATAATCATCACCTATAACATAGGTGACTTTAAAATGTTTTCTTCAATCTTGTTATCTTTCTTGCTTTGTTATTGTTGATAACCCAACAATTGGTATTGTTTGTAGGAACAAGAAAATGAAGTCAAGACATAAAGAAATGACCACCAAATTTGATGTTGAGAAATTTTTGAGAGATAACTACTTTGGGTTGTGGAAACTCAAGAGGGCAGACAAAGGTTGTGGTAAAGGAAAAAAGATTGCAGAGGAGCTCAAAAGCTTCAATGGTGACGCACAACAATGATAGTGGGAGAACACGAGCAACCGTTTCGAGCTTGGAAACCCACTTATTCAACACTGAAAATGGAGAAAAAATCATTAAGAAAGCACAAAAGTATGAAAAACAACATAAAAAATAATAAGGAAGGCGCATTACAAGGAATAAGAGTAATGACAACAAGGAGAGGTTGTAGAAAAGAGAACAATGAGAGCAACGAAGAAGAAATCACAAAGATGAAAATACCTAGAGTGATAAATAAAATAAAAAACATATAGATGACAATTGCCTTATATATGGTATACACAAGTATAGGTGACAATTGTCTAAAAACCCGCAGTCTATAGTAGCCATTATAGGCGACCGTTGCTCACCAAATCAAAATCTATATGCTCTGTTTTCAAATAGACAATGATTATAATTAGAATTGTAGTATATGTTGATCTTACTTTCATAATTACCATCGTATTTTTATAAACGACGTTCCTGCTTAAATCAATGTCTATACATATTATATAAAAAAATAGTAAATGAAATAGGATAAATATATAATTTATTGGTGAGTTCCTTCGTTTCTATGATTTTTTTTAGAAATGGCCAGGTCCTCTCTATACATCGGAGCCTTTTTCTTTTTTTTGCATTAATGGTAGTTGAGTATTGTTTAGCAAATTTGATATTTATGGTGAATATAGATTGTTATGTACAAATTATTGAAATCCTCCCTTTTTATCTCGGAAATTAAGGTTGTAAAAGTTTGAGTAGTTTTTAATTTGAAACCAAATATATTTAACTAAGCAAGGGGGGATGAGAAAAAAAGAAGGTGATTAAATAAAGAAAATTAGAATCCGGAAATGGTGAGAGTGATGAGAGAGCATGATTTGTGGATATTAGGATTTGAAGAGGAGAGAAGTCACATGGAGAGATATAATTAAGGCACGATTAGGGTGTGAAATAAGAATTATGAGAAGAAATGATTAAACTTGAGCATGTTGAAAGGATGATCGAAAGGGAGAAGAGAGGAGGAATGTGCATGGAAATGGATGTTGGTCGGTTGGTTAGGTAAAGGGTATGGGAGTGATTGAAGAGGACAAAACAAAGAATGTTTGTTGGACAAGTTTGAAAAGGACAGAATCAATAAATAAAAAATGAAGTGTGGAGTGAGGGAAGACTCTATTATCTCCAACTAAGAACCCACTTATGTCCATCAAACTACTTTACATAAACAACTCACTCTCACTCATTACCATCAAAAAAAATTGATTAAGGATCTAAACAACAAATTGCTGTGGCTGTGCTTTGGTGACTCTTGGTGTTGCTGGTGGAGCCAAGCAACCACATGCTTCTAGTTTCATAATTAAAATAACTCAAATCAATTGTTTCTTAGTCATTTGGCATTGCTTAGGTTAATTGAAGGAATAATTTTGGTGTTGCTGAATCACTGGGCCACCTGTGGACCACTTTGCCAATTCATGGTTGGTCCAGGTTGGAACAAAGATTGTGATGTTTATTTTTGGTTTTGTTTATCCCTTTGGCTTTGGCTATGCCCCACTTCACTAACTATTTCACATTCCCTTTTGCTTTTCTTTGTTCACTTCATCAATGTGTTGCTTAATGTGTAGGTAGTTTCTCAGCTTCACCCTTTCTTTATTCTTCAACACAGTTTGGTGTCATCAACTGTTTCATTTTAAAACAATTCTTCACCAATTCCTAGGTTTCCCACCATGTGGAAATGATGTTATATATTCTCTCTCATTTTTTTAAGCTAGAAGATCATATATATTCTTAGAACAGGTTTTGTGGGGAATAAATAAGAGGAAATAACAACCCATCTATCAAACTTCAGAAGCATATGTGATTTTATTAAGGTGTGCATATTTCTTTCAAATTTTTGTGATGAAAGTGATATAGTGATTAGTGTAACACAATGGACAAAAGGGTGTAAAGTTACATTAATGGTCTTGACATCTAATAACAATGATTGTTTATCCAATTTTTATTTGTAAGAATTATTTTAAAATAAAAATATTAATATTGTATACATAAATTATTTAAAATTTTAAAAAACTACTAATAAATAAAAGAGAATTGTTTATACAAATAACTTTCTTTAATTTACTAATAAGAAAATTTATTTAAATTTAAACAAATTATGTATATTCAAATAATTAATATTTTTATTTATAAGCAACTTTCACTTAAAAATGTTCTAAGAAAATATGTTGAACACAAAAAGTTCCTAGAATCTCGAGTGAAAACCAAAACTTTGTCGTTGTGCAATATGCATCTCCAAATTATCAAAATTTCAATCAAATTAACATACTTAAATAATTTAATAGCACATTGTGCTAAATATTTACAAATAATTAATAATATGACTTATTATAATCGTTCAAAATTCAAATCCATTCTAAATTTTATTTGATTTGATTTTTTATTTAAAGAAGAAAAGATAATTAATAATTTTGAGTTTTTAAAAAATAATTATTTAATAAGATTAGTTTAAAAATAATTTCTTAAAAAAATTACTTAGAAAATAATAATAACTTTAAAAAATAATTATTTACAAAAACATATATTTTACGCAATAACTATTTAGAAAATATGTAAATAATTTTTTTTTAACAAAATTAATATTTATAAATTTTTAAATAATTTATTTTAGAAATTTTGGTTTGATAATTTCCTAGAAAAAAAGGAAAGAAATTCTTTTAAAAAATAATAATAAAATGTTTATATGATTTAAATTATTGATTTATGAATAATAAATATAATAATTAAAATAATTATAAATGTAATATTGAAAATTGACTTAGAATATTTTACAATGTAGGATTTGTTTTTATATTTACTTAATATGTATCTTATTTATAAATAAATAGCTATTAATAATAAATTTTTTAATTCAATACAAAATTAAATAATCACTTCTCTAAATATTTAATTTTTTAACAAATTGAATTGTCACATTTTTAATTTTCTAATTAATTAGTTCTTAAACTATTACTTTTCTAAATAATTTTTTAAATTATAGTTTTTTAAATAATTATTTCTTAATATAATTAGTTTATTAAATTATTATTTTTTATTATATTTATTTTTCTACAGTTTTATTCAAAAGCATTTATTTTTAAAAAATATTTATTATCATGATAATATTTATTATTTTAATTTTTTTATTTCCTTTTTAAATAAATAAACGAAAAAATAAAATAAAATTTAAAAATAAAACAATGTTTTGAATTACTAGAATAAACTATGTTATTAAGTAATCATTTAACACAGAATGCTATTAACACATTATACTATTAAAAGTAATAATTGATGCAAATGTACTTTTTTTTTCCCTCAAAATTAATTTTCCCACTCATCAAAGATTTGGTAAGATATATGTTAAACATGTGAATAGTTATTTCCGTAGAAAATATTGATTCATTAAAAGTGTTTTGAAATTGTTGATATAAATAATGAGATTTTGACCTATAGCCACGTTTATTCCAAAAATTGTGATTGCTAAAGCTGAAATGCTGCATTCTATTCAACTGTAGGCAAGGGGTTGTCGTGTGTCTATTCGAATTCATATCACATCATAAAAAAGTGTCATATTATTGCCACACTCCTATTACATTTCTAGAGAATAAATAATTTTGAAAATGATAGGGACTATTTAATTCTACCAATAAAATTGGTTGTATAACAAGGAAATGACTTAAGAGTTGAGTACGATGATAATTATAATTTATTTTATTAATAAATGTTTAACTAGTACTAGTTTTTTTATTTTTTATATTTCAAAGTATTTTTTTTACTAAAATAGTAATATATTTTATAATTTAATCATTTTCAATGAGAATAACCTCTAAAGAGCAATCTTTTATGCTCTTATGAATTTCTACTTTTAATTTTGTGAAATTAAAAGAAAAGTTGTGAATTCACAATAAAATATTAAAATGGATATATGATGCAAGTGTTCACATAATATTTTTATTATTAATAATTAGTTGTTTGTTTGAATAATATTAAATTCAATCGTTTTAAGTAAAACGCCATATTTCAGTTTTTTGAATGAAAAAACTATGATAGAATTTCATTGAAAGTTGTTTATATTCTTAAACAAAATTTATGCTGTAAAAAACTAATTTGAAAGTATTAATAATGTTTTTTATATTGTTTAATTGTAAATTATTACATTATTAAAAAAAATTAAACCACAGTCTTAAAAACTTTAACCTTTTATTGTACATCATTGAATAATGATGTAAAAACCTAGTAATAAACTGTTATTAATTTATATTGAAATATTGTTTTTGTATTTTGATATTATCTGACAGGTAGTGTATGACATTGTGTCTACACTAAACTCTGAATAATTCTGAACTCAATAGTTATAAAATTCTTCAGAGAATCTTACTTAAATGAATTTATTAATAATGAAAAGACAGTGTAAACAAATCTGAATTACTCCCCCAACTTCTTTATCTAATCAAAGAGATAACTCTTTTTTATGATTCATATATATATCCTATTCATTCTTGGATCTCAAGTATAAATGGAGTTGACCCCGAGTAACATGATCTAACATCAACATTTTTACTTAGACACAAGCTTCTTTACAGGTATACTCTCCACTCACGTTGTTGTCATGAAATTTTTTTATTAAGAAAGCTTCTTAGAACTTGAACTCCAAGATTCACATCTACATTTTTTTAATACTGTCGATTGTAAATTATGTGTAAATTGATAAAAACAGACATATCATGTCGTTCTCTGCATATTTATATAAAAATTAGACATGTAAACCTTAAGGAACCTGAAGTCGCACCCTTTGTGGTTTGATGGGATGTTTCCTCTTATAGTTGGTCTGATTGGTTTTGTTTTGTAAAATTCCAAATATTTGGTGTGTGAGATTTTCAGTATTAATCTCTTAATTGATAAAATAGGTAACTCTGAAAGGACCCTCCACCTAATTGTGCAGCACTGAGACGTAGACATCCATGAGGGGGAGAATGCATGTTAATTATGCGAATGGCAGTGCAATGGCATGCCACAGAAGCATCAGAAAAGATACCTACAGCTAGTGGTCGAATCTTCCATTTGATACGTACCATATATGGTGGGGAAAAGCCATCAAAGAAGTGGGTCTAGATATAGAAAATCAAGACACGAAGCCATGACGAATGGCTTCCCGTTTCTGACCTTTAGATTGAACATTTTGTTGCCAAATGAAAAGTAGTTGTCATGTGTCAAACGGGCACGAATATAGTTGCATGTAACATGCATCCATTTACATTCTCAAAAGCCAAAACCAATGGGAACCCTCCATTTGAAATTTTGATAGGTGTAGGCGGTGATGGCGGTGGGACAAGAATAAGATAGCATAGGGACGTAGTTTCTACAGGTAGGGAACTGAGTAGGGAAGAAGTAACAGATTTGACTCAGAGTGGAGCCAACCTCTGTTGCCACAAGAATAATGGCATGCCTAAGTCACTCATGGATTGGACGGCTTCCAATAATTTATAGCTGCCTCAAACAATCTAAATGGAACAATTTTAGTATCAGTGTGTCACTACCTAAATAGTAAGCAAAAATTAACAATTCTTATATTGTTTGGTCTGTCTCAAAGGCCAAAGGGCATCCCTGTCTTCATATTATCAGTGGGTGGGGAATGATTCTGCATGATCAAACCACTACTTTATTTCAGTAACGGTTATTGCACAATACAACTCTTGTCATTTACGTCTAGTTGAACCACTGTACAAATAGATCCAAGTGTAAATTGACAAAATAATAGTAAAAAAAAGGGCTGTTAGTGACATAATTATTTATAGATGTAGTATACTGTATCTCACCTGGCTTTGTTTGAGATAGAATCACACTTATTTATACCTAGGAATCAAACTTCTCTCACTTCCTAATTAGCTGAAAGCACTGCCCCGCACTCGCCCCATACCTACCAGTTTTTGGCAATTGTGAAGATTTACCTGTTTTAAACTCAAGAGACGCACTTTGCCATATAGGTGTTACTTAAAATCATATTATAATGCATGCACATTTAAGAACAAAGCATGCATGTCTAACAAAAGCATGCATGTATATCAATATTTAGTTAAAATCTCGCTCGTTAATTTTTTAATCTAGCACTAATTTATCTTCTGCGATACCTTTCCTTCAATTTAGGAGTCAAAGATGAACAAAACCTTCGAGTGAAAAGAAGTGGATATAAAGTAGCAAGACTATCCAGTTAAGAACAACTCAATCTCTTTTCAATGAACAAAAACTAGATAAATCTTTTGTGAAAACAATAACTTCAAGAATTTTAAAGGCAAAACAGGTCCGAAAGCCATCATTTACCTGTATTCATCATTCGAGTTCATTCTAGTCGCAGATGAGACTAGACCTAAATAAAACTCTGTAAAAATAAGAATGAGAGGCAAATTTAAAGGTAAAAAAGACTCTATTCCCATAAAGACTACCTCCATCCTCCATAAACCTACAGCAATTAACAGCCCCCAACACAACCCAAGAAAATAAAACACTGACCAACAAAAGAAGGCAATCTTAAGTTTCAATTTTTAGATAGATAAAGACAGAAGGGATTCAGAATAACAAGTCAGTATACTTTCGCGTTCCTGTTTGCTCTATCAGGCCTCGATGTCATACTAAGAATTATCAGAACCTTGTAGACGGCTTAATAACGATTAATTGCAATTGGGTTTCCAACTAAAGCATCAGCGCTTATAAGGTGTTCATTATACGAATTATAAATTCCTAACTTAAACAAAGAAAGCTACTTGCTGGCAATTACATGTTATAGAAGTACCATACAACACAGCTAACAACTAATCCTCGCTTAATGGGAAATGACAATTTGAGGAATGTGTAACATCCAGGTCCCCCATTTTTTTCTGCAAAAGGAAAGGAACAAGATGTTACACCACCTTCAGAACTTAATGTCTCTTCTAGTCCTCTTCTTATTCTGCACCAGTTGGTTACATAATTAAATATAACAATCGAAGACCTAAGTTATTACAAATAATAACAATATGGGTAGGTCTGTATGATATGAAACCAAATGTAACACAGCTCTGCAACAACGTCACTGAAATCCTGACGCTGATTTCGTAACTTCTCTTCTTCCCTTTCCCTTGCTTCTTCATAATCGGAACAGTTCCAGCAGAGGTAAGAAATCAAACCCATGATTTCTTTTGGGGGCAACAACACGTGATTTAAAGAATAGAAATCGTACTTTTGCGGGTAAAACATTTTCGATGGCATCCATCTCTTATGGGAGTAAAGCGACATCCAATTTATCTGACTTTTGACCTTGAGTAAATCAACCTGGAAAACAAGAAACATTGTTACCCCACCAATCAATATCATCATAAAACCCCTCCCCTATTTTCTCCCTAAGAAGAACATAGAGGACACTCGAGTTTTACCCTTTTAACCCCACTTGTCCTGGTGCCATTGTTAACAACATAACTAAGAAAAGTATTTGTTAATAAATTGTTATAAATACCAGATTATTAGGGTAAAAGTATTCTCAATATATTCATAATAATTAGGACAAAATATCTCTAGAATCATCTTATTTACTTTAGCATATTTTTATTTTCTTAATTTAAAAGTTTTGATTATTACAAATAGAAACAATAAGAATGAAATTGGTGTGATTGTTATCAATAAAATAATTCTTTATTTTCTTACAGAGTTCAAGTTGGTATCAGAGCAAGATCTTTGTTAATAGCTGCCACCAGTCTGTTGGCCATCATCTTCGAGGTTAGTGGCGGCCAAAAAGATGTGCTTCACTCGCCCCGCCACATACAACTTCGTTGAGACCTCCTGAGCCCATTCCAAAGGGTGGTGATGTCTCATTTGACTTTTGAGTAGATTTGAATTCATTTGGTTCTTTCATCAAACATGTTCTATTTGCTACAATAAGGACTAAATCTCTATTATCTCTTTGTTTTGTGCTTTTTTTTCAATGTTTGGTATGAAAACTTTTAAAGAGAAGCTTTTTTTTTTTGATCAGCAATGAATAAATAAAATTAAAGGGGATACTTCAGGGGTATCCCAACCCATATACAGTAACCAGGAGTGGACTTCCTATACCGTCCACAAGCGCAACTCTCATTTATGGTTGGAGCAGAACAACCTTAAAGTGAGAAAACCCTACCCAAAAAACCAACATCGGCGACCACCGATTACACATATGGTGAACGCCGCTTCATCGATCGGCGATCCTGTTGGATGGAGAACGCCGCGTCACCGACCGGCGATCATGTTGATCTTTGCATACCTACGGCGACCTCCGACTACTCACATAAGGGGAAGGCCGCTTCAAGTAGCTACGGCGACCACCGATTACTCACATAAGGGGAACGCCGCTTCCTCGATCGGTGATCATATTGACCATCGCCGTTTTATATAACCGGCGATCATGGTCATGTTGAGCGTTGCCATCTACGATCGCCGTCTGCAAGAAGTGGGGATCAACCGGCAATCATATTGAAATCGCCGTTTCAATTACCGGCGATCATGTTGAACTTTGCACAATTGGCGATCACCGACTACAGGCCGCTTCACCGATCGGCAACCAAGTTAACTTATGTAAAGCACCACTTCGCCGACCGGCGATCATGTTGACTTGCATACCTTCGACGCTCACCGATTGTGGTATCACCCTCTCCAGATTT
>Ga0123342_1001950_pt1 | contig 34597 bp, 20 predicted proteins | sample Turbeawhitnodule_FD_89960 | JGI IMG/M metagenome (GOLD analysis project Ga0123342, IMG submission 89960) | Root nodule microbial communities of legume samples collected from Mexico - Turtle bean Mexico white nodule | ecosystem: Host-associated > Plants > Roots > Nodule | place: Mexico: Nepantla... | reverse complement strand
TGGAAAACCTGCAACTGATTATGATTCTTTGCATGTTTTTGGTTCTATTGCATATTATCATGTGATTGAATCAAAGTTGGATCCACGGAAAAGAAGGCTCTTTTCATGGGCTTTAGTCCTGAAGTGAAGAGATATCGTTTGTGGTGTCAAGAGGCAAAGAAAACAATTATCAACAGGGATGTTACCTTTGATGAATCTGCCATGTTAAAGAAGGTAAATCCAGAAGGAGCTGATAGTACTCCGCAATAGGTGGAGTGTGTCCCGAAGCAGGTGGAGTTTGAGGAGACAGTGGTGATTCCAACACGAAATACCACAAGTGACTCTCTTATGGCAGAAGAAGAGTCAGATGAGGAAGAGGTTCCTATCGAAGAATCTCAACAACAATCAGCGCCAATTGCAGTTAGAAGACAGAGACGAGATATTCAGAAGCCTGCTCGTTTCATGGATATGGTTACCTATGCACTTCCAGTTGTTGATGACATTCCATCCACTTACCCAGAAGCCATTATGAGTTCAGAGAGTGGTAATTGGGCAGGCGCGATGGAAGAGGAGATGCATTCTTTGAAGAAGAACAAGACGTGGAAGCTGGCACAATTACCAAAAGGTAAGAAGGCAATTGGGTGCAAATGGGTATTTGCAAAGAAAGAAGGATTTCCTAATAAATAAGATGTTCGCTATAAGGCAAGGTTGGTTGCTAAAGGCTTTGCTAAGAGGGAGGGAATTGATTATAATGAGGTATTTTCTCTAGTTGTTAAACATTCCTCCATTCGAATTTTGGTAGCCTTGGTAGCACAATTGAATTTGGAGCTAGCTCAACTTGATGTAAAGACCACGTTCCTACACAGTGATTTGAAGGAGGAAATCTATATGATTCAACCAGAAGGATACAAGGTTGCTGGTAAAGAAGATTGGGTTTGTAAACTTAGCAAATCGTTGTACGGACTGAAACAATCTCCGAGACAGTGGTACAAACGTTTTGATAAGTTCATGAAGGATCAAAAGTACAAGAGAAACAAATACGACCATTGTGTGTATTTGCACAGACTTCAAGATGGTTCCTACATGTACTTACTCTTATATGTTGATGATATGCTGATTGCAACAAAGAGCCAAGTTGAGATTGACAGGTTAAAGGCTCAGTTGAGTAAAGAGTTTGAGATGAAGGATTTGGGGGAAGCCAAGAAGATTCTCGGCATGGAGATAAACAGGGACAGAGAGAGGGGGAAACTTTGGCTGTCACAGAAGCAGTATTTGCATAAGGTACTACAACGTTTTGCTATGCACGAAGATACAAAACCTGTAAGTACTCCACTTGCTCCTCATTTGAAATTGAGTAGTCGTTTATCTCCGACGACTGATGAAGATCGAGAATACATGGCGAAAGTCCCATATGCAAATGCAGTTGGAAGCTTGATGTATGCAATGGTGTGTATGAGACCAAATATTTCACAATCTGTTAGTGTTGTTAGTAGGTACATGCATGATTCGGACAAGGGTCATTGGCAAGCTGTGAGATGGATTCTACGGTACCTCCAAAATACCTTAGATGTTGGATTGGCATTTGAGCAAGATGAATCACTTGGCAAATGCATGGTTGGATATTGTGATTTTGATTATGCAGGTGATTTGGATAAGCGACGATCTACAACTGGCTATTTGTTTACTTCAGCAAAAGCGCTAGTTAGTTGGAAGTCTACCTTGCAGTCTACGGTGGCTTTGTCTACAACAAAGGCAGAGTATGTGGCGATTACAGAGGCTGTGAAGGAAGCAATTTGGCTTCATGGGTTGCTTAAAGACTTGGGAGTTGGTCAGAAACAACTTGAGTTATATTCTGACAGTTAGAGTGTTATTCATTTAGTAAAGAATCAAGTCTTTCATGCACGGACGAAGCACATTGATGTCACTATCACTTTGTGCGTGAGATTCTCGAAGAAGAGGAGATGTTCTCCAGAAAATTCACACTACGGAGAATCCTACAGATATGCTCACCAAGGTGGTTACAAGGGCCAAGTTTGAACATTGTTTAGACTTGGTTAATATCTTGCACATTTGAAGTTGGCGCTCGGAGGCGCAAATTTGAAGCACCACAAAGTTTGTTTTTGTTATGTTTTGAGAAGATTTGTATTAGGTGGGACTTGAAATTAAGTCAAGGTGGAGATTTGTTGATTTTGGCTTAATCTCAAGTCCCACATCGGTGAGAATTATTTGAGGAGAGAGTTTGATGGTTATAAATTAACCTCTCCTCCTTCATTGTTAATATCCCAATTTGTAATATCTTTTCCCACATTAGTAAAAGCGGGTTGTTTCAGCTGTGCTCGGAGATTAGGCCAAATTGACCGAACTTCGTTAACAAGTTTCAGGTATGTTTTTTTTCCTTTTTATCTCTTTTATTATTCCACTCTATTTATTAGTATTATGTTGCTTTCTCTTTTGTTATAGTATTCAATATTATTTGTCGGGTAGCTCTGTTAGTGTTCTGTTTTAGTGGGGAAATTACCCGTTTTTCCCAACACATATGACTATGGTATAGAGGAGAAGGTTGTCGCATGAAAAAATTGAATATAACCTGTGAAAGTAAAACTAAAATGACTCTAGCTTCAATTGGAATGCTTGATTCCTTGTCTCACTGCTTGTATTTATCAACTCCAATCCGACATGTTGGCTACAACTTGCCTAGCCTCCTCTCGCTTTGTTGTAGCCCCTGTCTTCTTTCTTCTTTAGAGATGTTGAACCTCTCAACTACGCCACTATACCATAGGCACAACCTTCTCACTTAGATTTTCAAGAACGTTTTCGTGCAAAAGGAAATTTTCCATACCAATTGTCCAACAAAAAAGTGCCACACAAGAAATAGTGGCTAAAAGTGCGCTTGTATTTAGCAACTCCAATCCAACATGTTTGCTGTAACTTGCCTAGCCTCTTCCCACTTTACTGCAACCCTTGTCACCATAGACACCACCACCTCACTACACCTTTATCTTTTCAGGAACTTGCAATATAACCCTCATTTCTCAACTAGAAACGTGAGGACAAAGCATAAAGATGGAAGAGGTAATACACCAACAATAGAAGAAAGCATATAAGAGAAAGAAGGACAAGTTATCATCTTTTTGTGTAGAAGCAAATTTTCATGTATGCGTTTTTGGAAAACAACAACAGATAACATTGCTTAACCGCTAAGCTACTTCAAAGATGATAAACAATTCATAGGATAGAGAACCCAATCCGAATATGAGAAGTTAACATTTAAATTTTTTCGTTTTGTCCAAGACCATGCCTGTAGCAGTGCTAGGTGGAAAATCTTTTCAGCATCTACCCTTCCCTCTTTAAAAGTAATTATATTCTTGTGACTCCAAATGCTCCATAGAACAACTACCTAAACTCCCTTCCACACACTATTCTTCCTAGAATTAAACTGGAACAAGTAAAAATGTTAAAGATAGTGTATAAGATTATTATGAAAAACAACCTGGACCCCTACCCACTTAGAACACATTGTTCATATCTGATAGGCTACATTACATTCTAGAAAAAGATGATGAACAGTTTCCTCAGCCTGACTACATAGAGAGAAAAGAGTAGAAGATAGGATAACACCTCTTCTAATTAAGTTCATTCTTGTTGAGATTTTTCCTTTCAAGATTCTCTAGGCTAAGGTGAGTGCATTGAGAAGAACTCTAATAGCCCACAAAGTCTCCATGACTAAGTTTGAATCACATGAAGTAGATTGATGTAAAATAACATATGGAGATGTAATTGTATATTCTCTCATCCTTGATCAGCTAACCATAAAAGTGAGCATTATTAATATCATTCAGAAATTGTGTTCTCTTTCCATTCAAAGTATGCCTTCTCCATTCAAGATTTCACTCTCAATCGTTATCATTTCATAAAATTGTGAAACTAAAAAATGCCATTTGACCTTTTATAATATATACTCTTTTACATTATTTTCAACCTACTCATTTTTCTAATCTAATTATTCATTTATATTTATAACATATTTCAAACTGCACACAATCCAGTTAAAATATGTAACTAATTATGTGTAAAAATAGTCAAGATACTATATTTATAATTTTCTTTGGGAAAGAGAAAGATATTGTTAGTACATTAGAAAAGGTCCAGGAGGAATTATCATCCAAATTTATTGAATTTTTCGTTTGTGCTTAGCAATGTTTTTATGACATACTAGGGTCTTATGATTCATGGAGAAAATGTTCAAGCTATTAAATATCTGGTGAATGCGTCGATTTTGTTTTTCTCTTAATTAATTTTTTATTTATTCTTTTTTTTTAATTTCAATCTTTTTAATTAAGTTTCTCTTAAATATTTTAAAAAAAATTATATTTTTAATTGAGTTCATATTATTTAATTTTGTCATTAAGTATAGTAATATGAATCTTATATTACATTTGTCGTTGCTCATGTATTTTTACATAGAAAATAAAAACAACTATTTTTAATGAAAAATAAAGATACAATAAAGTCAAGAGAATGTTGCAATTTTATTTAAATTTATTAAAGATATTTTTTTAAAACATTATTTAAATGGTTGAAAAATACGATTTCAAAACAAAGAAGAGACATGTTTTAATACACATTTTTTTTTAATTTTTTTTATATAAGTACAAATTTGACATTATGAATTAATTTTATAATTTTTTTTAAAATTAAATTAACTTGAAATCTAAATATACTTACCAGTTTGTGAGACAATCCTAACAAGGTTGTAAGAAGTAAAATGTAAAAAAAAAAAAAATGAAAGATGTTTTTATGTTCAATTTTTGTTTCTAGGCTTTATGGGAAAGGATCTAGTCTTATGATATCACATCAATTCCTTCTTAAGATGCTTGCACACTAAGTTGACCATTTTATATTTTCCCTTGTTTCAACATTAGCAGCACCCTCATTTATATTTTCCCTTGTTTTATATTAGTTGTTATCTTCTCCACTTCATCTTCTTCCTCCTCCACCCTCCACCAGCTGAGCACCCCCTCTCCCTCACTTCTCCTCATCTCAGGATCAATCAACCTCAAAGTTTAGTACAAGTCAGGTGTAGCATTATGAGATATTTTATTAAGAGATGAAAAATAATAATTTTAATTGAAAATAATGTGTATTTGAAAACGAGGAAGGGTGCTCCCCTAGCTTTGCAGCTACTCTTTATCTATCAAGGTTTGCATCAAGTGCATTAAGCCACCTGTAAAGTACTAAACGGCCCAAAGTGCCACAACCATAGAAATTTCTCCCCTGATGTATCAAAAACAAGAATTCCGGATTCTAAATTCTAGTAAAGTAATTTTTATTTTGAATCCAGGAAAAGAAATTTATTTCAAATTTCATCATTCATATTAAAAAAAAAAATATGGATAGGAGAGTTATAAAAGGATGTTAATATTAATTGTGCTTTTTTCTAATTCTTAGTTGTTTCTCTTTATAGAGGTAAATGACCTTTATTTTGTATTGATTGATTGATTATTTCTTTCTTTAGCTAGACCTAGAATGAGTGATGAGTGTACTGTTTATATATATTCAGACTATTTGTTTTGATTTCAATAAAATAATATAAGAGATATTCATTCTCATACCCTTTGCATTCCTTTTACTATCTTTTGTTCATCTATGTTCTTTTTTGTTTATCTCTGTTCTATTTTATAATATGGTATCATAGCTCTGATCAGATCTTTGGTTTATACATTTATCCATGGATAAAGTTGTTAATCCCTCATAAGATCTTTGTTCACCCTACTGTGTTAGTTCATCAGATAATCTGTCTTTGAATAGAGTTTTCTCTCTCGTTACACAACAAGAGAGGCAAATTTTTGGTGATCAATCCAAGGCAATGATTGCTACTAGCAAATGAGGTTATAAAAACAATGCTACGACCTATGGAGGTGGTGGATACAGAATAGGAAGCTATGGAAAAGGATATACTTCCAAAATTTGCAGTTATTGTGGAAAGACGGGGCATACCATTGATACATGCTATAAAAAGCATGGATTTCCACCTCATTTCAAGTTTAAAAATCAAAATCATGATCATACACTAATGAAGTTTTTCAAAATACAAATTTTAATAATAATGAGCAGAATCAAGAAGGTTCAAAGTCAGAGGTGGAGTATGAGCAAATTGGTTTTATCCCTGAGCAATATCAAACATTGTTAGCTCTTTTACAACATGTCAAATCCAGTGGCAATGTTTCTATTCAAGTCTTTGTTATTCCTTCTAACATGACAACACAAATTGGTAATAACTTTATTTCTTTCTTCAGTTCTTGGATTATTGATAGTGGTGCTATTGATCACATTTGTTCATCCTTAACTTATTATACTTCATATCATCAAATTAATTCTATTTCTGTCAAATCAATGAATGGAAATCAAGTCATTGCCAATTATTCTGGATTTCTCAATCAAAATCATGTCATAGATAATGTTTTGTATATTCCTTGTTTCACTTTTAATCTTCTTTAGTAGCAAAATTGATAAACTATCTTGTGTTCTTACGTTTGACTCTAATGGTTGTCACATTCAGGACAACAACTCCTTGAAAAAAATTGGCTCTGCTAAGATGCAAGATAGACTTTATATACTCAGGATCTCATCTTACCAGACACTTCAAATCAAATCTACACACACCATCAATACTGTTAATGTCAGTAGTGATCTAGAAACCCTTTGACATTTTCGATTATGTCATATTTCAAATAAATGTATTGATGTTATCAAGAATAAATTTCTTTTTGTTTAATATAACAAATCTTTTGTTTGTGATGTTTGTCAATTTGCAAAGCAAAAAAGACTTTCATTTTCTATTACTACATCTAAATTAAAAAAATGTTTTGATTTGATTCATGTAGATATTTGGGGACCATACTCAAAACCATCAATTCATGGTCATAAATATTTCTTGACCATAGTTGATGACTATTCGAGGTACACATGGATTTTTCCTTTAAAACAAAAATATGAAGTTGTCAAGGTTTTGGAAAATTTTGTTGCTTTTGTTCAAACACAATTTGAGACAACAATAAAAATAATAAGTGATAATGGGACTGATTTTTTCATGACTAATTTCTTTGTCAATAAAGGAATAGTACATCAAACATTATGTTTCAATACTTCACAACAAAATAGTATAGTTGAAAGGAAACATGGTCATTTATTAGATGTAGCAAGAGCTCTCATGATACAATCTCATTTACCCAAAATTTATTGGTCATATTCTGTGATACATATTGCACATATTATAAACATGCTTCCCACACCTATTTTAAACCATTCTTCTTCTCATGAAATGCTTTACAAAATTGAAGCAGATTTTAATGGATTAAAGGTGTTTGGTTCTTTATGAGCTAACACTTTGTCAACAAATAGAAGAAAATTTGATCAAAAAGGGCATCAAAACGTGTTTTTGTTGGTTTTAAAAGGGGGACAAAAGGATATATTTTGTTGAATATTCAATCAACATAAATTTTTGTGTATAGGGATGTTGTTTTTTATGAACATGTTTTTTCATATCAAAGGGTTCAAGATACTAGTTGTTCTTGCCGGTTGACTTACTCACTTGTTGACTTTGGTGACAAGCTCTAGCTCCGTTTGTCTCTTTGAGAATTTGTTCTATCTCTTGTTGCTCTGGAACGTAGCTCTGCTGAAACAGATGGGGCTCTACCTGTTGATTGCACTCTGACGATCAAGTCAGGGCTTACTAAAAATCAAGAAGTATTGAGTTTGAGTCTTAGAAACAACATACCTTAACCTGGGGTCTCGAGTCCCCTTTTATAACTTACCTCTTGTAAGAGCTTTCTCTTACGAGAATCTAATCTCAACTGAAAGCATACTCAACAGAAGAAACACACTATTCAGGGGCGCCTTCTTTCAAGATGCTACAATAGAACGAATATTGTCTCCCCCCAGGAGTGCTCAAAATAATAACAAAATAACCATAAGGGCACCAACTCATGCGCCAACATCAAGGGAACATTTTGCTTGCATAGGCACCCTACTCATGGTGCAACGTTATCTTTCGTTGTACATGCAACCTAACCACTACATGCCCTAGATCACATAGGCTTAGGTTTAAAAGAAAACATTTACTTGACGTAGACCCTACACGCACTAAGCGTACCCTTAGGTCCACAAATACCCTTTATTAATAGCCTTATATTTACATATAAAAGGTTACTTCAATTATACCAAAACAGGTTTACTAACCAAGTTGGGCCCAATCACATGACCCACTTTACTAGCCCAACAATCGAGCTGACCTGCTTGTGCCATGCACCGAGATTCAATCATCGAGTACGAAGCCCTGAGCGCTCTGTCCAGCACACTAACAATGAAACTAACAGTCTTAACATTCATGATCAATTTTTTTTACTGAAGATCAACTTGTTTTAAGTCAACCATCACAATCATTCTTGCTCCTTGTGATAATGCTCAAAATAACAGTAATAATAACTGTGAGTCACACATTGAGGTTCCAGAAGAAGTTTGTTCCCATATACACTAAAACCTCAATCAAGATCATGTCATAGAATAAAATTCTGAATTAGATCAATTTGTCTGAATGAGTACAAGAATAAAAAGACAACCTGAGTATTTAAAGGATTATCATTTATAAGCCGGTTTTATGAGGTTGAGTTAGGCTTAAAGTCCACTTCATAATATGGTATCATAATCATTTCAAGCCTATCGTAGCGATTGTGTGTTGGGCTTATCAGGCCCCCTGCTATCGGGCCGTTATCGAACAACCCATAATATATAGTCTCATGCATGAGTTGGTAGCCTCGACGTGAGGGGGTGTGTTGGAGATCCCCCATTGACTAGAGATTAGGACATTTAATAGTATATAAGTAGGTGCAAACCTCACCTTATAAACCGATTTTATGAAGTTGAGTTAGACTTAAAATTCACTTCTTAATATAATATATTTTTTATTCTCTTTCATAATCTACAATACAAAATATAATTTCAAAATACAAAAATATTGATGTTTCACTTCATAAATGCCTCCAACTAGACAAACTAAAAATGAACAGCATAAATCATAAGGTAAATTTGGAAATTGAAAATTTATGAAGATACAAGTTGAAATTATGGGGTGCAGGACGCGTTAGCCTTGAACATCTTGTCTTGTTTGTGCCTGTGAAAGTTTCCAATTACAATTCCTGAGTTTGTTTGTAGCTATTTCTGGGAGGAACAAGATTCAAACACAACCATATACTTATCTACAGTTTGATCACAAGAGAGGTGAAACTAAAGTTGTCCCTTTTCAGAAATGCTCTCACAAAAATATCAAGATTACGAGAACAAGAGATAATTTCAATTTTCATTTACCCCTTTATTTTTTCCTTAAAGAAGAAAATCGAAATATTAATTTCAAGTTGATTTTTTAAAATCCATGCGATTTCATAATCATCTTTATTGTTTTCTTCATTGAAAAAATGAGGACACTGTAAGTATATAACACAATGAGTAGTAATTTGAAGTTGCTTTCTCCAATTCATGAATAATTTTCTTCAAAATCTATTCATCACAGTTTGATCTTTCAAATCCCATCATTAATGTTAGGACTTATGAGAAAGATCCCTATGACTTGAGTGACAGAAACAAATGAATATGAAATGGTTTTATTTATTTAAAAGAACTTTGGATTACCAGAATTCAAACCAGAGTGAGAAATAAAAAGGAAACACAAGAAAATTAGATACATCTTTGTCTCGTTCTCTGCGTGCTTTTGACAGCAACTGACATGACACCTTCTTGATATCAAGACAAGAGCACCACTGACTAATTTGTACTCAGCAATTAATGCATTAGTTCTCTTCTCTTGTTATGCTACTCAACCTTATCTCTCTGTTTTCATTTTCCCCTTGCCCTTTAAAACCTTATTCTTGGTGATGGTGATGGAAGAGTCTTTGTTTGTTTCCATGGAAATTGACACGTGTATAAACCTAACAACTCGATTGCCCCAAGAGTGAGATAGACTCATAACACCCCAGTTGGCACGGTTGACTTTGAAGTTTCCTCACTTAACTCCATAACTCTATCTAATGTACAGTTTAGAAGTCAATGATGGGCTCCCCAACATTCAAATTCCTTTCCATTGACCATGGCAGGTCAAAAAGTTTAGCAGTGATGAACTTGAAGATCTTATTTACGTTGATGTTGTAGGTTGCACTGGAAAAGAACAAGGCGGCATTCAGGGCCTTTGCATATGTTCTTGCCTGTTCAATCACAACATCACAAACATCAAATCTTATCTTGAAAACAAGACAATTTTTTTGCTATTTTGGAAAGGCTTACATAGCATTCCAACATTTCTTGCTTAACATGCTTATAAATAAATAGGTATGGGAGCATGGTTGGTCTTGTCTGCCCAAGACTCAAAAATCTTCAAACATGCAGTGTCTTATAATGTAAGATGGGGTCCATGATAATTAACTTGACTATGCTTTATGCAGGTGACTCTACTTGGCTTTTTATAATTAACAATATCTTTAACAAGCCTGTACCCTATTGAAAAACTAATAGTGTCTACAAAGTAGTGTTAGGAAATAAGGAGTCTTTTTATGCTGTCTGCAGTGATTCCATCAATCTCTTTGTTGAGTCCACGTTGCAATTGAAAACAACAATCATCAAAACTATCAGTTTTTCTAATTTTATAGTGATGTTGTGTCAAAAAAAAATACATAACACATTGTCACTGTGTTCAAAACTCAACAAATCTGTAAAATTATAAACAAACAGGATAAAAAGTTACCAAAAACAAACTTGAGTGCTAGGGTCAAATAATAGCTAAGGGTCAAATATATAATTAAATTAACTTCAAATTAAATTTCTTATTCAACATAAAAATTTCTTAAAATTATTTCAATTCAAAATTAACTATGAATCTAAAATCCACTTTTAAAGTTGACAAGCATACGAATTGAAACCTAGTTTTTGATGATTCATGAACTGAACATGCACTGAGTATGAAAAACTTCTTCAGATCTGGAGGTTCTGTTTAACTAGATCTAAGAACCTGCAGAGATCATACTTAAACTTCATTTTTATTGATCAATATTGGAACCCTTACCTCATTAGCAATGGTCCATTGTATATCAATAGGGAGCTGGATAAAATCATCAAACTTGGTTCCTATCAACACTGGTATTGCCGTCTACAAAAGTCAAGGATAAAACACTATAAAATCCCACTCCTCTGTATCCACATGCATTCAATTTTATGCTTATTGGGCCAAAAGAAAAATATATACCTGATTCCATTTCCTGGCTTCTTTGTACCATCCAAGGACACTGAAATCATTCACCCCAAAAAAATGGTGAAAATTCATCTGATATTAGCAATCTGAAAAGGGTTTAGCCAAAATTAATTCAAAGCAACATAACAAAGAAGGTACCTGTTTAATGTGCATCGACTTGTTAGATCAAACATAATCAAAATCGCCACAGAATCCCTACAAGCCATCGGAATTTGATCTTCTGTTTTTCCATCACCTACATGGAAAACAACCATATATAAATAAATAACCATTATTTTCTTTCTTTGTGGCCATATTCATAACCATAAGTGATCCCAAATTCATCAAAAACAACATGTGCTCTTCTCTCTCTCTATGTATGTATATATGTGTATTACCTTGTACTTCCCAGATACAGTACGAGATACGAGCCCCTTTAACGACCAATGTTTTGTCCATCTGATTTAACCCTTCCATCGGGCTACCTTGCTTCTCCTTTTCATCCCCAACATATTTCACCTGAAAACCAAATTCAAACAAAAAGAAAATACTAACAATAAATAAAAACAATTTTTTTGACTCAACCCATTTCATGTTAAACCCAATAGAACCAAAATATAAAAAAATATCCATGTTGGCTCAATTACTATATATGCTACAAAGAAGTGATGAACACCAACCAAAAAGCTCGTTTTTCCAATTTGGCAATCTCCCAACAAGCTGATCTTCAAGGAGACCAAATCAGAATCCAAGTCATGGGTTTGAAACAGCGCCGGCGGCGCGACATCCATCTCTTCTCGACCAATCTCGCCGGAGGCTCCCACTAGCGGCGGAGACGGAGTGGGTAATGCTGGAGCCAGCATGCTGTAGGTGTTGTTTGGCTTCCTCCCGGAGCAGAGCAGGATGCGGTGGAGGACGCGGAGGAGGCAGCGGCGTAGCAGAGAAACGCGGTGGTGAAAGCGTCGCCTTAAGGTGGAGGAGTTGCTGAGTCTCCGGTCTAAGTGGGACATGTTTTATTTTGATCTTGCTCTTCTTGTTTTTTGTTGTTTTTGGAAGAAATAAGGAAAATTTGAGAAAGATTTTGTGTTGTGTTTGGGATGGAATGTTGATGTCGACTACGAACCACGATTGATGGCCTCAAGTGCAACCACTGAGCCTCTCAGCCATGAAAATGAAAAGTGAGGTTGTGTGTTGTCTCATATTTTTGAATGCTGAGGGTATTTTCGGGTTTTCGCCCTCACCTCTCCCTATGTTCTTGATTTTGTGAAGGGTTTTCACTTTTTCAGTTACATCTTTCAACGACTTTTGTGCTATCAGCAACACTACTTTAACGCCACGGTTGACCGTTAAAATATGAACACTGTCCTTTGATTCCACAATTTTAAATGTGGCTACAGTTTTCCTCATTTTAAGATACCATCAGATAAATGTAGATTTCCTTCTTCTGTGAAAACGAGGAAATTTAGTAATTTTTGTTATACTTCAGAAAATGCTATATTTTTATTTATTGTTATTTGTTATTTATGGATGTATAACATCACTACTTTTTTTCTATTAATATCTTTAATGTTTGTGTGAAATTTTTAAAAGGATTCTTAAAAGATTATTATTTTTTATTATATATGACAATTTGTATTGAATAATAATATATATTAATAGTACATTCATTTTTTTATTAATACAACAATTAAAGAAAGAAAATATAATAAATGGTTTTAATTTTAGTTGCAGTTTTGTGCATACACTATTTTTATTCCAGCTTATATAACGTATTAAAGTTAAAAACCTGCAATTATTTCATATTTATACTAGTCTAGTTTTTCACCGTTAAATCAATTTTAATGATCTTTCTGCATATATATTCTATTTGTTCATGCAACGATTAAGAAGAGAAAATACAATGAACAATTCAAATTTTAGCTTAGAGAAATAATTCTGCTTACTTTATTCTCTAGAAATGTTATGAACCAAAAGATAAATGTGTTATTGAACAATTTTCTTTTCCTAAAACAAAATGTTAAGAAATTGAAGCCTCTTTTTGCCTTAGCCTTGCTTCAATTCTTATTAGTATTAACATCAACAACAAATAGTAGTTATTTAAGTAAGTAAGGGTATTGATTAGTGAATAGTGAGGGTCCTACAAAAATCTTCTGCCTTTTGTGTATGTTTCAAGTTTGGTGAGAAAAAAAGAGGCTTTTGAGAAACAAGACAACATTATCGACCACGTGTTGCACTGGAAAACATGTGTTCAATGGTCCCATTTGATGAATGTGTACCTCGCCAGCGACAAACCCATGTAGTGAAATCACCAAATCATTCAATGTGGTTTTGGAGATTTCATACTCGGAGATTCGTGATATCAGAATCATGTTGACAGCAAAAAAAACAAAAAACTTGTTTATTTTTCATATTCAACCAAAATCTTGGATAAGAAGGATGAAGGGCCATTGAGAATACTTGTAGTGATTGCATAAGATCATATGAAGCTTGAATTTAATTGCTACTTTCTTTTCATTTTTCAAGACAACTTTTCACTAATAAAGGGTCTGCATAAACCAGTTCCCATTAAAAATATCAACAACTTACAAAGAGGTTACATAAACTTTTGAAATTGAAACCCTTTCAGGACTTTGCTTACAAGAGGACCACCAAAAGCTTGGAAAATGAAAGCATTATTCAATGATGAGAATTGCGGTTAGGGTATTCCTTTTCTTCACAAGCTTTTTCTAAACAAAGGTACAAACTAAAGCATCATTTTTGTTCTTTTTTTAAATAATGCTGTGGTGACAGTCTTGCTTGCTGTCACAACTCCTAACTAGGAAGGAAGGAATTACCTTCACTGGTGTAGACTAATTTGTGACAACACTATTTCACTAATGTAGCCAAAAAGGAGAAAAACAAAAAGATAAACCAACCAAAATGAGAGAGGGTTGGTTAACTAGATGGCTGATGGAACAGAATGATCATCCAAGCTTTGGCTGTGTCTCCTTTTTTTGTTTTCCCTAAGTATCTCTTTGACTTCTGCTTCCCTTTTATCTACAAATACCATCAACTTCTTCAGGCTAGGAGTTCTGCTTGGACGTCTAGAACGCCTGACTGGTTGAATTTCCTTATCAGTTTTTTCAGACTCTGGGATGAATTTGTTATATTGACAGAAGATTCTAGCAAAGAAAATAACCAGGGCAATGAAAAATGCAATGCCACATATAAGAAAGAGGCCCCAGAAGCTTGTCAGAGCTAGTTTGTTTGAATCAACTTCAACGGTTGTACACTCCTTTGTATTAAGCCATTTGTCATGAATCCTTTGCAGGTCACCACTCTCAGAAAGTTGAAGAATGGCTGTTGACAAGTCAACAGCAAGGGGAGAGTCCCTCTGGAATGCCTGTTGTCAGGGAAACAACAAGTCAACCATGATTGGAAAATCCTCCCTATATATTACATCAAAGATATAGACACAACAAGCACAATGACAGTAAAAGAATATTCATGTGTAACTTTCGATATACCTTTGTTCATTTATGTATTTTCCATAGGAAGTGTCCTCATAAAATTATTATGTGGTCTACCAGGAATCGAGAAACCGAAAGGCAGATCACCTTATCCGGTAGCACGGCCTTTCGGCCAAAACCAGTATCACGCCAATTTTCATATTAAATAAATTAAAGAGATAAAGTATGATTAAGGGATCATTAAGTCTACGTTATCCCAATAGAAAAGTATAAATAGAAGGGATTTCTATCGTAAAAGGTAATGACTGTTTCAATTATGAACTAAATAATCAAATATTCATTTTGAGCGTTGGAGTGACAGGTACCATACCCTCATCGACATATTCGAAAGGACAACTACAACGCCAACTATAAATAGAAAATAGAAGGGATTTGATAGGGGATATTCGTTCTCAGATAAATTGTGAGGACATTATGTAACAAACTAACTCAAGATATTTTCTTCTAGGAGTAAATGAAATACTTAATGGCATATGGTGTGGTTGATTTCTATTTTCAAAGAAGGTTGTTCAGATTGCTAGATAGCTAGTGAGTGGAGGGTGGTACAAGGTCCAGAGAATAGTTTGGAACTGAGAGGTTGAACATAATGAAAACAGAAGAACAAGATGAGCAAACATCTCAGCTGCTTCTGTTTTTCAGAATACTTGTCTATTTTCAAAACTTGAATAGGTTTTGGATGAGAATTTCATTACTGAATAATGTAAAAATTGTTTACGAAGAAAATCAAACACACATCTACTTTTACTCTAGTTTAGTGTCCTTTCAAGTAAGATGAAACCAGGCGTCATAACATAAAAACAACATTGTATTCTTAAGGATATTGTGATTAGTCATCAATCCAAACAAAAATAATGTACAGTAGATATGAACATATGGAACCCTTAACAACAGACATGCAAATAGAGATACTCACAAATCCCCAGCCACTTTTAGTGAACTCCTGGCCAACAATTCTGAACTTACAGTGACTGCTGGACATCAAGACCTCAATGTAAGGAAGCTCATCAACAACTGCCACAACCCCTCCAGCTTTAGGGCCTCGCTGAAGGGCATCAATATAATCCTCCATGTTTTTCAACGTAACTATTCTAGATTCAGCTATATGGAGGTCATCTACAAGATACTTCCGTGCAAATGAACCATCTTGAATTCCAATCGGTTGAGTACTTGAGATCAAGCTGTCAATTCCTACAATTTGAGATGACAGTTGTTGCACAGTGAGGATAGAGGTCAAGCTAGCTGTGTAGCTTGAATTTATGATCAGCACCACAAAGAGCCATATGATTAGCACCAATCGTCCAAGTCCACTCACAGTGTTCTCCCCTGTGTCAGGTCAACGAATTTCATCATGTACAATACAAAACAAGGACAATTTCAGGTAAGAATTGAAGAGGGTGTGAAGGAGAATCTTTAGGATACGTACTGTGAGAGAAAAACATTGTTGAGAAACTAAACCTGAAAAAAAAGGAATTCATTTTAATAAAAATATTTTACTGGATGTTAAAGTAATGCACTACAATGATAAAGCAAGGGATGCAATGTCACACACCCTGGCAATACACAGGTTCATCACAAAGGGGCTTTTAAGATCCACGAAAAGATTCAGAAAAAGGCTTTCAAATGGGCAGAGAATACTAACCAAAACACTGTTATAAGTTGTTTCCTCGGTGAACCCCGGAAGTCAGGATTGAGCCGGTGCTCAAGAATCCATACAACACTTCCAACAAAAAGAAAAAAAGCACCAGTGACACACCACATTTCAGTAGTAAATGGCTGAAGGAAAGACCAAGGGCTTGACTTCTGCTCCTCAAAAGGAACAACAACAACAAGCCCTGATGGCAAGAAAGGTTGAGTAAAATCCAGAATCCTTGTCCTATTTGTGACTATTGTAACATCTCCAACAACTGCATCAAAGTTCTGAACAAGGAAAGGACCAAATTAACAAAACTATCAGAATTTGAAAACCATATCTAGGAAAGGATCAGCTTTACACATTATTGCTACGTGCAGTCCTTTTTTGACCATACGTACATTATCAATGGTAGTAACATAAGATTTAGAAACTCACATTTTGTGCAACTTGTTCCACAAGGTCGTTGTAGCTAGGATTCCTTTTACCATTTCCAAATAACATGTATTTTCGTGGGACAGGGTAAGGCAACAATTTTATGGCTGCTTCAAAGACGTCAATGCAATAGCCTTGTACCCCTGGTGGGTTCTTGTCCTTAGAAACAAAGTCCTTGTAGCTTACTCGGTTAGGAACTGCTATCCTAAGTGCCTGTCCATTGTTCGGAAATACCCACCCCCTTGGTGTAGCTGTAACCTCTCCAGGCCATATCACACTATGCAAAGATGTGTTTGACGGCTTTTTCAGATATAAAGTTTCAGGAGCTATAACTGATAAACCAGAATGATTAGACCAATAACCAATTCTACGGGATCCACTACCACCAATATTGAGAATTTCATATGCTGGATGAAGTAAATTCTTGTCCATGTCAAACACAATTTGACCACTCACACCAGTGAAGTTCATTCCCAAAACTGTCTGGAGAAACTGTGGACCACCATCAAAGGTACGAAGTGACTCTAAATGCAACATGCTTCCATTTGTGTCTTGAAACTTAGGGTCATTAGAAAAAGATATATTTCCACCTTCGTTGAGATAAGCATCAAGAGCACGAGCTGCTAACCAAACAGAATCATAAGCATAAAATGCATAAGAATTGAAGCTTACAGTCTCGTTGACTCTTTGGCTTTTCAACCTGGAGAGAAGATTATTCTTGGGATCAGTATCAGGAATGTAATGACGAAAAGCCACGATCCCTTGTAAGAGATCCATTGTGCCAGGATCAGGTGACTCTAACGAATCCAGCACTGAAGGAAGCCAATCTGTTGAAATCCAAACATAGCCACTGCCCGTCATTCTGAGCTTCTTGGCAATAGAGAAGATTGCTAAACCAGTATCAGGATTCACATGCAGAACATAGACTCGGGATTCCATCATGTTCACTTCATTTAACAAGTCACTGATATCACTTTCTGAGGCCCCGGGAGAAAAAGCAGCCTTGTAAGAGATCTTGCCACGTTTCTTTGACAGTGCATCACCCAATACAGAAATTCCATTCCTTCCATTGTCATCATCTACATAGATGGCAATTACCTCCCTCCATCTGTGATAATTAATAAATGCTGAAACTGCATACATCTGAAAATAATCGTTCTGAGTAGTGCGGATAAAATATGGGTATTGTAGAGAAGATAGAGTGGGGTCAGTTGCCCCAAACGACAGAAGAGGTACATGGAGTTCATTAACAACATGAGAGATTATATGAGCTATTCCAGATGATAGCGGACCAACAACAGCAACCACATCATTCTCCATCAACTGCAGAGCTACATGATCAACAAGATTAATCAAGCCTGTTTACTAACCCCCTCCTCAAAGAGAGGATATCAGGACAAAACTTACATACATAGCTTTTGCTGTTGATCTCCAATCAGAATCTAATTAAAGTTTTGACCTCTGTTAACAATTTTATTGGAAACTAGCACTAATAGTACCTAAATGCTAGGAGTACTATTATGGGTTATTTCATAAATATTAATCAAGCATAGTTTTTGGTCCGTTAAAGATTTTCTAGTAGCAGATAGTCATGAAAGATGTGACTTAACAAGATTGATATACAAACTTCAAAGAGAGATAATTCTGCAATAAACAATGGATATGAAGGAAGACCACGAGGGATAAGAAGAGCGAATCTTATAACTATTTAACTATATATGCGTGGTCAAGATTATATTTAAATAAAGCTAAACTTTACCAACCACTTGGAATAGAATGGTGAAATTAGCTCATCTCATATTCCAGGGACCATGAGAGCACAAACGGGAGGAAGAATAAATCTTGACCATTTGAACATACATAAATTGTTGAGATTAATTTGAAGTAAAAACAATCGGTGAAAGAGATAGCTGCTGAAATTTCAAGCTTTGGAAAATACCTTCCATTGTTCCAAGAAACGCACTGCAATTTGTACTGTGCAAAATAACTTGCAGGTCAATGCCAGGGAGAATGCTCGTGCTAGAATTAACATCTTTAACAGCAGCCAAAATTGCAGGTAAAGCAGATCTTCCAATGACAGAATCCACAGGGAAGAGGGCTCCAAATTTCACAACCTTCGGCCTTGAAGAAACAATGGAATTCACACTGGTAGCTGAGGAAGGTTCTTTCCTCCCCATCACTTCCAAGGGAATCCACAAGCACAAAACCAAGAGGAACAATGTTTTCCCCATAACCATGCTTCCAAGAGGACCTTCCTTCGTGAGCAACTTTCGGCTTCAGTTCTTCAGTTTATACCACCATTCTGCTGAGAGAACTAAGAACCAGTCATGTTGCAAAACCATTTCAGGAACAGCAGAAAAAATAAGCATAAGTAAGCACCATCATATTTGGAACAACAAGGAAGAACAACTCATACTCCATGAACCCAAAGATTCCATCCATGTTTTGGGTGGTTTAGCCTATAAGACTAGGATTCCGCACTCAACAAGAAAAGTTCCATGTCCGTACTTTTGGTGATTCTAAATATGCATGAATGAACCACAAATCACAATAGTCCAATTATGCCCAGAAATTCCAAAAGATAAGCCACTGAAACCGTAAAATAAAGGTTGGTGCTTTGGAGAAGTTAAACCCACATGTTTAATTTATTAATTGATAGATGTTAATAAAATAAAGCAATATAATATGAGTCAGAATCCTAGATAACACGTTAGGAAGAAGAGAATATCTGAGGTTACCTCAAGACCAGACTTGAAGAGATAAAAAAGCTTAGAACAGTCTTGTTCTGAAACATTGGAACATAACCAGCTGAAGAGGGAAGTTACTGTGTCTTAGGTTCCAGAAAAGAATTTCAAGCATATTCATTACAAATGTCGTGGTGCTTAAAGACATTTTCTACTTTGCACTATGGAATCAACTGTGTTCATTTGTTTTTCAGTTGTTGTAATTAATAGAAAAAAAAAGTATATGAGACAATTTTTTTAAGAATTGAGACTTGGAAACTACACTGTCTCTCATTTTTGGTTGATATTTTGCATCAACAATTCCAACCAATCAAAAGTGATAGGACATGTACATACTGGTTATTGCTTTATTGGTTAATAAGGAAAAATGAAAATATTCCGAAAGTGTAAACCATATTAAAAGTTTTAAAAGTAATATTTAAAATAATCAAAAGGGTTTAACAAAATATAATAATGTAGCTGTGAATGAAGACAAAGCAATGACCATAAATATCTTGGGAGGAAGTGTAGAGAACTGTCATGGGAGGACTAAAGATTGAGAAAAATTAGTTTGGTTGTGACTTTGTGAGTCATCCTCATGCCTCCCATTTTTCACACCATTGTCGTTGCATCTTGCATGCTGAAATAAAATAAAATAAAATGTTGGTTGGAAATATATTTTTGTTCTTAGACAAGGTTTGGGAAGAAATTGTCTTCTGTTATCTGTTATATGCTCCCAATGGATTTCATCCTTAATTTTGGTGAAAGGTTAAGAATGCAAAAAGATCTTCATGTTTTTAAGTTAAAATTCGCATATCATACAGTGATAAATATTAATAAATATATATAATAATATGATATTGGTTAATTTATTTATAAGAATAAATTACATTCTCGTGAATATTAGATTAATACGATTACTTCTAATTGTATTCTTAATTTATTCTTAAAATGTCGAAATATATTTATTTATTGTCTTGCATTGATAGAATAATTTGTTTATAAGATATATCTGTTTCCTAATTTCTTAATGGCGTCTGATAATGACAGTTTAGACTTTAAAACTATCTTACGATGGCATAAAGAGAATGATTGAAGAATTTATAAAAGATACTGGCGGCTATACATTATACGGTTCACACATTAATTAATACTTTTAACGTTCATAACTATTAATAAAAAAAAATATAATTTATGATAGCTATTTATTATAATGCAATTATTAGCGATTAAATTTTGGTCTAGTTGAATACTATAGTTATCTCTTAGTTCTTTAATTAACTGTTACATTAGCATAATCTTCTCTTTTTTTTTTGTGCGTTTAGTTATCTGCACCGACAGCTGTCCTAAATCATTTTCGGAGGAAAGAGTTTTTTTTTCTTCCATAAAGTTGTTGTTAATTAATTTAACTATATATTTTTTTCTAAATTCCTGAATTTAATCATTACTCAAATTTCTTTATTGACTTGTAACACCGTTAACGGATTAATCTTGATTCAACGTATTAACATAAACCCGAAAATGGAATAAAAAATAAAAAGTAAAAATTCGCAATTAAAAAAGAGAAAGAGTAGAGGCTGAAAATGAAAACTCTGAATCAAATTGAAACGTGAAAGCTTTGAGAGGTAGTTATACATCGATAAAAGCTTTTTTTTTTCTTCTTCTTTTTGGAGGGAAAGTGACACACTAAAGTTGAAACGGTGACATGAAAGAGATTTATGTGAAATGCATTAACAAAGTGGAGAACCAGAAACTACGAAAAAGAGAAACAAATTAAATACGAAAAAGTGTTTATATGCTTTTCTTTCACAGTTCTCATTCTGTTTATTTGTTTATCTTTTACACATTTTGTCAATTTGTGGAATTGTACTGTACGAAGATTTAAATATATTTTGACCATTTGCACCTTCATAGTTTCTTGGACTCCCATATCTTAAAAATATCAAAATTGTCTATTTTAAGTTTTACCATTTAAAATGTAAATTTTGTATTTTAAACTTTATAATTTAGATTACAAAATTTAATATTTTTAAGTTATAAATTTTAGAATATAAAATTTGTATTTCGAATTATACCATTTTAAATACAAATTTATATTTTAAAATTTATAATTCGAAATATAAATTCTTATTTTAAATTTTTAAACCTGAAATATAATAAATTTATTAATTTATATTTTAGATAGTATAATTTAATAATTTTTTTTTACTTAAACACTAAAGATACTAGTATAACGGTGATGGTGGACGTGAAAGTTGTTGTAACGATTTTTTTGAAAACGGTAGTCTAACGGCACGCTAGAGGTTAGAAGCTGCGGAAAAGAAAAAGAAAAAGATGAAGAAATAAATAAAATTATCATTTTACTTATTTTATTTGATGGAGATGAAGGAATAATTGCCCTACCTATTAGTCTCTTTCTTTTTCTCTTTCAAGACCAACTATATTACAAAGAAAAGTTTGTATATTAATTATTTTATTAATTTTTTTGGCCTGTGGATACTGTAATTTATGGGTGAATAAATTATCCGTACTGGCCAAATTTAAAGCACACGTGATGGGTCTGTTTTATTGTTCTCTCTCCTTACCATTAAGTCAAAGCCTTATCCTAATTAATTGGTCAATATTATCTTTTTATTGGTTTTCTGTTTTTTATTATTCTTCACTCCCTCTATTTCCTAGTTATCAAATAGAGCATACAAAGTTTTAAAATTTGATTTGATTTCTCACTGTAAACGTGAAAAGGTGGTAAAAAGAACGAAAAAAAAAACTAGTTAAGAATGAAAAAGGAGAGTAGTTAAGAATAGTTATTAGGTGTAAAAGTGAAAATAATCATAATAAAATTCACGTCATTTTTCTAAAATGTGAAAAAGGATGACAATAATATATAATTTCATGTAAAATAATTGATTATATTATATCTAAATAAATAATAAGTAAAATAATATGATATTATAATAAAAATATTTTTTCTTTATTTTTTCATCAAATTATTTTTATTTTATTTCTTTTCTTCTTTCTTTTCTTTCTTTTTTTTTCTCAATATTATTTCTCCTTTCCTAACATAACATTAGATTCACTTGTAGCATAAATTCATGTCCAAAATATAGTTAAAGCAGTTACTTTTTAAGCACTTGTTTATAAGGTTTTAATTAAAAATAATATTTATTTTTATTTAAAACATAATCTATTATATTTATTTCATTAATTATATTTATATTAAAACATTCTTAATAAAATAGTCTAGACTTACTAGACGAAGTTTGAGGCATTGAAAAGAAGAGTCGAGCTGAGACAGAGAACCAAGGTCAGACTTCGACAATTCTAGGTTGTCAACTTGGTAATGCGGAAACCTCATTCTTACCAGTTGGAGAATAAGTTGTCTCCAAAGTGGACAAGACCGTTTCGCGAAGTTGAAGTACTCGGGAATGGTGCATACCTGTTAGAGACCTTGGAGGGAGGACCCACCCCTCGAACATGGAATGCTGCTAACCTCAAGTTTTATTTTAGTTAATTCATTTTATATCTGCAGTTAAAAAAATGATGTTGAAAGGTGATGCTCTTTTTTTTCTTGAGGAGAGTTTTTTAATGAGGTCACCTAATAAAAGGTTGTTTACAAGATGTTGTTGTTTTCTTTTGCCTTTCTTGTTTGATTATGATGCATGATGCAACGACCTTTTTCTCGGAGGATTTCTTCGAGAAAAGGTCGTGTGAGCAATTGATTACCATTGGCAGATAAATCGACCTTCCTTAGGAAGTCACACTACAGGTAAAGTTGCATAGATGCCTCATCCAGACCGGCACAGAATAAGTTGGGCTAACTCGGTGTGAAAGTGATCACTCGGGTCTAGACGCTCTGTGGGATGAGTGAAGTTGCATAGATAGGTCGTTCAGTTGACGCATGGTAAATTAGCTCGGTACGTGAGAAACACCCGAGTAGAGACACTGAGATGAGGTAGTTGCGCATGTGGAACGTATGATTGGCGCTCAGGTGTTGCCAGCCTCCTAAACACGCGTCGTGCAAGGCGACATTTGGCGGATTCAAGGTAAAACACTACCTTGACAAGCATTAACCTGTGAAGACTATGGTAAATGGTTCGGCAAAAGGTTAGTTTCGTTAAACTTTTGATTTGCTAACGCTAAAAACGAGTTGTGATTAGGTATACTTAAGCGTGTACGCGCATTATCATAAGCTACTTGAACTAGTTGAAAGTAAAACACGGTATGCATAAGTAAAGAGTTAAGGCGTTGACACATGAAAATCATAACAAAGTTAGAATATGCAAATAGTTCATAATTACACCATAGTCAATCTCCTTCTACTAGTTGGTCGTCCATGACTCTTTTATTTGCCCTAGTTGATAGAAGTCCAAGCTCGGGTGGAGGCTGGAGGCTTGCTCAACAGCAACCTCGAATCCCACCAAGAAAGCTTGAGCAACTTCCCCTTTGTAAACCTCAACCTCGTCAACAAAAAACTTGTCCTTCTGGACAAGCTCTTGTTGCAAGTTGACAAACAATCTGCCAGGCGAGTCGCTTGCTCGGCGGCCTCCTTAGTCTTGGCCTCCAAAAGTCGCTCAGTTTGCTGATGGAGGGCTCAGAGGCTTTGAATTTCTTGTTGCAAGCTCGCCATCTTCTGTAGAGTATCTTGTTTCTCCTGTTCGATGACAGCTTCTTGGCTCCGCAGTTTCTTCGCAGCCAAGCAACTTGTGGCCAAAGCTTGCCCAAACTGCTTCATGGCCTCTTACAGTACATGGTGACCCCCCATCCTTTCTTCATCTTCAGGGCGCAACAAGGAATCCTCCAGGTAGGAGGTGATGTCGACATCAGAGTCACATAAACCCTTCCTCCTTGAGCTCTCTACACCCCCTTCAAGACGACCCGGTGTGGCAAGAAGGGCGGTAGAGGGTTGCAGAGGAGGGGTCGCGTTCGAAGCCGCTTGGCCCCAAGAAGGAGAAGGCATTGGGTTGATGGCACGAGCTCTCCCTCTTTTCCTGGTGAAGACAAAACCCGAGGTGGTGTCCTTGTCATCCTCAGAGGAAGTAAGGGTGACCGCCGCCTTCAAAGGCAAATGGCTGGCCATCTTTGCCTTTGTGGCCATCTTCAATAGGTCCTCCTTGTTAAAAGAGCTAACATCCTATCTACAAGGAAAACACAAAAAAGATTGGTCAAAGCAAAGATTTTATTCTCTAAGGTTAAAGGGGAAAAGGTGTATCGGTGCTACGCTTTAAAGAGTCTGGGTCAAATTCGTTGGCCAAAAGGTAGGTAGTATCGAAGGCTACTAGGAGGCTTGTGAAAAATTTGCAAACCTCCTGATCAGCAGGAGCTAACTTGTCTAGGCGCCGAGTAACCTTGAAGTTGGGTTTTTCAGTCCAGTATAGGGGAAAACCATCTAGGAGGTCAGGGTGCTTCTTGTTAGCTCGGACCTTGAGGAAGTGGCCTTTGAAATTTTTGTAAGAGGATTGGAAGAGGGTAAGGATTCCCTTTCAAGAAACGCTATTTACAGAGACCCAGAGTTGACACTTTAATTTCTTCACCTCAAAGAGGTAAAGGAACACGCCAACAGAGGGTGGGACACCGAGCTGGTCACAAAGAATGGAAAAGACACAAACAAATGCACAACTATTGGGATGTAGTTGGGCAGGAGCTACATTGAGCTCGGTCAAAAGTTCTTTTTCAAAGACTGACAGAGGACGACGAAGAAGGACTCTTTTAAAACAGTGGCATAGAAGTAGCAAATGGGTTTGTTTGGGGATATGGCTTCATCACAACATACTGGCTCATCTACCGCACAAAGGACTAAGAAAATACAATCATCTTCTTTGTCGAAGTGGCACTTACTTTTCCTAAGGGTTACTATCTTTTCATGGGAGCTATAGAAAGAGGTTTCGATAAGGAGGTTTAGCGGTGTCCAGGGGTACAAGGATTTATAATCCATGGAGGGTTACATCTAAACACAATCACATGCAAAAAAGCGGAAAATATCTCAGACCCAACACATCATAAAAACAATAAAAGAACAGAGAAACAGAACCAATCATGCATACAGGAACTCATATGACAACATGCGATTAATCAGTGTCAAGCGAAAGCATAAATGGGTAAAAATAGAATGGTCCCAGGCAGAGCATACGTTTATGAAAGATAAAAAGTTGATATGAGAAAAATGAGTACCTTTTGTCGGAAGAAGGAAAGCTTGGAGAAATGAGAAGGAACGAGTGAGAAGCTCTAAGTGATAAGGAAATGTGAAAGTTTGAAGGGTTTTGGGGGTTTTAGTGTTTTCTGAAACAAAGTTTTGAGAGAAGAGGGATTTCGAAACGGTTGAGTTACGCTGCCACTAGTGCTAAGACACGTGTGTGTGTGGGGTCGCGTATAGTAAAATGTCACTTCAAAGACGCTTCATGCGCCGCGCCCCACCTACCTTTGAGAAATTGTCACATCAGCGACCAAGGGTACTCAAGAGGCTTTTCGCTTAGCCAAACTCAACTCGAGCCTAGGGGGCTTATGTACAGACCAGTACTCGGTTCTCGGCAAAACGATTGGATGCTCGGTTCTTTTGAATGTGTGAGGTCAGCTCTGACGATTGGGCCTAGATAAGACCTGTGCGGATGGCCCTTTTTCCAGGACAGGCCTAGAGCATGTAGCGGGGTTGTTACACAAAGTAATTTTATACACCTGCTTAGAGATACGTTGAGGACGGTGAATATAATCTTGTTAAATATAATATTGTTATTATTGTGCATGTTGCTATGATTGAGGCGATATTTTTCGGTTGCATGTGTTTTTTTGCATATTTATTACACGTGGCTAGTTGCTATAACCCTATTAAAGTAGGGTGATACGTTGCTAACAGAAAGTGGGCCTGCGGATGACACCTGAAGATCATTGGTGCCCGTGGCAGGTGGTTTTTTTGTTAGAGATAAAAGATTAACGTGCTTAGAATATTTTCAGTTAAGAGTTGCTTATCTCCAGGGCGAATGGTTGCATGTTGATGTGCGACAATAAAAGGAGAGTAAGTCTCTAGACAAAGGTACGTGGTATTTGAGACATTTTCTTAACTAGTTGCTTTCGGTGAGCCCTTACTAACTTGATTGTCGGAATGCAATCAAAAGGTAGGGCGCCCTCTATCCCAACAGAGCCTTATTCTAGTGCAACAGGCAGGCCTGAACTCGGCTCTAGGAGAGGTAAATCCAGAAGGGGGTATTCAACCTGAAGTCAACCGACGACCAGATCAACCGACAAGAACAATATAAATTGACAATAATGTTTTATATGCATAAGTATCTTTCAATTTTTCTTATCGTTGGTTCAAGAGGATTTGTTCCTTATTTTTATAATCATAATAAAAATTTATACAATAAGTTTTAGTTTTTAGAAAATTAATGTATTTGTCTTTTTTAAAATTGTGTTAGAATTGTAAAAAATTCAACATATATTTTTTGAATAGGACACTTCACCGATACGTATCCTACAAGTGACGGTATCTGGTACGTGTGTCTGACACGAGTGACGTTTCCTAAGTATTACTAATGAGAAATAAGAAGAATATAAAAGGAAGTTCATTTTTAAATGGTATTTGATACTCAAGTACAAGTAGACGAGTTAAAGAATAAAGTACAAGAAACTAAATATAAGTATTAAATAAGTGAATTAAATTAAGTCTCTTAACTTTGTTTTTTAATAAAATGATGTAATTATATTAGGTTTTTATATGTGTTGTAAACGAATAATTTATTGAAGATATATGATAAAAAAATAAATGAGTTATTAGATTTGGTCTCTATTATTAATTGATTTGTAAATAATAACTAATATATAATATATTTAAGTTACACTTCATGTAATTTGGATGAAGATAAGTAAAGGAACTCAAAGTTTGGAATCTAATAGAAACTAATTTAAGCAGGGAACATTTGTTTGAATTAATACTTTTTTTATGAAAATGATCAGCTCAAGCTTTAAGTAACATAGCATGATTCAAATTATATATGTATCATGTCAAGTCTTTTATAAGCCTTTTTATTAGTTCATGTAGTAAATGTTTGATATGCTATCATTTATGAGCAATGATATATGGTTCAACATTAAATATATTTTTAATGAGGAATTTTTATGAATTGTAATTAAAAATTATGACATTTTAAAACGTCATTTCTTAATAAATCATTATTGATTATCAGCCAACTATATTCTTCCACGTTTTTTATTTCTCAATTCTCTTTAATCTTTTATTAAGCAAGTGTTTATGCTAAAAGTTGGCAACATAACACTATTATCCATATGCTATTTTTCTAAGGTAGTCTTCTAATTAGTCTCTCTTAAACCTATTTTTTAGTGAATTGGTCCAACTTTTCACTAGGCACTTCCACTCTTCCACTTCAATTCACAATGTAGTTTCTTCATCTTCTTCAAGGTTTCACAACCACTCTTCCATTCTACTCCATCCAAATTCAAGAAACTACACAAAGCTAGAAGGAGAAGGTCATCATTTGGTATCTGAACCTTGGTTTTGATAAGATAAGTGATTTTCTTCTTCTAAGTTTTTGTTTCTCTTATTTTGTGTTGTCTTCAATATGTTTTACATGTCTTGAGCTTGTTTTAGTGACCTTTCATCAATTATATTATTTCATTGTCTCTTTCATTCAGTTCAAACTCATTATTCTTACTTAAACCTTCTTATTTGAGCTTTTAGGAATCTCCTTAAGTGTAACTGTGTAGTTTTGCATTTACTTGAGTCTTTATTCATTTTTGTTCATTAGAGTTATCTTACATTTGTTGTATTTTCATTTTAAGATACATTTATTGTTGTATAAAGTCGTGTTATTCCTTTACATGTCTTAAACCCCTAGTTTAATCGATTGTTTTGTGTTTAAACTTTTGCATTTAGTAGATTGTATCATATGTGTTGTTGGGTTTTTTCTCTTTTCACGTTTGAGTTCATTGATTGCCATTAGATAATTAGTGATCATCTTTAGAGTTAGTTTTCCATTGTGTCTTGTTATTTTTTTGTTTCAATCATTGAAATTCTTTAGGATTCTTCTCGTTGATTGGAAATCTGTTTATTATTAGTAGTAGACTATAAATTTTGTTTAAAAAAATATGTCGTATTTTCAAGTGATGATTTGGAATTGAATACTTCAATGTGTTATTGATGTTGTTTTAAAAAGGTGCATCCTAATTCAAAGCAGAAAAAAATGATAAATCAAAAGAGTCAAGATGTTAGCACTGAAAACGAAACCTGAAAATTTAGTGTTTTCTCTCGGTCTATTTTGACTTGTTCAGTGGTGATTTTGTCCAAAGATTTTATGTCCAATTCATATTTTGAGTTAACAAGTTGAGAAAAAAAATCCAAGGCCGAATTCATTGTAGAAAAAAATTAATAAATATGAGAAGTACTACTGCCAAAAATACTCTAGAATTTGTTTGTTATTTTTGTTTTGTATTCTATTCTAGTGCCTATCTTAGCTAACTCTTTTGGTGTGCCTACTTTATTTGCTTGATTTAATTCCTTGATCAACTCAATTTTTGATGCTCCTTGTGTTTTGTCTTCTCTATACTCTTTTGAGTTGTCAATTCAAATTAGGTTTTTCTTGCTTTGATATTTCTTGACCATTTTTTAATTGGATCAAAATTTCTTGGTGGAGTTGTTTGTGGATTGTGAAGCTAATTGACTAGGTATAATCGTAAAAGAAGGAGGAGGAATTTTAAGGATGAACACCCTAAGGAGAGGCATCGAGTGTAAAGGAAAAAGGAGATGAAACACTAAAGAGAGAAAAGCTTAAAAGAACTTTATTATTTTGTTAATTTTCTTTCCAATTTTTGTAAATGGCCATATGCTAACTTTAAGTGTCTTGGAAGAGTCTTTGGTGTTCTTCCATATCCTAAAAGGTTTTTTTTAATTACTTAACTAGCTAGAACGTTTAGATGGTGAGTGTGTCTTGAAGGATCTAATTACCAACAAGCCTCACCTTAAGACCCACTTAGATTTAAATTGTGCATTTTAAATTGTAGAGTGTTTAATTTCTTTTAGTTTTTATTAAAGAAATCTTTCTTGTGTTTTGAGTGTTTCTCATTAGAAGAAAATTTGTGAAGTACACTCACTGTGATTCACCTTTCTTTCTTGGGAACCTACCTTGTGTGTTGAGCCTACTTTCTTTTGTGAAAAACCTTCTAACACAAACCTTAAAATGTCAAGACATTCTTCTCACCATAGTGGAAGTGATTCAATTTCTTTTAGAAAACTTTTGAAACAAATATTTCAGGATCTTCAATCACTTCAGTTGTGGAGACAACAAGATGTGCTTCAAAAAGAAAAAGAAAGAATTGAAAGAGAAGCACACCTTGTTGTTCTATATTGAGAGGAAAAGATGAATTATTACAACAACAAAAAATAGGAAGAAAAATAGTTCTCACAAGAGCTCTAGGTTAGAGGTCACTCATTTTGAGGAGGGTAGTTTAAGGATTGATGAATATTACGAACACCCCCTTCGAAAGCATAAAAAGGAAGTAAAATTTAAAGAAGCCAAAGTTGACTTACCTCCATTTTATTGTAAGGAAGATGTTGAAGTCTACCTTGATTGGTAGATGAAGGTAGAATAATTATTTTCCTGTCACCAAGTTAGTGATGAAAGAAAAGTATCATTGGCCACATTAAACTTTCAGGGTATGTCATGTATTGGTGGACTTCTCTAGAAAGAGAAAGAAGCCTCCATAATGACCCTCCAGTTTTGTATTGGAATGACCTTAAGCGTACATTGAAGTGTCTTTACCAAATGGAGTGGAGTATGGATTGGATCGAAGTTTGCAAAAGCTTAAAACTCAATAGGAGTTCTAAATTTTGAAGTGGAAGAGAGGTGGAAATGGATAATGAAAGGTTAGGCCCATTCATTAGAAAAAAGTCTAGGGGAGGCTATCAAGGAGACTAACCTAGAGAGTGAGCTTAAGCAAAGTATTTAGGCTGAAAGTTAGTAGCATAACATTATCATTCAAAAGCTCAACTAATGGAGTTTATGACATATTGAGACTAAACATGACTTTAGACAAAACATTCATGATCATAAAATCAAATGGACTCAATTATAAGAAAATTTTACCAAACAAATTTGAAAAAGACTCCAGAAAAATCAATAGAACACATACACAAGAGCACTTAAGGGAACAAACATGGAGGTTCAAGATGAACTAGATTATTTGAACCGGAAAAAAAAAAGAGACTAGAACATCAAAACAATCGATAAAAAAGTTCAAGAAATTTAAGGAAACATATGAACAACACAAAAAATTAGAAAAAAAATAGGAGAAAAGTTACTTAGCTCTTACAACCATAACTCTGATACCAAATGATGGAAAACACTCTTCTTCTAATAGTCTTGTTTATGATTTCTTCTTTGGATGGAAGATGAAAGAGAGTTGAAGAACGGAAGCATTCTTAGAAACTCATGAGGAGTTTCAATGGTTTGAAGTGGAGTTAGGATATATGAGAGTGAAAGGTGAGGCCAATTCACTAGAAAGAGTCTAGGCTAAGTCTTAAATGAGACTAACTTAGGGAAAACTTGGAATTAGTAATGAAATGTTGTCCATTTTTAGTCATTCTACTTGTTTCTAAATTCTCCATTCAATTAGTTTTTATTATCTTCAAAACATTAAAACATAAACCCCACATATGATTTTCTAGTCATTAAACCATCTAGTGAATCATAGATTATTTAGTGTCTCAACAAATCATATTGGAACTTAGAATGTCTCAACAAAATATCTAGACAAATAGTTCAAATGAACCAACATAAGCTTTTGATATTGTAAAATGAACCAATAAAGTAAAATGTGTTTTTCACAACTACATAACACTCCTTAAGATGTTTGAAAATATTATAGAATTTTCTCATTTTGATTCCATGAAAATAGCTTGAAAAAACTCTCCTATATAACTAATAGAAGTAATCCATTAAAGCTAAATTAAATCCATTAAAATTTTCATCACACTAAAGGATTAATTTGAGTTTCTAACCCATTAAAATCAGTAAAGAGAAGTTATATTTATCTATTAAAACTAATTTTAATCAATTAAATGTGAGACCATATAAAAGTGTTAGTGAAATTAATCAATTAAAACATATAAAACTTCTTTTTTTCAACCACTTAAAAGAATATTTTAGTTGATTTAAATTGTTTTTAATCTATTAAAAAATTTCTTCTAACACTTAACCTTTAACAAAGTAATCTAAATTAATTCATCCACATAATCTTTGCATGTCCAAAGATAGAAGAAACATTTACAAAGGAGTAAACATCAAAATTACAACAATAAACACCCAAATCAAATTATAATCATTTTGCACAATATGGTTGGAAAGCATAAAATATTTTACCCTAAAGCTTTTTGAATGAGCAACTTGGTTATAACTAAATGTTCTTACCAGAATATGAAAATATGTAAATGAATATTTAATAAGGTGAAAGAAACTTTTGAACTTTATAAATTGAGGTGTAGATTTTTTATAAAATTAGTTAACAATAAATAAATGAAGGTTCATGTATGGATGACACTCTGACTCAAGTTAGCAAAGAATAATAAGAACATAAACTAATATAAAAGAATGAATGAGAACTTTAAATAATTATAAAAATAAAAATATCTCAAAGAACTGTTATAATTAATATTTTATTAAAAATACAATAAAAATAATTAAATGGTCAAATTTTTATATTATTGCTAATTAATTTATTAATGATAACTAATTTATTGATAATAACAAGATATTTAACTATGTTTTAAATATTTCTTATACAAATAAATACTTTGTTGTGTAATTCAATTTGCCTTTAAAATTTACACAATTAGTTACGTGTTTGAACTCGGGTGTCCAACAAGGTCAAACACTTTAGCACCTTACAAACAACAGTAAAAAAAATCTACACGAAAGAAAAGTAGAAAATATTGTAGAGAAAATATATTCTCATCCAGCATAGCCTTGCTTCCATTGAAAATAAAATGAAGGGGATATTAAATCTTACGTCAATAATAAAATTAATAATGTTAATTGACATTATTTTGACCAATAGGTATGTAATGGAAGGAAGTGAATGAGTGGGTTGAGTTTTTGCAATGTAATTTTGTACCAAATTTACTAAACAAACATATTTTTTTAAAAAAAGTAAATCAATAATTCGTGTAGATAACACAATTTTATTTTTTAGAAGTCGTCATTTTGAATACAACTTTATTCAATATAAATGTTTCTACAAAATATGTTAGATACAATACAATTTCAACTTAATGAAGAAATTAAAAATTAAAGTAATGCTCATTGAATATGACTTTGTTTAACATTAATTAATTTTGTAAAGTTTTTTTAAAAAAAGTGAATTCGTTGGGAGGTATGATGACTTTAGTGTAAAAAATAATAACAAAAGTCGTGCATGAGAGTAACAACTTGTGTGTATTACTTTTACACTAACAATGTCATACCTGTTAAGACAATTCAATTTGAATAAAATCCTATTCCACCAAAGGGAGGATGCAATGAACTCTCTAGTCTATGAAGCTAAGGCATGGATAAAAGATGTTGTTTATGGCTGTGTTAGTGTTGAACCAAAGGTTCAAGGAGTTTGTCTAGATGACTGTCTAGACGAACCTCAAGCTTCTAGACACAAGCTTAACAAAGTACAAAACAAAGCTAACGCACTAAGGAAACACCTTAGCCCTTTATATATAAAACTAAGAACACCTTAAGCTCAAATAGAAAACGAACATAAATATAGATGGTCTAAGTGACACACTAGACAGTTTTGATTAAACATGCTAGATTGTCTAAGAGAACCTCAAGCTAAACGGTCTTAGCGTCCGTACAATAAATGGTTTTTCTCACACTAGACGATCTAGATACAACATGTTACACAGTCTAGATGGAACAAGCTAGACGGTATAGATGGAACAAGTTAGACGATCTAAGCAAACATAAGGTTAAAGAGTCTAGAAAACATGATGCTAGATGGTTTAAGCTTTTTCACACATTAGATTGTCTCATTTGTGTTTAGATCGTCTAGAGTGAGAACGCTAAGATCGTCTTGTGTGAGCATGTTAATACCGTTTAACCTCATGTTTACTTAAACCGTCTAGCATGTTTCATCTATTAAATTTTAAACATCACCAATTTTTTTAAAAATAAATAAATAAATTATCAAATTGAAATAATTTTCAATATGAAGACTTCAATTAACTCTAATTCAAATTTTAAGCAAAGTTATCCTAACTCTTCACGAAGTGATCATTTAAATTTTTTTAATCAAAATCATTGACCATAACACTTGAAGTCCTCTTCCTCTAAAATGAATTTTTCAAAATAAAATTCTATAGTAAAATCATGATAAGACTTACTCATTCTTATAGATAAAGAATTGCTCATTCTTTATATCAGAATGAAATTAAATGAAAAGATCGAGTAAGGTAAGTTTTGTCTATAGTCTTTGATATGTAGCCTTCACATTCTACTTTTGTGAGTTCATAAAAACAAACTTCTCTGCAATTCTTAAAGTCTCATGATAGTGGATCATGTGCACGTGCTACCTGATCGACTATTGTAACATGTTTCAGTAAAATGAAATTGTTTTTTCTTCTTCTCTTCACCTTCAAAAAAACATGGTAGCACCAATCATCAAGATTAATCAGTACTTGCCAAAATGAAAGAGAGGGAGAGAAAAAAAAAAATTGTGCTTATAAATAAAACTATAAAAACTATAATTATGTAACAATTATGAATCTAGTATATGGTTGTCACTTAAATATGCAAAAGTATTAAAATTCAAAAAAATACTAAAATTATATATTTAGTTTAGTTAATATGTGTTTTATTTATTTAGGTTTGTTTGACTAGTTAGTCCAAGGTAATAAATATCTTTTAAGTTAGTTTTTAGTTGATAAATTAATATAATTAATGATAAGCTTGTAATTTACAAGTTTTAAATGAGAAACTTGTTTATTAATTTAAACGTATATGGTGAAACTAACAAATAAATTCATTGATAATTGTGAAATAACATAAATTCATAAATTTTA